>Ga0209769_1001131_pt1 | contig 10732 bp, 9 predicted proteins | sample LauGreSuBDMM15DN_2_FD_187569 | JGI IMG/M metagenome (GOLD analysis project Ga0209769, IMG submission 187569) | Freshwater lake microbial communities from Lake Michigan, USA - Su13.BD.MM15.DN (SPAdes) (version 3) | ecosystem: Environmental > Aquatic > Freshwater > Lake | place: Lake Michigan, USA...
TTATAATATAAACAATTCTCTCTATCCTCTGAGTTAATTTTAAAAGGGTCTGACCACCCGCTGCCCTGTATTACTCTACTTTCGTTCCATGCACTTTGATTACACGGAGACGAATGCAAGTTTGACCATATCACATAGTTCCCATTTTTTATACAATGAATAGTAGGCAAATCTCTATCTATACCTATATCTTTCCATTTGGAAACTCTTACGGCATAATCATCAAAGAGTTTTTGCATGTCTGAATTTGGATGATGTATCTTAGGTGTGTTATTTAGCATACTTAAATAGGTCTTAACCATTGAACTAATTCAGCTCTAGGTAACTCTTTGTACTCTTCTGGTATATTTCTACCTCGCGTTCCTCCATCATAATGCACTAACGGTGAATCCATATACCCATCTTGTGCAGCATTCTGGCAGTAGTATGTTCTATTTTTTTCCGAACATTCTTTAGTAATTAAATTACATGTAATCGTTTTAAAGACAGTAGTAAATCTTGCAATTACATGCATATCGCTGCTCGAATTTCTATCTGACCAACAATTAGAAATTTCTCCTGGGTCTTTATCGAACCGATTGATAGCTTGTTCTATATCATTTAATCCGCGTTGACCTAAATAAACAGCACATCGTTCGCTTTTGAGAACTGAATCCTCTTGCATATAATTCAAAATATCAGGGGTAAAACTATAATTTATAACATCGTAATCCGCATATAATGTAGCTCCATTTATGCGAACATATTGACAGTAGGCTAAAAGCCTACGGTAACAACTCCTGTGGTACCTCCAATTCCGATTATCTGTTTTGTAAAAATTAGAATCAGGATAATCAATATCTATTCGTGCGTAAAGCGGGTTCTGTTTTGCATCTTTTTCACCTAGTATAATAGGGTTCCATCCTCTGTTTTCCCAGCTCCTTTTCCAAATTTCAAGAAACTGTTCACTATCTCTAGAAAACTTATTGTCGAATTGTTCATAATAACAAATTACGTTATGGTTATATCCCTTAGGTTTGGGTAGTTCGTCATTAGTTTTCCTAACGCAGTTATTATATAACATGTAATCATACGAGTTTTTAGACATAAATGTATCCATCTCCTCGTTTGATATAGCCGATAAATACTTGGTTTTATTTTCCGACGATGAATTCCTATGTAGTATGTTTTCAATATACCCGCCCTCCAATAAATAGCTGGATATGTACTTGTTGCTATAAATGCGGTCTAGTGTGTGGTGCAACCCCGCTGCAGCTAATGAGGTGTCATACATAGTTATGTGTGCTTTTGCATAATTTTCAACGTCTTCAATAGGTATATCAAATATTTTAGATATAAATAAGGCAGTCCAGTTATATTCACAAAAGTCACTATTAAAATATGCAACAAAGTCACGTACCGATAATTCATTTCCATCTACAAATACCGGAAGCTGTAACTCCTGTTTTTTAATCTCAAAATACATAGATACGCACCTATGTAATGGTTCCCTATAAGACATTAAATATTTAAACGGCTTATCTGATAACGACTCTACAGTTCGTAAATTTAAATGACTATTACCAAGCATGGATGCGCTAGTAACAATAACGGCAAATATATCAACGCCCTCAGTTTTAAGTGCCATTTCAAGCTCAGGCATTGTGACATCCACATACGCTTTTCTACTTTCATGTAACATGCTACGTAAAGACATGGCAAATACAATAAGATGCGGCGACTTTTGGTTATCCATAAAAACCGAGAATATCTTGTAGTCTAGCGCTCCATTGGAATAGCAATAAATCGAAAAGGCCAGCTGTAGAGCTTCCCGAGTATACGTTCCACCGCACTTTGGTACGTGTAGATAGCAGGGAACGAACTGGTGGCCTAAAGATACAGAAGTTCCATACCACGGCTTATTCATTATCAACCTTGCTAACGAGCCATCCGTGCATCCGTGTACCAAATAAACCCCTTGTCTAATGGGGTTGCCAAATTTTTCGCCCTCTTTTTTAAATGTAGTGTCTATCCCACACAGCCCCATATCTGTGCATTTATAAAACCATGTCCTAAAGCAGTGCTGCATTATTTTAGATGGCTTGCTTTTTGGTAGTATTTCTCCCCCACATAGTACATCAAACGCTAGTGGAATGTCTATGCAGGATTTCCACGTTTTATATTTAGCCATATCAGGAGGATATACAGCTACTCCCACTAAGTGTGTGATATACTCCATTTTTGTGCCCCCACCTACTTCCGTTTTTCTTGGGGGGCTATTTTGGAACATCCCTAAAAACGGTTTCCCCGAATATAAATACTCGTCAGCTAGTTTGTCTATCCACCCTACATCCACTGGGGTAGTATCAAGTTCCATCCAAAACCAAGGGGAGGTATTACTTATGCTATCAAGATAACTGATCGTACTATGCCAATAAAAATTGGGGCCCTGCGGCCATCCATGCGGCCCGTTATCCCTAAAAATATGTACTGATACTTTTGCAAACGAGCTTGATAACCCCTCCGCTACTTTCAAGGCATGATCTTTATCCGATGGGCGAGCCACAACCAACACTTCTCTAGTAGGGTAGGGGCCCAAAAATTGCAATACCCCACAGAAATCCTCTACTAAATCAGCATCGTGACTAGATACTGGGACAACGATTAACACTTAAGTAGCCACTCCCCATTTGTCTATTGGGCATTTTTCGGTTGGTAGCCTTAGCTTAGCCCAGGTACTGCATCCACATTGTTTGCACCTACCAGTTCCGTTGAGGGCTTCGGAGTCCCATAACTCGCATCCTTTACATGTCTCCAAACGCTCCTTAATAATACTTTCAGAAGCCACCTCCATTCCAGATCGTATCCATTTAGCGGCAGCATTTGCCGATGTTTTTAACATAGTAGCCAAGCCTGGGGATTCCGCCGTTTCTTTTCTTGTTTCCAAATCTTTTTTATACTTAAAAAGTACGCTATTATAAAGCGCTTCATCTTCTGGAGTTGCGGTTCCAAGGCGTTTTTCCCAATATGAAAATAACGCCCCAGGCTTAGTATTTATTCTAGAAAACCCCCGAGCAAGCCATTTATGGCGGTTGTTAGGTCTGTCGGCTATCGTTAGTGCGTACATTATTTCGCTTAGGTGATCTGTTTTCATTTTATTATCCTATATAAACACTTTGCCCACCAACGCCTACACTGGCAAACCCATAGGGTGAAGAGCAATCTGTTGGGCACTCCCAACAAGTAATCCCCCCTGGTTTTACATATTTTCCAGGGCAATTGGCCCCACTTGACCCTGCGGCGAGACCAAACGAAGTGGGTTGGTAATACCAAGGGTAGCAACTTGGCTTATCTGTAGAATACCCAGGAAAACACTCGCAAGTAGCGTAGGTATTACCGCTTGGTACACAGCTGGAGCATATTAGGTTTGTTTCAACGACGTTACCATTTTTGGCCACATCGCCTGGCCATTTCAGTTCTGCGTAATAGAAGCACTCTCCCCCAACCTGGTAACCAGGGTTGCTAGTATCAAATAGGTGAAGTCCAAAATCCGCACACGTAGCAGGGAAGGTTGTAAACATGCACTGCCAACATGTATACGTTTTATTTGTAGCCGCTGAAGTAACGGTAGTTTGAGAGGCAGTCATGCCAGTCAGACAAGTTGGTTTGGCTGTGTAATACGAGCCTAAGTCTTCACACTTCTCTGTGTCGCAACAGGCGCAGGATACTGTTACTGTGTTAGCCATAGTGTGTTAAGGTGTGTCAGCAAAACTGGTTGGCCAATTCGGCGTTGCCGCAGTGGGTTTGCCCGTTAAAGTAACTGTTACCGTGCCGTTAGCATTACAAGTTGCAGTTACGCCTAGTGCGCTTACTATAGTTTTAATCTCGGCTTGCACTGCTGCCTTGAGCTTTGTAGAATAATCTTTGCCACCTTTAGTTGTAGTAGTAAGCTTGTCCGAACAAAGCGCCCATCTCTGCGCACCAGTTGCGTCAAATATTTCACGAAATTGGACCGTTGCTGCCGCTCCGGTGATCTCGCCAGTCCTTAGATGAATAGTTGAACCATCGCCCTTCACGGTTATTCCTGAGGACCCACTCTCAAAGCCAATGTTAATCACGTCCCCCGAAGTAACCCCTATTAGATCTAAGCTGCCAGGAAATAGTGTAGATGACGCTGTACCATCTGTAGACTTAAACTTATCGGCGGATATAGACGTAGACTTGAGCCCGTCTTCTACGAAAACCCCAAGCTGGTCAACTGTTGTCCATAAAGTAGCGCTGCTGCTTGTCTTTAACTGCAGTTTAGAATCTTTTAATGACAAATACGACTGGGATGTGCTACAACTCGAATCAGTATAGACATTCATTAAATAGACATCCTTGTAAGTAGCGTCAAGCTTTTGAGCACATGTAAGAGCAGTGCCCCCAGTAATCACATCCGAGCAAAGTACCCACCGCTTAGCCCCAGCTCCATCCATAACTTCTCTAAAAGTACATGGTTTGTTCGAAGGAGTTTCTATTGTAGTAAGCGTCCCTGACGTTGAAATTTTTACGCTCCCTGTATTTGCAATAGTAACGAAACTTGTCCCATTAGTTAGTCCAATCGTTCCAACAGAGAATTGGGCGCTTTTAGTGCCCGCTACGGCCCAAATATTCGCCGCATCCACCGTCATGCTATTAGAACTTGTTACAATAGTCGATGCTGTGGGGGTTAGGGTATTGCTATTAGTCCCATTAGTTAGTCCAATCGTTCCAACAGAGAATTGGGCGTTTTTAGTGCCCGCTACGGCCCAAATATTCGCCGCATCCACCGTCATGCTATTAGAACTTGAGAGTAAGTCTACCTTAGTCGGTTCTATAGTAGCACTATTAGAAGCAAGCCCCTTAACAAAAAGCTTTGAATTTTTTAAATCGAAATAACTTTCTGAGTCATAATCGCAATCTTCAGGGATAGAAATTTTATTACCAAATATGTCTTTGCCGTATAAATCTTTCAGGTCAGCACAAAGTGTGCTTGTGTCATCTACAAAACTGGGTCTATTAATTTGAGCTGGGCCAGGTTTAGATGTCCTGACTTCATCCCTGTGACCCTGTAGCACCGATACTGTAGGCCCGATAGATTTGGAAATGTAAACTGAAGAATTAACCGCAAGTGAACTCGATGCTTTGTTCGCCTGTATTCCAGATACCCAATCCCTTAGTATACCCCCAGCTCGCTCCATAGCCTTGTAACGAAGCTCCTTACTGGCGGACTCGGCATCAATTTGAGTTTTTGGCGTCATACAAGCTTAGATTTTTATGCGAGCACGGAGGCATCCAAGACCTCTGCGTAAACTTTCACAAATCCGTGTTGGTACAGTTCTACCCTGGAGTCTATTAAGTAGTATCCAGTGCTTGGAACAGCAGTCTGAGCTGTTGCTGGCAAAGAAGTAGGGTTTACCTTTCCAGTAGCCGAAGCGGTTGCAGACATAGCAACATTGACAATGGGAAAATTATAAGTGGTTTCAGCTGGCCACCCCGAAGTAATCGCGGCTTTAGCTGCCGTAACTATTGGTGGAGTAGCCCCAGTTATAGTAATTAAACCATGTATACATGAAGGTATGTTAGCTACTACTGAAGTTGTAGATGAGTATTTACTTTCCCCCTTACCTACCGTCGCATCCGAACAATTATTAGAACTACTCACTGAGCGGCTTGCGGAAGCACTCCCCTCTACGGTAACACTTACTTTCGTGCCAAACGCAACAATCGTATCAGACTTCGGTTTAAAAACGGGCCATCGCTTAATTACCGTGCCAGAAGGGTACTTACTCTGCAATGCTGTTAATATATGCGCCTCAGTACACGGAGTCGGCAAGAAAAAGACATGCGTAGAAGTTGGTATATTTGTGGCCCAAGTATCTTTCATCTTTATGACAAAGGATGGCGTTAAAGAGGACGCCCCCTTAGCCTCAGCCCTTTCAGACCCAGATAAAGACCATGATGTTCCGAAAGCAGTCCCCGTAAAATTAGAAGCGTAGCTTCCATCGTCTGTAGTCTGATCCCAAACCACTTCAATACTTTCTAGCACGGGAGGTATGCTTAACGTAGCTCTAGAGGGAAACTGCAAGCTTATTGCTGAGAGAGCTGCAGTAAGGTTAGTCGTATCAATAGTTCTGACTAGCTTGTAATCGGAAGATAGCGGACTTACATCGCTAAGCGCTGCTATTAAGGTGTCCCCAGTAAAAGTTATTTTTTCTGTGTATGGAACGACCGCCCCAATGGAAGCGTCATAATCTTGCCCTGTTAGGGTGGGGAGTGTCCCGTTGTCTCTAGAGGTTACTGAGGTTTTTTTAGTGAATGCCGATACTCTTTGAATAGATTTCTCTAACTCGTTTGTCCCTAATGTTATGTCAGAAACTGTAGTGGCATCAGATGAAATCGAAGTAGTCGTTTTAGCAGACGCACTTGCTCTATAGCGTTCGGGTATCACATCAGGCTTTTGAGCCGACTTAGCCTGCTGGTCGAATACAGAGGCTAACTCCGTCTTTTTAACGACAAAAGTTCCGTCCCCAAGAGCGTCACTCTCGACGGAGACTAAAGCTGATCTAGACGTGAGAGTATCATCTCCCGTCTGATACGTCTCCGTAATAGTGGCCTTAATCCCATCGTTAGTTGTGGCTTGCTGGGTTAGGGATTTTGGGAGCGTAACCGCAACACGAGAAGTCTTGCGAGTGCGTTTAGTAAAGGCCGTTAACTGCTGCTCTGTAGCGGAGAGTTCTCCTGAGGCCAAAGACGCAGTCCCTATACTTCCTATTTCCGTTATCTCTGTCGTGACAGCAGGTAAGGAGGTTCTAAATTTCTGAGGTACCGTATCTGGCTTCTCCTGAGATTTAGTTTCTCCCGCAAATACAGAGGCTAACTCCGTCTTTTTAACGACAAAAGTTCCGTCCCCAAGAGCGTCACTCTCGACGGAGACTAAGGCTGATCTAGCCGTGACAGCATCATCTCCCGTCTGATACGTCTCCGTAATAGTGGCCTTAATCCCATCGTTAGTTGTGGCTTGCTGGGTAAGAGTTTGGGGTAGGGCGGTGGTACTTCTCGCCGTTTTACGGTTACGCTTAGTAAATACCGTCACCTGCTGTTCTGAAGCGGAAATCTCACCCGTAGCCAGAACTGGAGCCGCAGCGGTTCCTGCTAGGGTTTCCTCAGTAGTAATTGCAGGGGCAGCAATCCTAAACTTCTGGGGAGCTGGGTCTGGCACCTCAATAGAAAACGACTTCTGACCGAATACAATTGGGACCGCAGTCTTTTTTACAACGTACGTTCCATCGCCCATTGCTTCACTCTCAATAGTAGTGGTGGCAGTTGGAGACGCTGTAGTATCACCTACCTGAAGGGTCTCAGTAATAGTGGCCTTCTGCCCTTCATTGGTAGTAGCTGTCTGAGTAAGAGTTTGGGGTAGGGCGGTGGTACTTCTCGATGTCTTGCGAAGTTTCTTAGTGAAGACTGTGGCCTGCTGTTCACTTGACTCAATTTCCCCTGTTGCTAGCACCGGAGCCATCGCAGTTCCTGCTACGGTCTCCCAAGTAGTAGTTGCAGGAGCCGCCACCCTAAATTTTGGTGGCGCTGGGTCTGGGGCTTCAATGGAATAGGATTTAGCACCAAACACGCTTGGCACCTCGATGGTCTCCAAAACGCTCTTGCCCTTACTATCAGGCTTTACGCTCCCGCTAATAAGTAGCGCACTTGGCGTAACAGTAGCGCCTGGAAGCACTGACTGCGATTTAGTTACAGCTAGCTGGCCATCGTTCGTTATGACATACCCAGTTAAAGCTGGTCCAGGTAGAGACTCAAACACTCTAGTTACAGCTAAGTACCCGTTTAGGTTTTCTGGACGCGTTACCTCTTCATCCACCAAGAAAGCCCCAATCTCGTTGTGGTCGGGGGTTCCAGTTGGGAGCGGAGTGTACGAGCCCTCAGGCAAAATGTACTTCCTAATAATTATAGGGTGGTCACTGGAGCCACCGCTATATTTTCTAGAGTCATTGTAAATATCTTGGTCGCCTCTATCCCCTGCCCATATCCTTCGCACCAACCTGTCATCCTCCCCAATAGGCCCTTGAAATACTAACTGCAGCCCAGGAAACTTATCTTGGTCTGGGTATGGGCTTCCATATGGTAGAGGAGTGTACCCAGCCAACCTAGAATCATGGATCGTTATAAGCTGTAGCTCCTCTATGGAGGCTGTTGGGTAGCTTACTATTGGCTTTGTTGGTGTTGGGTTGAATGAGGGCATCTTATAATAACAACTATTACTACATTATGTTAGTGTGATATTCAACCTGAAATTTTACTTGCTCTTGAGTGGTGTTTGCGATGGCAGTTAGCGCACAAAACAATACATTTTTTAAGCTCGTTTAGCACGGCTTTAAGCCCATGAGAACGTATTAAAGCGTTAACTGTGCCTAGCTTTATGGATGGGTCGGGGTGGTGAAGATCAAGAACTGATGGTAGAGAGCGCTCCCCGCAAGACGAGCACCCATGCTGCATTTTATATGAGTTAACTTCTCTGACCATTTTAGCACGGTGGCGCTTCCGCCTCTCGGTTAGCTTTGTAGTAGACGATTTTCGCGGACAGAGGTATACGCTCTTGTATACAAGTCTTAAAAAGCTACTCATTTTTACGGTATCCATCGGCCCATAAGATGAGGCTCAAGTTTAAGGCGTCTCTACAAATAGTTTCCTCTTCATGGTGAGGCTGCAAAGCATGTAACGATTCGTGTAGCAACACCTCTAGGTGTTCTTCGCCCACTAGACGTTCATCAATTTCAATGAGGTTTAGCGAGGACGTGTACTGCCCTCTTGCTTGTTCCTTACCTAACTTTCGGTATAGTATCCGAACCCCCTTTAAGAGCTTCTTTTGCAATGGCTTTTGCGTGACTAATTTGCCTTGCTTTAATGATTTGCCTGAGAGCTTGTTCATAAATTTCAATTGTGTTTCCAGTTGCTCCTATTTGGGGGGCCGCAGGAGTATGCGAAAAATGTCCAACTACCATATTCATAAAATTAGGCTACGGGCCTGATGCGAATGAAATCTCTAGCTAACGACTTAGCACGGATTTTTCTCCAAACTCCGTCTCCGCTTTCACTATCACGGTCTCCCCGCCCATTAGTGTTTCCTTCACATGTTACTATATGGGAACCCGTATCTTCTAATACAATTCCTACGTGTGAAAAATCAAAGGTGACTAGGTCTCCAGGGAGGGCCGTATCTTTGTCGGTGTATACCCGAGTTGTTTTAGGGCGTAGTTTAGCCCATTCAGCGAGCCCGTAGGCAAGGGCTGTCTTGGGCCTCCACTGCTCAGGTGTGCTAACTTTTAGGTTAAGCCAGGTGGCTACGTCTGGGTCTTTGACCCACTCCTTAATGCAAAAGTCCACAAACGCCGCACACCAAGGCCAGTTGTCGGGGTCGAGGTTTGTGGCTTTTTGATAATCTACAATACGAGACCCGCGATTATTTCCGCCCGCCTCCCGAGTTCCTATTTCGGCTTGAGCTATAGCAATAAGTTTAAAATGCATGATTTGGGCTAACGTATGCTTCGGGGTTATTTCTTTTCCTTGCGGAAAACATTTATTGCGCCCACTAGCGCCATCCCAGCAGCCGCAATAGCATTTGCTTGGTCGGGAACGAGTGTGATTCCAGCGGCGGAAATAATAAAAGCCATTCCCCTCCACGTTGAGGCTTCGGAGAGACGGTCGAGTAGGTAGTTTAATGCGAACATATTATTTGTCTTTGTATAGTTTGGGTTGAGGTATGACTGGATTGAACCAATCCATGTTTACTGGCTCTGCGGGGATATATTGAAACTTGAGGGAGATTTTTACGTTTCCGTATTCCCCTATGCGGTCTCCTGTAGGTGGGATAGGGACTGAAACGCATCCGAAGGGTAAAAAACACGCTAGTAATAAGGCCCACCTCATTTAATGACTCCTTTTTCTAAAGTCCGTATACGCGACTCGTGATCATTTAAAGATATGTCATGCCTGCGATCCACGTCAGCGCTAGCCTCCATACGTATAAGTACTTCTTCAATTTTAGTCAGCCTAGCATCTGTTCGCTCGTATACTTTAGTAAACTCGACTCGTGTTACAAACTGAGACTGCAAGTATAGCATTGCCACAACTCCAAGTGGGGCGGCTAGCTTAGTAGCTGTGTCGAGTGTTTTATTTATGGCGTCCATGCTCATAAGTTTAGCTATTGGCTTGTGCCAGTAATTTCCCCACGATCTCAGTAGTAGCTACCTCTTTAAGTCTATCTGTGATAAGCAGGTCCGTTTTAGTTTTGATTGCTGTTACCTCTAAGGCGACAGCGCCAGTTGCTAAACGTGAGGATACTTTAACGTCCAAATTAGCAAGTTCAGTAGCTAAGTTTGTTCTTACAGCGATAGCATTTTCAGCCGCAGTAGGTGGAGCCGTTGTTAGAGTCCTAGCGACTCCACCAGTGAGGGTGCCCCAAACGGCTGTATTAATTTGAGCTGTTGTAGGAATAGTATTCGTTACTGTTCGTGTCGGAGTAGTCCAAACAGCGGTAGTAATTTCAGCCGCTGTAGGAATAGTATTCGTTAATGTTCGTATCGGAGTAGTCCAAACAGCGTTAGTAATTTCAGCCGCAGTAGGTGGAGCCGTGGTTAGAGACCTAGTGACTCCAGTAGTGGTCCAAACGGCTGTATTAATTTGAGCTGTTGTTGGGACTGCCGCAGCAATTTCAGCC
>Ga0209769_1001133_pt1 | contig 10726 bp, 9 predicted proteins | sample LauGreSuBDMM15DN_2_FD_187569 | JGI IMG/M metagenome (GOLD analysis project Ga0209769, IMG submission 187569) | Freshwater lake microbial communities from Lake Michigan, USA - Su13.BD.MM15.DN (SPAdes) (version 3) | ecosystem: Environmental > Aquatic > Freshwater > Lake | place: Lake Michigan, USA...
CAGAATCAAATAAGGTGCGGGCAATAGTTCGAACTTGCAACAAGGTGTGCTCAATGGCAATTCCTTCGATGTAAACGCTTTCCGCTTCATCTTTTTCAGCAGTAGGAAACCATCGGGCATGTCCGCGTGCTTCAACAGACTGTGCTCGTATCGATGGAATGGCTTCCATTAACAAGCGTGCCTTCGCCAACCAATTGCCAGCATCTTTCTGTGTATACCCGGCAGCAACGCCTTCAGACATTTGTGCAAGTAGATCTGCCGCCCTTGTGCTCACCGCAGTGATCTGATCGATCGCTCGCCCAACTGGAGTTTTCGCATGTGAAAAATAAGAGAAGATAATTGCAATTACTGCGCCAATTAAGGTTGAACCTAGGCGATGTGTGGCTGTGGTGCCGCTAATTCCCGGACCAATAACAATCAGCGCGGTTACTGGCACATTAACAGATGCAACTTCTCCCAGATGCAGAGCGCGTGCAACAACTGCGCAAAAAATAACCGTAAGACCAACGGCGATAAAACCAAAGTCGAAGATTGAGACATTTAATAAGGCAACAGATGCGCCAATTGCGGTGCCAACAATCTGGCCAAAACCTTCGCGTACGGACTTATGGAGTGAGATACGGATGGATAGTGTGCAAACAATCGCGGCGACCACGCCACCATCTTCAATTAGCAAATCACCAACCTGCCAGGAAACAGCGCCGGCTAAGCCAGCCACCAGTATCTGGCGCACCCATACGAGGCGGTCAGCGAATAACTTCTTTATTTTCTCCCACATTATGTGGCTAAGTTTAGTAGGAGCGCACCATTTCGCACATGCGAGCGGCGTTATCTGCAAGGTTTCCGCAAGAAAGTGCTCCACCGATCAATAAGGCGGTCTCTTTTCCATACATATCAATCATTTCTGGGATTCGCTCCAAAGTCATTCCACCTGCAGGTGCGATCGTCATTGGCTTTAAAGATCCCAACTTTTTACGTGATAAATCAGCAATTTCTAAACATTGCTCAGTAGTAAAGGAGAAACGTCCACCAATATTAGGAAAAATCGAAATATCTGCTCCGGCTAGCCTCATCAGAGTTCCAAAAACAATTCCGTGAGAGATTCCAGAATCTTTTGAAGTAACAAGTGAACCCAACATCGCAGGATGCCCCAGAATTGGCAAAGCCAAAGTGTCGTCTTCAGCGATGACTCGCAAAGAATCAAATCCTGTGATCCCAGGTATTACAAGTAGCGCACCTGCGCCAAGATCTTTAGCGGTATGCGCGGCATCTATCACCCGATCAAAAGGCATATTTAAACTTGGTACATATGCAGAATTTCCGCCAGTAATTTCATTGGCTTCTTTTACTGCAGCAGAAATTAAGGTGACGCGGTCTTTCCAGGTAGCCCAAAGTTGGTTGGCTAAACTGTGATCATCCTTAATTAAATCAAATCCTGCCAGCGCTAGCGTGCGCGCTATTTCAGCCAGCGTCTTTGCATCTGAGCCCATCGGCTTAATCGCGGTAGCAATCAGTGGCCGAGTATCAGCTTTAAATATTTTCCGCAGCCCAATTATTCCAAAACGGGGTCCTTTGAAGTTATTTAATATAGAGTCAGGGAGTTTAAGGTCAACTATTTTTACTCCAGGAAAAAGCGAAGCATTTCCCCACAAAACATTTAATAACTGAGTTAACTCTCCCCCAGCGATATCCGAATTGTAAGAAATTGTAATTAAATGGTTCTTTTTATCAATAGAAGTGATCTCTTCAACTTTTCCGACAACCTGATCCTGGATCCAACTTGGCGCTAACTCGAATGGAAATTCAATGGTCTGTTCTACCCGAATAAGGTCAGCGATCACTTTCGGGTTCTCACCCGAAAAGGCATAGGTGACGTGAATGCGTTCCATTAAAATGCTTCCGCCTTTGCGCCGCTATGAATTATCAATGAACGTTGTTCTTCCAAACCAGCCTCAATAGTACTCAACTTTCGGCCGAGTGAATTCTCTACGGCGTCACCCCACCTACTTCTCTCCACTGGTTCGAACTTCTTCAATAATCTTTCTTATTTCCTTAGTTAGCGAAGGAATATCGGTATTTGAATGACGCTCACGTACCGCCATTTGGGCAGCGCGCAGAACTCCTCGCGCAGCACCTATTCGTAAATTAGGTTCTAGGGTTTCGATATCACTTGTTTTGGCAAGCCCGACAATACGACGAACCATCTTCGCTGCGGCAAAACCAATTGCATCAACCTTCCATTGAGCCAATAAATCTTCAAGCATTTGGTCACTAAAGACACGTTTATCAACACGGCTAGGCCAGAGCGTGCGGAAGTTTTTCTCGAAGGCACGCCAAAGTTCTTCTGGAAGTGCGGAAATGTAATCCGCATGCGCAGTTCTGCCAAGTGCCGTGGCCCGCGCCAAGGCAATGTAGAAGTTTGCAAAACAAGCTCCAATATCGAATCCAATGGGACCGTAGAACGAGAATTCTGAATCAAATGCCCTGGTAGAAATTGCTTTCCCTGTCGCATCAGATTTCACCATTACAGAACCTGTATGCAAATCCCCATGCAGCAGCGCTTCAGCCGAAGTCATAAATTTATACTTAAGTTGGCCGATTTCTTGCACCATTTGCTCATCGTTAATTATTGCCTCTACATCAATTTTATTCTCAGGTAAGTATGAATTTCTACCTACTGGAAAATAAGGTTCGGTAAAGACTAAATCTTCTGTAATCAAACAGAGTTCTGGATTAATAGCACGAGCAATTCCTTTGTAGTGCGCCTCTGCTCCTGCACCAAAAATAGATGTAGCAAAGAGCACGCGAGCAATATATTCACCAATTGCTTCTGCTGCTCCAAAGTGCTGTTCGCCTAGATTTAAAGCGGTTCGCCAAACTTTATGATCTGATAGATCTTCCATTGCAATTATGTATCGCTGCGGATCATAGAAATAAATTTTAGGAAGAAGATGCTTAGCTGCCAAGGAATGAATGACCGTAGTCTCATACTCAATACGAGCTCGATCAGGTGACATTGGCCAAGAAGGCCCGACTAGACGCACATATGGAAGAGATTGCTTGAGGACAATTCCCTTACCTTGCTTATCTTTAATAATGAAGACAACGTTTAGATTTCCATCGCCAACTTCTTTCATATCCACGATTGATCCAGCATCGATAACTGATGAGATCTCTTTATGGGATGCGAGAAAAGCAGGGATATTTTCAGCTGTTAAGAACTCGTATGAATCTGACATTCTTCAAACTCTTCCGTTCTGTGTTAAGTGGCTGAAATCAGTACGCAATCTCGCATCACCGCGGGAAAGCTGCCGCCACGCCTCCGTCGACAGCAATTACGCTGCCGGTAGTGCGTGATGACTCATCGCTCAAGAAAAAGGCTGCAGCACGCGCAACATCAAGGCTTCTTACTCGCGCATTAAGCAAGTTGCGAGATGCGTAGAAATCTTCTAGCTCTTCCGGCTTTACACCATGGGCTGCGGCTCGTTGCTCGCGAATTCCGCCTTCCCATAATTTGCTGTTATCAAAGACCGCATCTGGATTAATTCCGTTACAGCGAATCCCGGCGTTTCCACCTTCCAGGGCTGCAATCCGCATTAACTGCAACATCCCGGCTTTGCTAACTGAGTAACCACCAAAGCCTGCACCTGGAGAAAAGGCGTTCTTACTTGCTATATAAACTAAGGATCCGCCCATTTTCTGTTTGCGCATAACTTTCATTGACTCTTTAGTCAGCATAAAGGCGCTAGATAAATTGATATCTAATCCGCGGCGCCATTTTTCTACATCAAGATCTTCTAATTTATCGCTGATTCCAATGCCCGCATTTATTACAACGCCGTCGAGGCCACCAAAGTGTTTAATAGTTTTTGTGACAGTAGCCTGCACATCTGCTTCCTTTGACTGATCTCCTAAAATTAGCAGTGGTGGATTGCATTTATTTTCCACAAATTCCTTTTCTACAGTAATTAAGCCGGCTTCTTCAATATCTGCAAGTACTAAATGTGCACCACGCTTAGCAAGTTCTAGTGCAACGCCTCTGCCAATTCCACTTCCTGCTCCTGTAACAATAATTATGTGACCATCTAGCTGTGCTGGTACGGGCTTATTCTTTAACTTAAATAACTCCATTGGCCAGTAATCAAAACCAAATATTTCTGCATCAGAAATAGTGTCGCCATCTCCAAAAACATCAACGACTCGTGCCGCAACGCTGTGGGTGTGTGAAGCAATATCAGCCAACATGGCGTTCTCTTTAATTGTCGTAGCTGCAGTAACCGCACCGACTCCAGGCACGATAATGACCTTGGGATCGTTGCCGTGACTTACATAACCAGCAGGCAGTAGCGATTTATTTGCTTCAAAGTATGCTGCGTAATTCTCGCGAAATTCTTTAATACCAGTTTCAGTATCTTCCAAAGTAACAGTTGCTGACTTGGGGCGGATACGCAACATGTGGTCTGCACTCGATGCTCCAAGGGACAGAATTTTCTTTAGATCTGGGCGGGCAGCAATTTCAGCTAATCTAGAGTCCGTTCGCAGTAACTGCTTTTTCCCTATGGTTCCACGTAATTTAAGGAGCAAATCTTTCAGCTCTTCATCAGGCAGCTCTTGATGTTGGAAATTAGCTTCAGGGCGCTTATTGAGTGACTCTAAATACTTGTCAGCAAGTGCCACCACATCTTGAGTTTTTTGATAGCAACGATCGGAATCTTCATCCCAAACAACTAGACCGTGATGAGCAAGTACAACACCGGCGTAATCACCTAAACCGCCAACAATCTTTGAAAGGTTAAAACCTGGGCGAATCCAGTCAACGTAGGCAAATTTTTTACCAAGCGCTTCTCGTACTGCTTTTTCGCCTTGCGGATGGTTTGTTAGCGCACAGATCGCATCTGCGTGCACGTGATCAATATGTTTTGCAGGCAAAAATCCATGCAAAAGAGTTTCAATAGATGGTCTGCGCGATGTTGGATCGACTAAAGCGCGCGTAACGTAATCAACCATCGTGTCATCATCTAAAGCATCGAAGTCGCGTAGCGCCAGTAAATCTTCTAGGTACAAGGCCGGGTAATCACGATCAACGGCGTACTGCATATCCGCGCCGGATCCTTTAACCCACAAGACTTTTTTGAGGCGACCGAGATGATCTTTTATCTCACCTTTACTGGAAGTGTTTCCGCCGCCGTAAACAACCATTGATTGATCAGCGCCGATCTTTTGGGAGCGTGCAACAAGATCATGTAATGGCTTAAATTCACTCATAGCGTTTCGCCTTTTTCTATCTCGTAGGATTTCTTCTCGGTAATTATGGCGCTTATGTACTTTGCTGGCGTAACATCAAATGCCGGGTTAAATGTCTTCGCCCCAATAGGTGCAACTTGAACACCCTTAAAGTGAGTTAACTCTTCATCGCTGCGAATTTCGATATGTATAACCTCACCAGTTGCGATCGAGCGATCTACCGTTGATTCGGGAGCAACGACTAAAAATGGAATACCCGCTGCGTGACAAGCGAGGGCAACCCCAAGTGAACCAATTTTATTTGCAGAATCACCGTTCTTAGCGATCCGATCTGCACCAATCAGCGCAGCATCAATTCGTCCACTTAAAATCGCCATCGCTGCAGCGCCATCTGGTTCGATGCGATATGGAATCTCAGATTTCATTAACTCCCAAGCAGTAAGGCGAGATCCTTGTAGCAAAGGTCGTGTTTCATCTGCATAAACTTCTTTTACATTTGCGCGCTTATGCAACTCTTTAATTACACCGAGAGCCGTACCTGTTCCGGTCGTAGCAAGGGAACCAGTATTGCAATGAGTGAGCAGTGTTAGAGGCTTGTTACCTAATTTATTGATAAGCCAGTCAGCGCCAATATTTCCCATGCTGTTGCTTGATTCTTTATCTTCACGCGCTAATTGATGCGCCGCGGCAAGGACTGCATCTCTGCCCGCTGGTAAGTGTTTGCGGATTTGTTCAACTGCCCAGGCGAGGTTCACAGCTGTTGGTCTCGCATCACGAAGTAGATCAATATTGCGTTCTAGCTCTGCAGAGCTGAGTCCTTTGCGAGTGGCTTCATCAATCGCGAGTACAACTCCATAAGCACCAGCAACGCCTAGCGCAGGAGCGCCGCGGACAACTAAATTCTGAATAGCACCAATAAAGTCGGCTACTTCATCGTATGAGTTATAGGTTTCGGATGCAGGAATCTTTGTCTGATCCAGCAAGATGATCTTTCCATCCTGCCAAACGATTGCCTCAAAAACGCTAGACATTTACCTACTCCTTGTTTAAGGCATTGAACTTATCACCTTAAAAATTAAATCTAAAGTCGCCCTGCTTGATGCACGCGCTTTAAGAACTCCTGCGTCTTCGGATTAGAGGGGTTTTTAAGTACCTGCTCAGCGCTGCCACGTTCAAGAATATTTCCTGATTCAAGGAAGCAAACTTCATCAGCTACTTGAGTTGCAAAGCCCATCTCGTGCGTCGCCAGAACCATTGTCATTCCATCATGCTTTAAATCGCGGACAATGCTTAAGACTTCATTTACAAGAACGGGATCTAGCGCTGATGTAATTTCATCCAACAAGAGAAGTCGAGGATTTACTGCAAGTGAACGAATGATTGCCACGCGTTGTTGCTGGCCTCCACTGAGTCGATCTGGATATTGATCTGCTTTATCGGCTAGATCAAATCGGGATAGAAGTTTTTTGGCAATATCGCGTGCTTCTTCAACGCTTTTGTTTTGAACTTTCACAGGTGCAAGGGTGATGTTCTCCAAAACAGTTTTATGAGGAAAGAGGTTAAATGATTGAAAGACCATTCCCAATCTGCGGCGTACATCATCAACCTTGATCGCCGGATCAGTTATCTCTAATCCATCTAATAAGATCTGTCCATCATCGATCGTTTCTAACAAGTTAATGCACCGGAGCAAAGTTGATTTGCCCGATCCAGATGCACCGATCAACACCGTCGCAGTGTGCTCTGGCACTTGTAATGAGAGATTATTTAAGACAACTTCTGAACCAAACGCTTTGCGAACACTCTGTAACTCCAGGACGTTTGCCATTAAATCGCCCCTTCTGAATTTTGTGCTTGAGTGCGCTGTCTAATGGCTCGATCGGTGTAACGCGTCATCGGAATCGTAATAAGCAAAAATAGAATTGCGGCAACTACATATGGTGTGTAATTAAAGGTGCGGCTGGCATTTATTTGTGCCGCACGCACCGCATCGGTCACACCCAGAATTGAAACCAAACCGGTATCTTTTAAGAGCGACACAAAATCATTTAAGAGCGGCGGTACAACCCGGCGCAGCGCCTGCGGTAGAACCACATAGCGCATGGTCTGGCCGGAAGTTAACCCGAGAGATCTAGCGGCAGCTCTTTGACTGGGATGTATTGAAAGAATTCCGGAGCGAATAACTTCAGCGACATATGCTGAATAAGTAAGTACCACCGCGATTGTGCCGAGCACAATTACATTGCTAGAAATGCCTTGCAATCGCAGGGCTGGAACACCAAAGCCCACCAACAAGATAATCAAGATAAGAGGAGCGCCACGGAAGATATCTACGTAGGCAGTTGCTAAGAATCTAAATGGAGTTAGCGCCGGAGATTTGGTCGTTCGCAGTAGCGCCAGGCCCATAGCGATGATTCCAATGGCTAATCCACCAAAGAAAGTTAGCTGCAGATTTATCCAAAGCCCTTTTACTACTGTTGGAAATACTTCTTTTCCGTATTGAATATCGAAGAAAGTGGCTTTTACAACTTCCCAGCCAGGTGAAGTAATTAAAATTATTGTGAGCGTGCCTAGTACCAAGATTGATGAGACTGCGGCAATGATCGCTTGCTTTCGACTTAACTTGCGACGAAGTGCGCGACGTTCTAATTCACGTGAGCTTGGCGACCAAGCAGAGGTTTTCTTCTCTGACATGGCCGCCAAACTACCGCGTTTATCTAACTTTTACTGTGTTTACTTATGGCTTTAATACTGGTGCGCCTGCATCAGTGGCAAGCCACTTATCAGTAATCGCAGCCAATGTTCCATCAGCGGTGATTGCATCTACAGCGCCAGAAACACATGTTGTGATCATGCTGCCCTTTGCAAGCAAGAGACCAAATTGATCGCCCGCACCAGTTGATGGTAGCTGACCAACAATTAAGCCATCTGTCACTTCAACTCCTGCGAGATAGAAGGCAGTTGGAAGATCTACAACTAGGCCATCAATCTGACCATTCTTAAGCGCAGTGACACCAGCTGCATTGTCATTAAATACCTGTGGCTTTATACCAATTTGGTTTTCAATCGCATCGAGTGATGTTGTGCCGACTGCTGCACCAAGCTTTGCGTCCTTAAGGTCTGCGATAGATGTCTTACCAGCGATCTTGCTGCCCTTGTAAGAAACGATCGCTTGCGGAGCTGTGTAATAAGGTGATGAGAAATCAACTGCAGTTTTTCGCTCTTCGGTGATTGAGAATTGCTGCAAGTTGAAGTCAAAATTCTTTTCTCCAGGTGTTACAGCGCCATCAAAAGTGGTGCGAACCCAGACAACTTCATCATTTGAGAAACCGAGTTGCGTGGCAACTGCGTAGGCAACTGCGCCTTCAAAACCTTCACCAGACTCTGGCTTGTCGTCGATAATCCACGGATAGTAAGCAGGCTCGCCAGTTGCGATTGTTAGCTTGCCATCTGTAACTGTTGCAAGATCAGCCTTCTCGCAAGATGCTGATGCGACATCAGTAGATTCTGATTGTGAACATGCAGTTAATCCAAATGCTAGAGCAAGTGATACTGCGAAAATAAGTGACTTCTTTTTCTGCACGTTGTCTCCCTTTCGTGGAGTTAGCAATACTCGCAAAGGCTATAAGTGGTGATTGGTCATGTCTACTTGCGAGAGATATGCAAATGAGGTCTGCCCAAATGCCCTGCTCTAGACGAGACCTGAGCCAGAGAGGGCATCCTTTCCTTTCATATTGCAAGGGTTTAGACCTGCGCTTACCCTTAGCCATTACCTCAGGAAGATTAAGGAGCTCACGTGAAATACAAATCAATCAAGGGTTTGTTAACCAACGACGAGTCACTTATCCCTGACAATTTTATAGACAAGCTCGAAGATATCTTGCACGGATTCCTTGGAATCGTTTTATTTGTCATTTCAGTACTTGCTGCTGGCTACAGTTTGCAGCGCCTCATTGAAACTCGCCCTTTTTTCCCACTTGGAATGATTCAGGGAATTAATGACATTTTGTTTGTTGTAATTATTCTAGAAATTATGCGCACTGTGATTGTGCGTTTCACTGATGGTATTTTCCAACTTGATAACTTTTTGATTATCGGTGTTATCGCTGCCGTTCGTCACATACTTACCGTAGGCGCATCTCTAACAATGGAGAAAGAGAAGACAACTGAGTACTTCAATCGCGCCCTAATTGAAATGGGTGTTAATACCGGAATCGTTTTAGCGCTTGTCTTTGCGTTATTCCTGTCTCGAGCCGCCCGAAAGACAGATAAGAGCCGATAAGAAAGCGAGTTGTTCAATAAATACGAACTACTCGGCCCCCGAAATACCACTCTGTAAAGAAGACTGTTCCACTTAAATTAACCGCAACACCATGGGGACTGTTTACGGCGCCATCTATTACATCAGGGGCGAGAGTTTCTCCATCTTTTATCTGATTGGGCCAACCCTCACCGCGCTCTGGCTTAATACTAGGAATGAGAATTTCCACGTTGCCAGCAAGGTCTACCGAAAGCATTGCCCCATATAGATCGGTCACAATAAGAAGATCATTGCGAATGGCAAATGATGAAGGACCAATCATTAACTCAGAACTTACTGATTTAACATATTCTCCATTGAGGGTGAAAAAAACAATTCTTTTATTTCGTCGGTCAGCAATAACAACAAGTGATTGCGGCCCACGGGTATCAATAAGAATGCCGTGTGGGCAGTTAAAAACCAGAGAAGTGGAGGAACCATCAAAGGTTTGGAAGCTTCCATCAGGCTTGATGCGATGAACCAAGCTTTCCCCATAACCATCACCAATCCAAATATCTCCCTTGTAAGGTCCCTCTTCTTCAACAATTGCAAGGGTTGTAGGTTTCCATGTGATGGCATCGCCATCTTTAGTGTTAGGTCTTGAGATTGTGCGTAGTACTTCACCTTTGCGATTTACTAAAAGCACTTGAGCCGCGTTCGTACCGCCTGGATCACAAATCCAGAATGAGTCATCACTGGAATTCGGAACGACTGTAATTCCGTGCAAGACAGCGGCATTAACATCGACCTTAACAAAGGTTTCATCGGCGGGATTTAAGACAATAAATGCACGCCCACCAGGGGACTCAAAAACTATATTGCCATCGCTCAAGATTCCAATTCCAGAATGCATCCATCCATCTTGTGGATCACCGCTAAATAGTGTTTTCCAACTAACCTCTTGAGGAATGGACGCAGGCTTACGGAACTTCGGATTGTGCGATGTAAAATCGGACATATCTTCCTTTTCGGCTTTGTGATTACAGTACTGCACCGAACTCTTACTACAACATAGATCCCGTGTTTTAAACTGAATCCACGTCACTGTTTAGTGTGGCGGGTGAAGGATTTGAACCTTCGAAGGCAGAGCCGGGGGATTTACAGTCCCCTCCCATTGGCCGCTCGGGCAACCCGCCAGGGTCATTCTTTTACGGCGGGCGCTAGATTACCTCAAATTATTAT
>Ga0209769_1001139_pt1 | contig 10692 bp, 7 predicted proteins | sample LauGreSuBDMM15DN_2_FD_187569 | JGI IMG/M metagenome (GOLD analysis project Ga0209769, IMG submission 187569) | Freshwater lake microbial communities from Lake Michigan, USA - Su13.BD.MM15.DN (SPAdes) (version 3) | ecosystem: Environmental > Aquatic > Freshwater > Lake | place: Lake Michigan, USA...
CTTCCCTTCTTGGGCCAAAAGCAATCCATTTTGGTAGATGCCAATCGCCTTATGCGCCATCAAATAATTGAGGTAGGCTGTCTTAATATTTTTGACTAACTCCCTTTTATACACTTGAATATCCGCTTTTTGAATACCCAATGTTTGACTTTGGATTTCTTTGTTGATGGAGATATCCCGATTGTAAATGGGCATGACAGTGGTCAATTTAACATCATAGAAATTACGCGGGAAGAAGTTCGTTTCTACATTAGCAATTTGAGGAAAGGCGGAGCTTTTTGTCAACTGGTTTAACGTGGTATATACCGGATTAAGCATATCGCCTACCGGAAATGAAATGCTTCGGCCCCCTTCACCTGTTTGATAACCCCCTTGAAAAGCAAGCGTCGGCTGATATAGACTTTGGGCAGATTGCAAAGACAAAAGAGCCTTTTCCGCCGAAATAAGTTTTTGTTGGACGACAATATTTTGCTGAAATCCCATTTCGATGTATTCATCCAAAATGGACTTTTGGCCCAAGATGCAGGCAAAGGGCATTACTAAAAGGAACAGACTTAATGGTAACTTCATTTTCTTAGGCTTTTTTCAGTGTATTAATCATCCAACGAATAGACTCATGCATGGATTGTACTACTTTATCCGGTTCTACCAGGCGCTCTAATCGTTGGCGTATCGCCAACGAAACCAGTCCGTGGGCCACCGCCCAGACTGCCATGGATATGGTGGCTACATCGCCTGTCGGAATGAATTCCTTATCCATGCATTCTTGAATAATGTGTTTTAAGGTTTCTAAGGCGACGTCTCCATTAGGCCAATGCCCCACATTTTGCTCTCTAATCGTTTTCATGGGAGCATTTTGGATGAACATTAAATCATAATATTCAGGATTCTCTAAACCAAAATTGATGTAGTTCTCGCCTAATAAATACAATCGGTCAATCGGATTTTCAATTTGAACTAGTGCCAAATTACTGGCAATCATTCGCTCGAATCCCATCTCACAGAGGTGAAATAAGATTTCATTTTTATCCTTAAAATAAATGTACAGGGTAGTCGGACTATATTCAACGAGATCGGCAATTTTCCGAATCGAAACGTTTTCAAAACCCTCTTTGACAAACAATTGCATGGAAGCTTCCAAAATCATTTTTCTGATTTCATCCCTTTGCTTCTCTTTTCTTTCTAAAATTCCCATCGCTTTTATTTACATCGCAAATATAATGAACAGTGTTAATAAATTGTGTGAATTTAAAAACAATTCTTTTTTATTTTCGGTTATGAGTGTAGTTATTTTGTGCCTTTTTGATGATTGGGTACAAGAAAGGACAGATTGAAATGCTTTTTATTATAATATGCAGCTTATTAATATTTTGTTTTAATTACGCGACCTAAGTAGAGATAATAAATGATTAGTACAACACAAACTCAATTGTGGGAAACAGGGCTATTTTTTAATTCCAATCCGGAAAAAAAATATGGTATGCCCACACGAATAAATCATAGCCAAGCCTGGATTTTACCAGCTAATTTTTTTATTCGTTCTCAAGACTGGACCATTGTATTTGAATTAGATGAGATTCGCATTTACCTCAATATGGAATTGGGCACTCATATTTGCTTGCTTAAAAAGATGAGCGTCTCAGAGATGAAACAATTTGAAAGGGAATGGGTGGCTTTTCAATCCTCTAATGATGAAACATTTGATTTACAGGAGTTCCACTTCTTAAATTAAAATTCGTTTTTCTAATAATTGTGTAATTTCATTTAAATTTGCAAACCAAATCGATTTACATGATTCGCTTATTATTCGTTTTTGTTTTTATTTTAACATGGTCCACAAGTACTTTTGGACAGTTTCAAGTAAGCGAAAATCGTCGATTTATCACACGAGAGGGTAAGCCATTTTTCTGGCTTGGAGATACAGCCTGGGAACTTTTTCATCGACTTTCCAAAGAAGATGCTACCTATTATTTCAAGAAAAGAAGTGAGCAAGGATTCACTGTGATCCAAGCGGTGGCCTTTGCGGAATTGGATGGATTGCAAACACCGAATGCCAATGGTGACTTGCCCCTCATCGATTTAGACCCCACAAAACCCAATGAAAAATATTTTGCGCACGTAGATAGTTTAATTACCATTGCGGGCAAATTTGGGCTCACTATTGCACTCCTTCCGACGTGGGGTGACAAAGTGGACAAGTCGACCTGGGGAAAAGGACCCGAAATTTTTAATGCCAAAAACGCAAATTTCTACGGAAAATGGATCGGCCAGCGTTTTGAAAAAAAGACTAATTTGATTTGGATTATGGGCGGGGATCGTAATCCTAAGAATGCCCAACAAATAGAAATTTGGAATGCTTTAGCTGAAGGAGTTAGCGCCGGCGCCGGTGGGCCCAATAAGGTCCTGATGAGTTTTCATCCACAACCTAATGCCCTAGGTTCAGCCGAATGGTTTCATCAAAGCGATTGGCTCGATTTCAATATGTTTCAAAATGGTCACTGCCGAGATCAAGAGCATTATTTAAAAATAGCGACTTTATATAACAAGGCCCCCTTTAAGCCGATCATCGACGGCGAACCGATGTACGAAGATCATCCCGTTTGTTTTAATGCGAAAGATTTGGGGACCTCTAGTGCTTACGACATCAGAAAATATGCCTACTTAGATTTATTTGCTGGCGCATTTGGTCATACCTATGGCTGCCATGATGTGTGGCAAATGTATGATTCCACACGTGTCGGAATTAATGGCCCCCATTTTCCATGGAAAATCGCCTTAGATTTACCTGGTGCAAACCAAATGAAATTTGCCCGAGAATTAATGGAATCTAAATCCATGCTCGACCGAATCCCTGACCAATCCATTTTAATTGAGTCCGATGAAACACCCGGCGAACGCATTCAAGCCACCCGTGGTAAAGATTATGTTTTTGTGTACTCGTGCATAGGGAAAAGATTCCGTCTCAAAATGGGTCAAATACCCGGTGAAAAATCGGCCTACTTTTGGGTCAACCCAAGGACAGGAGAAAAGTCAAGCAAAAACAACATCAATAATACCGGGATTCAGACGTTCACCCCGCCCACAAAAGGCTACGGATTGGACTGGGTGATGGTGTTAGAATCTATCCCAGATCCTAAACCCGAGGTTAAAGTTGAACCCGCTGCTACAGAGGTAAAACCAAGCTTGGAGACCAAAGCTCCTGCGACGCCATTAACACCGGCCAATGCTCCAGAGGTAAAAGTTGACAATAAACCACAAGCTTCGTCGACGAGTCCTTTGCAAACGAGTGCACCAACAACTACGCCCGCCGTAGTCCCTGAAGTAAAACCTCAAGCTTCGCCAACGAGCACTTTACAAACAAGTCCAGCGACTGCGCCTACGGCTCCCACAGCAAATACAGCAGTAGGAAATAGTTCAGCGACTACCGGGAATGCAGTCCAACCCGTCAATCAGGCAGAGGTAAAGGCCCCAAATTAAGAATTCATCAAGCGCATTAAATACTGATATTATTTATTAATTTGGCATCGCTAAACCTAATTATATCATATGTTGACCCCAGCTCAAATCGACTCCTATCATCAGGATGGTTATGTCCAAATTCCTGGCATGTTTAATCAATCAGAAATTGACCTATTGTACGGTGTGGCGACGGATGACTCAGTGGTCAGCAACTCATTTGACCTAAATGATCAAAACGGAAAGAAAACAAAACTAACGCTTTGGTTTACGGCAGGGGATGATTCTTTCGGTTTAATGTCTCGTTGCGCGCGACTAGTTCAAGGAGTTCAAAGCCTGCTAGGACCCGGCGAAGTATGCCATTTTCACTCAAAAGTAATGCAAAAAGAACCTCGAGTTGGAGGCGCTTGGGAGTGGCATCAAGATTATGGTTATTGGTATAAAAATGGATTTCTATATCCCGAAGATATGGTTTCAGTGATGGTCGCTTTGACGGATGCTACCATCGAAAATGGATGTTTGCAAGTTTTGAAAGGCACCCATAAAATGCAAAGAATCGAGCATCATTTTGCGGGGGAGCAACAAGGTGCCGACATGGATTTTGTCCAAGAAGCGGAAAAAGTTTCAGAGCTTATTTACTGTGAATTAAAAGCGGGAGACGTTCTGTTTTTCCACCCGAATGTCCTTCATCGCTCCGAAGCAAATCTTTCTGATACGGCCCGTTGGTCTGTCATTTCTGCCTACAACCTTGCCCACAATATTCCGTTCAGGGAAAAAAACACCTCTTGCATTACACCGGTAGCGATGGTGCCTGATGAAGCCTTGCTTGCCAGCGGGAAAAAGGAAGTTAATCAGGCCGATTTTCTATTGAAAGAAAAGGAAATTACTCTTTCATTCAAATGATGACGAAGCCATTTTCTAGACGCGAATTTTTACTCATGTTGCCAGTAGGAGCCTCGCTTTTTTATCCAAGTCCAGCGCAAAAAGCCATCTCTAGTAACGGTTACAATTGGATTACGTTTTACCAACGAGGTGGTAAAGTATGGGGCCAAGATTGGGACGCATGTATCCAAGATTATGCGCATTCAGGTTTGAAGTCTTTGGAGCCTTCCATCGGACATGTAGACGATTTAAATAAGTTAATTCCTGCCTTAAAAAAATACGATATTTCTCTGCCTTCCATTTATGTGGGCAGCATTTTGCATGAACCGAAGGAAGCTGATTTATCGATCCAACGAATCTTAGCGATTGCAGACCGATTGAAATCAGAAGGGACCAACATCTTCGTGACGAACCCAAGTCCATTAAAAAATGGAGCCCGTAAAAGTGATGCAGAACTCGCATGCCAAGTGGAAAAACTGAATGTACTTGGAAGTCAATTAAAACAAAGAGGAATCACGCTAGCCTACCATACCCATGATGTGGAGTTTCGGGAAAGTGCTCGGGAATTTCACTATGTTTTGCAACATACAAAACCCGAAAATCTGGCTTTTTGCATGGATGTCCATTGGGTTTATCGGGGTGCTGGAAACTCAGAACAAACGGTTTTTGATACATTAAAAGCGTATGGAAATAGGATTGTGGCCTTGCATATTCGACAGTCCCAAAACGGAATATGGACCGAAACCTTTTCAGAGAAAGGCGACATTGATTATGTTCGCTTTGCCAAAGAATTAAAAAAACAAAAAATAAAACCGCATTTAGTTATCGAGCAATGCCTTGAAGCTAAAACGGTGCAAACCATGGATGCCGCTCAAGCGCATGCCATCGATTTAAAAATAGTCAAAGCATTATTTAATTAAAAAAGATTATGGCTAAAGTATGTATTTTAGGAGGGGGCTTCATCGGCCGATTTTATGCAGAATCCCTTTGCGGCAGACGCGGAAAAGATATGGTCACCGTAGTTTATGCACGTAAAAAAGAAACGGCCATTCGCTTTGCGACGGACTATCAAGTCGCTCACTTTACCACGGAAATGGAAGAGGCCATCGCCCATGCGGAGACGGAATTTGTAGTCATCGCATTGCCCAATTACCTACATGAAGAAGCCGTAATGCTTTGTGTGAAACATAAAAAAGCGGTCTTATGCACCAAGCCATTAGGTCGGACTGCCGCGGAGGCATTGCGGATGACATTGGCCTGTGAGGAAGCTGGCGTTTTTGCTGGATATTTAGAAGACCTTTGTTATACCCCCAAATTTTTAAAGTCGGTAAAAAGTGTGGAAGCGGGTTCGATAGGCCGAGTACTTTGGGCGAAGTCGAGGGAAACGCATCCAGGTCCGCATTCCGATTGGTTTTGGGATATCGAGAAAGCAGGTGGCGGAGCCGTGTTGGATTTAGGTTGCCATTGCATTGAAATTGCAAGAAATTTTATTGGGAAAGATATTTTGCCTGTCGAGGTGATGTGCTGGGCCGACACCCAAGTGAAGCCGGTCGACGCGGAGGATCATGCGATCGGATTAGTGAAATATGAGAATGGAGCGATAGGCCAATTTGAAGTTTCTTGGACTTTTCGTGGAGGCATGGATTTAAGAGATGAGGTGATGGGAACCGAAGGAACGATTTGGGTGAATTCATTTTTACGCACAGGTTTTGAAATGTTTACCACCGGTGCTGGCACGGATTATGTGGCAGAAAAGGCTGAATCGACAAGCGGTTGGCAATTTCCCGTGGGGGATGAGGCGCATGAATTAGGCTACCCGACCATGTTTAATGACATGTTTGATTCATTTGAAAAAGGAGTTCAACCGCGTGAAACTTTTTACGATGGATATGTAGTGAACGCCATCGTGGATGCAGCTTACAAATCAGCCAAAACTAAATTATGGGAGCCGGTGAATTTACCCGTTTGGCGAGGTCAAACAGGCGTACAAAAACCGTCCGTATTCCAAGAATATGATGCGGAACATTGGTTTATCAAGGACGAAATTTTGCCCAATGGAGATAAAAAAGTGATTTTGAAGAATAAAAAAACAGGTGAAATTTCTGAAAAAGAAACCTGGAAAAAATAAATTAAATGGGCGAAGTGTCGAGCTTCGCCCATCGTTTTATTTCTTAATATAAGCGAGTAAATCAGCCATAGCTTTCAGATTGATGTTACCTTCTAAGCCATTAGGCATAGCTGAAACACGCATATCTCGCTTCGATTTAATTCGAGTCTTTTCGATGTTTTGAACCGTTCCACCCATTAATTTTAATGCGATGGATTGATTATTTTCTGAGGTGATAATTCCCGTTAATCGACTTCCATCCGTCATCTCCACTTCCCATTGGCCATATTTATCGGCAATGGAATTATTCGGATTGATAATTTCTGTGACAATGGATAAGGCATTTCTGCTTTTTAACGTCGACAAATTAGGCCCAAACTCTACGCCTTTTACATCCTTAATTATGTGGCATGTAGTACAATTAGCCTCAAAAACATTCTTCCCGTTATCTGCGTTTCCGACCATTTCCGCCGCCGGCAAATAGTTCTGTAAAATAGCCTTTCGGTCTTCTGCGATGGCCAAAACTTTTCTTGCAAAAGCGCGAACTCCCTTGTCGTAATAATTCATTAACTCGACAAACTGTGGCCAGGCTAAATCGCTTTTGGGAATGTTATTTTTTTCAACCTCCTTGAGCAAGGTGGTGATGTAGGTATCATTGAAAAGCATGTATTTAATCCATTCTTTTTTAGCCTTGGGTGCCATAGAAGAATACGCTCGATTGATCGCAATTAAATCGGCAGGCTTTAAAATTTTAGGCAAGGAAGTGATGGCGGCAACCTGTAAATGTTCCGGATTTTTTTGGTTTAATAGGCCCACGAGTTGCGCTTCTATTGCGGGTGTTTTAGATAAGGCGGCCAACTTTAATGAACTGGCTTGCAATTCTTTGTTAACAGAAGTACTCGCTTTTTTATTTCCTTCAGCAATGATGGAGGCATTTTTCGGCAAGGTGCTGTTGGCAAATATGCGAATGATTGACCCCCTCAATTCATTGTTTTCAGTTGCATAAAATGAACGTGCGATGGATTCTTTTTGAGTTTCAGATAAACTAAGTTCAGAGTGTGTCTCATGCACATATTCGGCTACCCCTTTTAAAATGGCGGCCTGCCACCAGTCATTTTTAGGATTGTTGTCTATGGCTAAATTTAAAAATTCAGTATCTCCCTTCTTCACTAAAGTAGCGGCTAGGTATCCCAAAAATTCAGATTTTCCCTCGCTAGCTGTGGCTCCCATAGCCTTTGTGCTAAATTTTAATAATTCATATTCTGCACCTTGTGATGAGGCTATCGCCGCGATTCCAGTCCAATGATCATCGATGTCCTTGGTCAAAATCTTTGCTTTTAATTCAGCCATTTTAGGTAGACTTAAATAGCTCGACGAGCATATCCACTGAAATCTGACACGGGCAGAAGGGTCGTCAGCTAATTTAATTAAGGACTCATTTAACGCTAAGTTTCCTTTAAAACCAGGCTTTTGCATCATGCGATCTGCGAGTTGCAAGGCATTTTCACGAACCCCTTCTAAACCCGATTTTAAGGCATATTCAAGATCTTTTGGACTTAAAATTCCCCAGTCGTGGAGCAACCATAATGCTGCGACAGGACCATATTCCGCATCAGAACGGACTACATCGGACAGAGCAGAAGCTATATTTTTATCGCCTCTTTGAAATAAAAGTCGTTGGGCTGTTTTTCTAAACCAACCATTTTCATGGCTTAATAATTTCACTAAATCCTCCGAAGATTTTTCACTCAAGCGGACAGATTTCATCCAATCCATCGGATCGCTTCCTTTCTTAGTTACGCGGTATATTCGGCCTTTCGTTGATCCGTTATACAATGCCCCACTTTTATTTACCTCATCCGACATCCACTCCGGATGCTCAATCAATTGGCGATAATAATCAACCACATAAAGTGCTCCGTCAGGTCCCACGTAAAAATTAACAGGACGAAACCATGGATCTTTTGACGCTAAAAATTCCTTTTTTTCTAGGAGTCTTTTGCCTGAAAAAGTAGCGCCTTTTGACTCAATGATGTCGGCATGAACCAGGTTGTGTGTGGGCTCGCCTATGAAGGTTACATTTTTAAAGTCTTTTCCAAAAGCCCCGCCATCATACCAAGTCACACTGCAACTGGAAGACACCACGCCGATGTCGGTGAGCAATTGATGATTTGGATTTTCTGAAATGGGATACACTTCACACGCATCTCCATGATCTGGAATTTTCGACATGGCCTCAGAAATCACTAAGTTTTTGTTGGCATTTACATAGCGCGCGTCGATCACCTCATGAAAAAGGTGGTCGGCATTATCGGTATAAAAACGTCGGCCCCACGGATCCGTGGTATGCCCATATTGGGTCTCCCCAGATAAGGACTCGATCTCAAATGAGCCTGGCTTAAAACGAACATTTCGGCCATTCCCGTTTTGTGGTAATTTAGGGGCATTGGGATTGCCAGCGAAAGTGATTTCTTTTCCTTTATCTCCAAAAATATTTTCATAGCTGAAGGAATTGATGGCTCCCGAATGGCCTAAATAAATCCAATTGTCTATCCCAAATTTTGGGCTATTCATATTATGTTGCGGGTTTGATAAAGAGAATCCCGTCAAAATCACTTCTCGTTTATCGGCTATATTATCTCCATCCGTATCTTCTAAATAAAGGATGTTGGGCGAATCTGCGACTAAAATTCCCTTTTTCCATTTCATGATTCCCATCGGAAGCGTAAGGCTGTCGGCAAATAAAATACTCTTATCTGGGTAGCCGTCTTGATTCGTGTCCACCAACTTTTTAACGTGGCCTTTTTTGCTTAAATCTAATGGATAGCCCGACATTTCTAATACGTACCAATTGCCATCTTCGTCGATTTCCATTGCCACTGGATCTGCGATTAAGGGATCAGCGGCCACTAATTCTACTTCAAATCCATCCATCACTTGAATAGAATTTAATGCTTTTTGATGCTCCTCTGTGAGCTTTATGTTGGGATGCTCTTTGCCCTGACACGCAATGATCAATAGGCTAATCGCTAAAATTAAGTATCTCATTTTTACTAATTTTTACGAAATAAATGTATAAAAATTATTGAATTAATACATGATAAACCAATTTTTAATCCAATGTTTGTTGTTCTTCTTTACCCAAATGTTTTTTTAATTTAGTTATTATTTAAGAGATATGTGGAATTTTGAAGATAGAAAATGTGTGAGAAACATTCCTTCAAGTATCATTTATTTTTTTCTAACTTGCGAATAAACCTATTTAAACCATGATCAAATACATCCAAGCTTTTGCATTTTGCATATTCATGCAGCCAATTTTTGCACAAAAAATCACTTCGGAGTTTATCTACGAAAAGGCACCCTTCCCTTCTTGCCATGCTTCCACCCTGGAAGAAACTCCTCGGGGAATCATTGCTTCTTGGTTTGGAGGAACCGCCGAAAAAGATAAGGACGTGGGAATTTGGGTAAGCCGATTGGAAAAAGGAAAATGGACAGCACCGGTGGAAGTGGCGAATGGAGTTCAAAATGAGTCCTTGCGCTACCCAACTTGGAATCCAGTCTTATTCAAAATGCCCAAAGGCGAATTGATCTTATTTTATAAAGTGGGACCCACACCTTCTACTTGGTGGGGAATGTTGAAACGCTCGAAAGACAATGGATTAACATGGTCTGCCGCGGAAAAATTACCTGACGGCATTTATGGTCCGATTAAAAACAAACCTGTCATGTTGAAGAATGGTACCTTATTATGTCCTACTTCCTCGGAAGATCAGGGCTGGCGGGTACATTTTGAGATGACTAAAGACGGTGGCCGTACTTGGTCCCGCACCGAGGCCATCAATGATGGAAAAGAATTTTCAGCGATACAACCCAGCGTTTTATTTCTACCCGACGGCCGTTTGCAATTGCTTTGTCGGAGTAAAAATGGGCTGATTTTAGAATCCTTTTCAGGCGATCAAGGAAAAACATGGTCGGCGCTAAAAGCAACTTCATTGCCTAACCCAAATTCAGGTACTGATGCGGTGACCTTACAGGATGGCCGACATGTACTTGTGTACAATCATGTGACGAAAGAATCTCAAGCCTGGGGCGGAAGACGCTCACCACTCAATGTCGCGATCTCAAAAGATGGCCAGAAATGGGATGAGATTTCCGTCTTAGAAAATGAACCTAAAGCGGAGTTCTCTTATCCTGCGGTCATTCAAACAAAGGATGGTAAAATTCATATCACATATACATGGAAG
>Ga0209769_1001157_pt1 | contig 10617 bp, 9 predicted proteins | sample LauGreSuBDMM15DN_2_FD_187569 | JGI IMG/M metagenome (GOLD analysis project Ga0209769, IMG submission 187569) | Freshwater lake microbial communities from Lake Michigan, USA - Su13.BD.MM15.DN (SPAdes) (version 3) | ecosystem: Environmental > Aquatic > Freshwater > Lake | place: Lake Michigan, USA...
AGTAGTTGAATTCGGTCGCGCTCGCGATCGTCGCGTAGTGAATGTAGTCCCTGCAGCTTAATTTAGGTTTCTCTACAAAGAGCGGGCCGCATTTATCGCGGTCCGCTTTTTTATTTTCAATAGTTTTTTCAACCGTCTTACAGGAAAGGGAGTAGCAATGACAACGTTCATTGATAGCGTCACTCTCTATGCCTCTGCCGGAAAAGGTGGAGATGGTTGCGTCTCGGTCAAGCGCGAAAAATTTAAGCCACTGGGTGGTCCTGATGGTGGCAACGGTGGTCGCGGTGGCGACATCATTCTTGTTGTTGATTCATCAGTAACTACTCTTCTTGATTTCCACCATTCACCACATCGCAAGGCAACATCGGGCCACCAAGGCTTTGGCGATCGCAAAGATGGTGTTTCAGGTGAGGACCTCATCATGGCTGTTCCTAACGGCACAGTTATCTATGATGAAGATGGAGAACAGATTGCAGATTTAATTGGTATTGGAACAACATTCCTTGCAGCGCGCGGTGGACATGGTGGCCTTGGAAACCTTGCTCTAGCTTCATCAAAGCGTCGCGCACCAGGATTCGCTCTCCTTGGTGAACCAGGTGAAGAGCGCAGACTCACTCTTCAACTCAAATCTGTTGCAGATATTGCACTCGTGGGATTTCCGAGCGCTGGAAAGTCTTCATTGATTGCAGCAATATCAGCTGCACGCCCAAAGATTGCTGACTATCCATTTACTACTTTGGTACCTAACCTCGGCGTTGTTCAAGCAGGAGATACTCGCTTTACCGTGGCAGATGTTCCAGGACTTATTCCAGGTGCTTCACAAGGCAAAGGCCTTGGACTTCAATTCCTACGCCACGTCGAGCGTTGCGTTGCACTCGTGCACGTTCTAGATTGCGGAACTCTTGAAACAGATCGCAACCCAATCGATGACCTTGAGGCTATTGAGAACGAGCTAGCACTCTATGGTGGCCTTGAAGATCGCGTTCGCATTGTTGCCTTGAATAAAGTTGATCTGCCTGATGGAAAAGCTATGGCAGATATGGTGGAGGAGCAGCTCAAAGAAAAGGGCTATGAGGTTTATAAGGTCTCTGCTGCAAGCCGTGAAGGTTTGCAAGAACTTCTTTACTCAATGGCACGCCTTGTTCAGCGCGAACGCGCGGAAGCTGCAAAAGAAGAGCGCACTCGCATTATCTTGCGCCCTATTGCAGTCGATGATTCAGGATTTACTGTTCAGAAGAATGGCGATGATTCATTTAGCGTGCGCGGACAGAAAGTTGTCCGTTGGGTTCGCCAGACAAACTTTAAGAATGCTGAAGCAATCGGCTACCTTGCAGATCGCCTTGCACAGCTCGGTGTTGAGAAAGAATTGTTTAAAAAGGGCGCAGTTGCTGGCTCTGAAGTTCGTATCGGATCTGGCGATAATGAAGTGGTCTTCGAGTGGGAGCCAACAATTGAGGCAGGCGCCGAACAACTCGCAGGCTTCTTACATCGCCGCGGTGAAGATTCACGTCTTGAAGGAGCATGGAATACGGTGGAGACAGAACGCGATCGCCTCTCTGATGATGAAGTTGCTCGTCAGTGGGAGTACAACGTTGCAGAACCAACGAATCCTGAAATGAAGCTCACTCTGAGTGAAATCCAAGAGAGTGATACAGAAAGCAATGACAAGTGAACCGCGGGGCTATAACAAGCGCTAAGCGCGTTGTCATCAAGATTGGTTCATCCTCTCTTACAGGATCTGCTGGATCTGAACTTGATCCACATGCAGTACAAAAGGTTGTCGACCTTGCCTATTCACTCAAAGAGCGTGGGGCAGAAGTAGTAGTTGTCTCATCTGGTGCGATTGCAGCAGGGCTTTCACCACTTGGCCTGAGAGTTCGTCCAAAAGATTTAGCAACGCAGCAAGCAGCTGCCTCTGTTGGCCAAGGTTTGCTCATTGCCCAATACAGCGAGAAGTTCAAAGCGCATGGCGTTATTTCATCGCAAGTGCTTCTCACAACGGAGGATGTTGTTCGTCGCTCGCACTACGCCAATGCACAGCAGACACTTACCAAGCTTCTCTCACTCGGGGTAGTTCCTGTCATTAACGAGAACGACACTGTTGGAACTCAAGAGATTCGCTTTGGAGATAACGATCGCTTAGCGGCCCTTGTCGCTCTCCTTATTCAGGCAGATCTTCTAGTTCTGGTCTCTGATATCGATGCTCTCTATGACGCACCGCCTACGCAAGCTGGAGCCAAAGCGATTCGTTATGTTGCCAATATTTCAGATATTGAATCCATCACTTTAGGTGGTGCGGGATCTTCAGGTGTTGGCAGTGGGGGAATGGTTACCAAAGTTGAAGCTGCGCGCATTGCAACGAGCGCCGGGATTCCGATGCTTCTTACATCACTACAAGATTCAGGACATGCTGTTGCTGGTGAAGAGTTCGGAACTTTCTTTGAAGCACATACCTCCAAAGCTAATTCACGACTGCTCTGGCTTGCTCATGCATCTACTCCTCGCGGGCGTCTGATCCTTGATGATGGCGCTGTCACTGCAATTCTTGAACGTGGCGTCTCGTTACTTCCTGCAGGAGTTACTGCAGTTGAAGGTGACTTCATCTCAGGCGATACCGTTGAACTTGCATCTGGATCAGGCAAAGTAATTGCTCGTGGCCTTGTTGCATTTGATTCTGAAGAAATCCCACAGATGCTTGGGCGTTCTACGAAAGAACTTGCTGCAGCATTAGGTGCTGAATATGAGCGCGAGCTCGTGCATAGAGATGATTTAGTTCTCCTATGAACGCCAAAGCAGTAGTTGCTGAGCTAGCGCAAAAAGCCCGTAAAGCTTCGCGCACACTTTCTACTGCAACAGGTGCTGAACGAAAAGGCGCTCTTGAGGCGATTGCGAAAGCAATTGAATCCCGCAGCGCTGAAATTCTTGCGGCCAATGAACTCGATATGGCTAGTGCGCGTGCTGAAGATATGCATCCGCAGATGCAAGATCGCCTTCTTCTTAACTCAGAGCGCATTGCAGGAATTGCTGGGGGAGCGCGCCAGGTAGCAGCACTTGCTGATCCACTGGGTCAGACTCTACGTAAATCAACTCTTGCCAATGGGCTTGAGTTGGAACAGATTTCAGTTCCATTCGGAGTAATCGGAATGGTCTATGAAGCGCGACCTAATGTCACAGTAGATGCTGCCGTGATTTTGTTGATGTCAGGTAATGCTGCGCTACTTCGCGGCTCTTCGTCTGCCCACCATAGCAATGAGATTCTCGTAAACGTTATGAAGGATGCGCTAGCAACAACGAAGATTTCACCTGATGTTCTGCAGTTGATTCCGTCGGAGGATCGCGCAACTACAAAGGCACTGCTTACAGCCCGTGGGAAAGTCGATCTTGTTATTCCTCGAGGAAGCGCCGCCCTTATCCGCATGGTTGTTGATGAGGCAACGGTTCCAACTATCGAAACTGGCGCAGGTGTCTGCCATGTCTATGTTGATGAATTTGCAGATATTGAGAAAGCTCTACCAATTCTGATTAACTCAAAGACTCATCGTCCCAGTGTCTGTAATGCAGCTGAGACTCTTCTAGTGCATAAGGCGATTGCGCCAACATTCTTGCCGATGGCGCTCAAGGCCCTGAGTGATGCTGGCGTTATCTTGCACTCAGATGCAACTGCTCAGAAAGTGGCAGATACTTTCAAGATTGCATCGACTCTTGCAACGGATGCGAATTGGTCTACTGAATACGGTGTTCTTGAGATGAATGTGGCAGTCGTTGATTCAGTCGATGCTGCAGCCGATCACATTGCTCAATACGGCACCAATCACACAGAGGCGATAGTTACTGAAAATAAAGCCAATGCAGCTCGCTTTATCGCACTCTCTGATTGCGCTGCTGTCATGGTCAATACTTCAACTCGATTTACTGATGGTGAGCAGATGGGCTTTGGCGCAGAGATCGGAATCTCAAATCAGAAGTTGCATGCACGAGGACCTATGGGCCTTGAAGCGATGACCACAACCACGTGGATAGTTACTGGCACCGGCCAGATTCGCTCTTAATCTCATCTTTTTATAGACTCCCCATATGAGCAGCCTCTCCCGCGATGATGTCGCAAAGCTTGCAGGCCTAGCCCGCATCGAGATGACTGAGGCAGAGCTCGTTGAACTCTCATCACAATTTGGATTAATCCTCGATGCTGTTGCTCGCGTTCAAGAGATGGATCTATCTGGTGTGAAGGCAACATCCCACCCACAGCCTCTTGAAAACATTGCTCGTCCTGATGTTGTTCTTCCAAGCCTTTCACCAGAAGATGCGCTCTCAGGAGCTCCTGCACAAGAAGAGTCACGTTTTCGTGTTCCACAAATCTTGGGTGAAGCAGAATGATTCGCAACACTGCCGCCCAAATGGCTGATGCCCTTGCAAAGGGGGAGACAACATCAGTTGAACTCACACAAGCACATCTTGATCGCATTGCCGCAGTTGATGGCCAAGTAAAGGCTTTCTTGCATGTTGATTCACAAGGCGCACTCGCACAAGCAAAAGATGTTGATGCACGTCGCGCCAAGGGTGAAAAGCTTTCTCCAATCGCAGGTATTCCACTTGCTCTCAAAGATGTTCTTGCACAAAAAAGTGTTCCAACTACTGCAGGTTCAAAGATTTTGCAGGGATGGCTTCCTCCCTATGACTCAACTGTTGTCAGCAAACTAAAAGCTGCCGGTGTTGTCATTATGGGTAAGACAAATATGGATGAATTTGCGATGGGTTCATCGACGGAGAATTCTGGTTACGGCCCCACATTTAATCCATGGGATCTCACTCGTACACCGGGTGGTTCATCAGGTGGATCAGCTGCTGCAGTATCTGCATTTGAAGCACCACTTGCAATCGGTTCAGATACTGGTGGATCTATTCGCCAACCTGCAGCGCTTACCGGAATCGTGGGAGTTCGCCCCACATATGGCGCAGTCTCACGCTTTGGTTTGATTGCATACTCATCAAGCCTTGATCAAGCAGGACCATTTGGTCGCACAGTCCTTGATACTGCACTGCTTCACGAAGTGATGGCAGGCCATGATGTAAAGGATGCAACAAGTATTAACGCACCTGTTCCTGCAGTAGTAGCTGCAGCAAAGAGTGGCGATGTTAAGGGAATGAAGATTGGCGTTATCAAGCAGTTACAGGGCGAGGGATATCAGAAGGGTGTGCAGACACGCTTTGATGAATCACTTCAGGTTCTTGCATCCCTTGGTGCAGAAATCGTTGAAGTAGATTGCCCAAGCTTTGAATACGCATTAGCTGCCTACTACTTAATCGCTCCATCTGAATGTTCTTCAAACCTGGCACGCTTTGATGCAATGCGTTATGGACTTCGTACGGGTGATGTTGATGGCGCATCTGCAGAAGCTGTCATGAGCGCAACCCGTGATGCAGGCTTTGGCCGCGAAGTTAAACGCCGCATCATCCTCGGTACTTACGCACTCTCATCAGGTTATTACGATGCTTATTACGGCAGCGCGCAGAAGATTCGCACACTCATTATTCAAGATTATGCAAAGGCATTTACCAAGGCTGATGTCTTGGTATCTCCAACTGCGCCAACTACTGCATACAAGATTGGCGAGAAGGTCGATGACCCTATGGCTATGTATTTGGGCGATGTGGCAACTATTCCTGTAAACCTTGCTGGCATCTGCGGAATGTCACTTCCTGCAGGTTTGGCCGATGAAGATAACTTGCCTGTTGGTTTCCAGATCATGGCTCCTGCCATGCAGGATCAGCGTCTCTACCAAGTAGGCGCAGCACTAGAGGCCGCACTTCTTACAAAGTGGGGCGCTCCTATTCTTTCCAAAGCTCCTGAGTTGAAGGGAGCGAAGTAATGGCTCTTCCAACATATGACGAAGTCATCGCTAAGTGGGATCCTGTATTAGGTCTTGAAGTTCACGTTGAACTCAATACTGCAAGCAAGATGTTCTGCTCTTGTGCCACAGAGTTCGGTGGCGCACCGAATACTCAAACATGTCCTGTCTGCTTAGCTCTTCCTGGCGCACTTCCTGTTGTCAATGAAAAGGCGATTGAATCAACGATTCTCATTGGCCTTGCGCTGAACTGCAAAATTGCTCCTTATAGCCGCTTTGCACGTAAGAATTACTTCTATCCAGATATGCCAAAGAACTTCCAGATTTCACAGTATGACGAGCCCATCTGTTTTGATGGTTATGTCGATGTTGAGATTGATACTGAAGAAGGTCCTAAGCAGTTCCGTATTGAAGTCGAACGTGTTCATATGGAAGAAGACACCGGAAAGTCACTTCACGTAGGTGGTGCAACTGGCCGTATTCATGGCGCTGACTACTCACTCCTTGATTACAACCGTGCCGGTATTCCACTTGTTGAAATCGTTACCAAGATTGTTCCCGGCACAGGTAAATACGCACCAGAAGTTGCTAAGGCATATGTTGCAGAGCTGCGCGATATCTTGCGTGGCCTGAAGGTCTCTGATGTGAAGATGGAGCAAGGCTCACTTCGCTGCGATGCCAACGTATCTCTTAAGCCAATTGGTTCAGATGTATTAGGCACACGTTCTGAGACAAAGAATGTGAACTCACTGCGCTCTGTTGAACGCGCAATTCGTGGAGAGATGATTCGTCACGCAGAGCTGCTCAATGAGGGCAAGAAGGTCAAGCAAGAGACTCGTCACTTCCAAGAAGATACTGGCCTTACTCGCTCTGGTCGCTCAAAGGAGCAAGCAGAGGATTACCGCTACTTCCCAGATCCAGATTTAGTTCCCGTCACACCCGCGGCTAGCTGGATTGAAGAGCTACGCGCAACACTTCCTGAGCGTCCATCACTTCGACGCAAGCGCATTAAAGAAGAGTGGAATGTTCCTGATAAAGAGATGGAAGCGATGATCAACGCTGATGTCTTAGATATCGTTGAAGCAACGGTTCTACTGGGCGCAGATCCCACCAAGGCTCGCACATGGTGGCTCGGTGAAATCTCACGTATTGCAAATGATCAGAACATTGCTGTTGCAGATCTTGCAATTACACCTGCAGATGTTGCCGAAATTGTGGCACTGGTAGCCAAAGGTGAACTCACCGACAAACTTGCTCGTCAAGTTGTTGAAGGCGTAATTGCTGGAGAAGGAAAGCCATCTGATGTTGTGGCTAAGCGCGGAATCAAAGTCGTTAATGATGATGGTGCGCTGATGGCTGCTATTGAAAAGGTATGTGCCGAGCAAGCAGAGACAGCTGAGAAAGTTCGCGGGGGACACCTGCCTGCAGCTGGTGCGTTAATCGGGGCAGTCATGAAAGAGACAAAGGGCCAAGCAGATGCTGCGCGAGTTCGCGAGCTCCTACTTGGCCACCTTGGCGTTCAGTAATTAGTGGGCGATTACGCCTTCTGTTTCAACGAGTGACTCTTTACCAATATTAATAAAGAAGAAGAGCACAACTGCGCCAGCAATTAATAGTCCAGCACTGAATTTAAAGGCCACAGTGAAGCCATGTGTCATAGCAAATGGCATTACTGCTTTTCCAAGCTCGGTATTTGCCGCCGCATATGTTGTAGTTGCAGTTGCTGCCACAGTATTGAGAAGTGCAGTTCCAAGTGATCCACCAATCTGCTGTGATGTATTGAGCATCGCACTTGCAACCCCAGTGTCGTGATTAGAGACGCCGTGAAGTGAGGTAGAAGTCAATGGAATGAAGACAAGCGCCATTCCACTCGACATGATGAGAAGTGATGGAACAACATGAGTCAGATATGCAGTATCTGGAGTAATGCGGGCAAGGAGCAATAAGCCGATACCTGCGAAGAGAAGACCAGGAACCATCAGCGGTTTTGGTCCAACCTTCGGTAGTAACTGTGATGCGATTCCAGCGAAGACGATGATTCCTGCGGTGAATGGCAAGAACGCAAAGCCAGATTTCAATGGACTAAACCCAAGAATTACCTGAAGGTAGAGACCGAGAAAGAGGAACATTGAGAAGAGTCCTGCACCGACAACGAGTGAACCAAGATATGAACCGCCACGGTTGCGCTCTGTTATCACGCGAAGTGGCATGAGTGGATTTGCGACCTTCTTCTCAATGGCCACAAAGACCATGAGAAGAATGACAGCAATTGCGAGGAATGAAATAGTTGTCGTTGATGACCAACCTTTAGTCGCTGCCTCATTGAATCCGTAGGTTAGTGAGAAGAGTCCGGCTGTTGCCGTGATTACGCCAGGAATGTCATAGGTGTTATCTCCTGATGCTTTTGATTCATGGACAAATTTAAACGCGAGGATTGCAGCAAGAATTGCGATGGGAGTATTTACGCCGAGGCACCAACGCCAAGAAGCGTATTGAGTCAAAGTTCCACCGAGGATCAGGCCAATTGCAGCACCGCCACCTGAGATTGCACCGAATACACCGAATGCTTTTGCGCGTTCTGAAGGAACGCTAAATGTGACAGAGATAATTGCAAGTGCTGCAGGAGCAAGAAGAGCGGCGAAGACTCCCTGCAAAGCACGGGATGCGAAGAGAAGGCCTTGTGTAGATGCGATGCCACCGAGTGCGGATGCTGCAGCAAATCCGAGAAGTCCGATAATAAAAATCTTCTTGCGGCCCATGTAGTCACCGATGCGACCACCCAGTAAAAGAAGTGACCCAAATGCCAAGGTGTAGGCAGTGATGACCCACTGCTGATTTGCATCAGAGATTCCGAGGTCAATCTTCGCGCTGGGAATAGCGATATTCATGATTGAGCTATCGAGCACAATCATCAACTGTGAAATAGCTACAACGAATAATGTCCGCCAACGAGTTGGGTCCAGAGTCTGGTCTTGGGCTTGCTTTGACACAGGTAAATCTCCTAAAAGGTAGTTTTTGGGCTTCTCATAAATTGCTTATGTAAGGATAGAATTCTCTCATGTCGAAGATGAAACCTCGCTCTGGATTAGTCACTGATGGATTAGAGCGTGCTCCAGCACGCGGAATGCTTCGCGCAGTTGGTATGGGCGATGAGGATTGGGTCAAGCCGCAGATCGGTATTGCATCTTCCTGGAATGAAATTACTCCGTGCAATCTTTCTCTGGATCGTTTAGCTAAAGCATCGAAGAAGGGTGTTATCGATGCTGGCGGGTTCCCTATGCAGTTTGGAACTATCTCAGTCTCTGATGGGATTTCTATGGGACATGAAGGAATGCACTTCTCACTCGTTTCTCGTGAAGTTATTGCGGACTCTGTTGAAACAGTGATGCAGGCAGAACGTCTTGATGGAATGGTCACTTTTGCAGGATGCGATAAATCCTTGCCAGGAATGATGATGGCTGCAGCTCGTATCGATGTTGCATCAGTATTTGTCTACGCAGGTTCTACCTTGCCTGGCCAAGTCGATGGCAAAGATGTCACCATCATTGATGCCTTTGAAGCAGTGGGCGCATGTGCTCGTGGATTGATAACACAAGATCGCGTTGACCAAATTGAACGTGCTATCTGCCCAGGAGAAGGTGCATGTGGCGGTATGTATACGGCTAACACCATGGCAAGTATCGCTGAAGCAATCGGACTTTCACTTCCAGGATCTGCTGCCCCTCCTGCAGTCGATCGCCGCCGCGATGCTTATGCTGAACAAGCAGGAGCTGCAGTTGTTAACTTAATCGCAAAGGGAATTACTACTCGCGATATCTTGACGAAGAAGGCATTTGAAAATGCCATCACAATCTTGATGGCTCTCGGTGGCTCTACCAACGCAGTTCTGCACTTACTTGCCATCGCTCACGAAGCAGACGTTGACCTTACCCTTGATGATTTCCATCGTATTGGTTCCAAGGTTCCGCTACTAGGAGACCTCAAGCCATTTGGAAAATATGTGATGACAGATGTTGACCGAGTTGGCGGCATTCCCGTTGTTCTGCGCATCTTGCTCGATGCTGGTTTCTTACACGGAGATACTCTGACCGTGACAGGCAAGACGATGGCTGAAAACCTTGCAGATATTAATCCACCACTTGCCGACGGAAGTGTTTTACGTGCTATTGATAAACCAATCTCTACCGATATTGGAATCACAATTTTGGGCGGGTCACTTGCCACAGAAGGCGCCGTCTGTAAGACAGCTGGAATTGGTATTGAAAGTTTTGAGGGACCTGCTCGTGTATTCGAACGCGAACAAGCTGCGATGGATGCTCTAGAGAATGGAACAATTCAAGCAGGCGATGTTGTCGTCATTCGTTATGAAGGTCCAAAGGGTGGACCTGGAATGCGCGAGATGTTAATGATTACCGGCGCCATAAAAGGCGCGGGACTTGGCAAGACAACTCTTCTTCTTACCGATGGTCGTTTCTCTGGAGGCTCAACAGGTCTGTGTGTGGGACACGTTGCACCGGAAGCAGTTGATGGGGGGCCGATTGCATTTATTAAAGATGGCGACCGAGTCCGAATCGATATCCCAAATCGCACACTCGATCTCTTGGTAGATCCTGCAGAACTTGCAGCCCGCAAAGTTGGCTGGAAGCCACTGCCCCACAAATACACCCGCGGCGTTCTCCATAAGTATTCAAAGCTTGTGGGCTCTGCCTCCAAGGGCGCTGTCTGCGACTAATCGTTTCACTTATTGAGATGTGCATCTCATCTCTTGACT
>Ga0209769_1001166_pt1 | contig 10603 bp, 9 predicted proteins | sample LauGreSuBDMM15DN_2_FD_187569 | JGI IMG/M metagenome (GOLD analysis project Ga0209769, IMG submission 187569) | Freshwater lake microbial communities from Lake Michigan, USA - Su13.BD.MM15.DN (SPAdes) (version 3) | ecosystem: Environmental > Aquatic > Freshwater > Lake | place: Lake Michigan, USA...
TCACAGACAGTTATATGGGTTCTAAAAGCCATTCATTACCTTTGTTTTTATGCGCAATCTCATCGCCTTTTTACGTCGATTTCGAATCTTTTTGGTCTTTGCTTCACTGCAGATCATTTCACTGGTGATTTATGTGCAATTTTTAAGTTTTCCTAGGAGTCAATACTTAACAACAGCGTCGAATGTAACAGCAAAAGTGCTTACCTGGGAAAACGATGTGACAAAGCATTTTGACTTAAGCAAAAATAACTACGCATTGCAACATGAAAATATCCGTTTACGAGAGCGATTGCCCGAGTTTATGTATACCTTGAGTGCTGGAAAAGTAAAAGTAGAAGACACTATTTTTAAGCAACAGTACACGTACATTCCCGGAATGGTAATCAATTCCTCGGTGACGAGAAGAAATAATTATTTCACCCTAAACATCGGAAGCAAGCAAGGTGTGAGGCCGAATATGGGTGTTTTTTCGGACAAAGGTGTCGTGGGAATTGTTCACAATGTGAGCGAACATTACTGTGTAGTGAAGTCGGTTTTAACAAAAGATATCAATATCGATGTGATTATTGAGCCCATTCATCTGGCAGGAATATTAAAATGGGATGGGCATGATCCAAGACGCGGTTCGATTGACGGTATTTCCAATGACTTGCGTATTAAACGTTGGTCACGCGTGGTGACACGAGGAGGTTCAGGTATTTTTCCGAAAGGAATTCCAGTCGGAAAAGTGGAGCGAATTGAGTCCATAGAAGGAGAGCCTCTTTGGAATGTCGTTGTTCGATATTCAGAAGATTACCGCACCTTGCAACGCGTATATGTAGTGAAAAATTTAATGATTGAAGAACAACAAGCATTGGAGGGACAAATTCCACCCGATGAAGAAGAAGACGTATTGAGATGAATAACCTAACGAAAAATATCATTCGCTTCATTGTGTTTGTCGTGCTGCAAACAGTTGTTTTCAATCAATTGGAGATTGGATACGGCTTTCATTTGATGATTCATCCGCTATTTATCATGCTGCTGCCGTTTGAGTTGGGTGTTATCTCTTTAATGGGATTGGCATTCTTAATGGGGATCATCATTGATATTTTTTCTAACACCTATGGATTACACGCTTCATCACTGGTCATGATGGCGTATTTTCGTCCACTCGTTTTCAAGTTTTATGGTCCGCGTGAAGGATATGATCCGCTGAAAGAACCCAGTGTATTCGACATGGGGAATCGCTGGTTTACCTTTGTTTTTGGAATCCTATTGCTGATCCATCACTTTTGGTACTTCCTCGTAGAGATTTTTCAATTTAACCAGTTCTTTTTCATCCTGCAAAAAACAGTCCTTAGTGCTGTTACATCCTTTTTGATTTGCTTGCTATTACAAAGTTTCTTGATTAAAAAATCGAAAACGAAATGAATTTTGACTTCCGACGTTATGTGATCATGGCCTTCATTATTTTGGTGGGATTCCTATACACGTTTCGATTGTTGTACATGCAGGTTCTCGATGACACTTGGACACTCCGTGCACATGAAGTAGCAGAAAAACGAATCGAAATCACACCACCCCGGGGTGTTGTTTTCGACCGAAATGGAATGAAAATCGTTTCCAACCGCACCTATTTCAATTTGATGATGGTGGAGGACGAAATCAAACACCTCGATACAGCCGCTTTTGCGAAATTAATTGGGTGGACCGTCAAAGATGTGCGCAATCGATTTAAGGAAATCGTTAAAGGAGAAGGGACTTATTACAATAAAAGTACAGGTAAACGCACCTCCAATTATCAAAAAATACGCAAATATCCTTTTTTGAAGGAATTAACCTTAGAAGAGATTTCAAGTATTGCTCCACACCTAGAGAATTTCCCTGGTTTCTACGAGAAAGTGACGAGTATGCGGAATTATCCGTTTAAAAGCGGCGCCAATATCATGGGGTATTTGTCTGAAGTGAACCGCGAGGAAGTTGATGATGACCGCTTTTACAGACCCGGAGATAACATCGGACGATCTGGAATTGAGAAATTTTACGAACGAGAATTGCGCGGCAGAAAAGGAATCAAATACATTGTCACTTCGGCCTTGAATAATGCTATTGAACCTTTTGCGGATGGAAAATACGATACAACTGCGCGTCAAGCAGATCCCCTAAAACTCGGAATGGACATGATTATTCAGTCCTATGGTGAAAAATTAATGAAAAACAAGAAAGGATGTATCGTGGCGATTGAACCTTCCACCGGTGAAATCTTGGCCATGGTTTCTGCGCCATCGTATGATCCAAATATGCTTGTTGGAAAACGAAACATCAGCGAAAATTACCCAAAACTTGCCTTGGATAAAAACATGCCGTTGTTTCCTCGTCCACTACAAGCAGAATATCCGCCTGGATCTATTTTTAAATTAGTGCAATCATTAATTGGCTTGCAGGAAGGTGTGATCACGGAGGAATCTGGTTTTCCCTGCGATAAAAGCTTGGTTGGTTGCCATAATCACCCGTCCGCACGAAATGTCGCAGAAGCCGTTCAGTTTTCTTGTAATCCATACTATTACGCAGTGGTGCGACGCATTATCCAACAAGGAAAGAAAAAAAGACTATTTGCTGATGCCGAATACGGACTCAATAAATGGCACCAATACATGAATAGCTTTGGCTTAGGAAAATCTTTAGATGCTGATATCTCCGGACAGCGTCCAGGATTAATTCCGGACGCAAAATACTACGACAAATGGTATGGACATCACCAATGGGCATTCTCAACCATTCGCTCGATTTCCATTGGACAGGGAGAAGTAAAATTGACGCCTTTGCACATGGCGAATATTGCGGCAATTATTGCAAATAAAGGCTGGTATTATGTCCCCCACTTTGTAAAATCAATCGGACGAAAAGGCCCATTAGTCGAGTACCGAACAAAAAAACGAACAATGGTAAACTCCAGTTATTTCTGGCCTGTCATTGAGGGAATGCGGCGAGTAGTAAATGAAAATGGTGGTACTGCTCGAATGGCGCGTTTAGAAAACATCATGATTTGTGGTAAAACTGGCACCGTGCAAAATCCACACGGCGAAGATCACTCTGTATTTATTGCATTTGCACCAATGAATAAACCAAAGATCGCTATTGCTGTGTATGTTGAAAATGCAGGATTCGGTGGGACATGGGCTGCTCCAATTGCCAGTTTAATGATTGAGAAATACATCAAACGAAAAATTACTGACAAGGAAAAAGAGAAGCGTATTTTGGAAGCTAAATTAGCCTACATAACAACTTCAGGAGAATGAGAAAGGAAGAAAGTTTAGTTGAGCACTTAGATTGGCCATTGTTCATCACTTTTATGGTGATGTTGGTGGCTGGGATGGCTACGCTATATTCCGTAGCTTACGATGATTTACATCCCGCTATTTATGATGTTTCCATGATGTATGGAAAACAATTAATTTGGATTGTCGTATCCTTATTCCTCGGTCTAATTGTGTTTTTAATTGATTCCGACATCTACCGTCGCTTTGCCTTTCCTATCTATTTAATTACCTTATTTCTGCTCGTTGTAGTTCTCTTTATGCCCGCCGTACATGGTGCCCGCGCGTGGATTGGTATTGGAACAATGGGGATTCAGCCTGCGGAATTTGCAAAAATATCGACGGCGCTTTTGCTGGCAAAATACATTAGTGGAATTAGTGTCAAGCAACAAAACATAAGTAGCGTGATGACAGCAAGTGCGATTTTACTCGTTCCAATGGCTCTCATTTTACTACAGCCGGATGCAGGGACATTCGTTGTTTTTACCTCTTTTCTTTTTGTCATGTACCGCGAAGGACTCACCTTTGACCCGATTATTTTAAGCTTTGTGAATAGTATTCCAGGTGTTCGATTCAAGGAAACGTGGGTGGGAAGCCACTTTATTCCGATACTCTTTGTGATGATCTTTATTAGTGTTATCACACTCCTGCTGAACTCCGTGCAATTAGACTTTTTCTTTCTCCCCTTTCCGGTTTCTGGGTCGATAGGTGTCATTGCTACTATTCTCATTTTTTCTGTGTTATCGATATTATTTCTACAGCGTTTTTCCGCGAAAAGGGAACGTACGAGAGGAACAGTTATCATTATCTTGGGATTCATTTTAACAAGTGGCTTGTCCTTTATTGTCGATAATGGCTTTAATAGTTTGGCTACACACCAAAAGGATAGAATTGAATTATTTTTAGGCTTACGTGAAGATCCTAATGGGAAAGATTACAACCGTAACCGAGCAATGGCCGCTGTTGGATCCGGAGGATTACTTGGGAAAGGTTACAACAAAGCATCTGTTTCCAGCGTGGAAAGTAATCACGTTCCAGAAAGTGAAACCGATTTCATTTTTTGTCCGTTTGCAGAGGAATGGGGCTTTGTAGGAATCATTTTCTTGTTTGGAGGTTATTTATTCATGTTAATACGTATCATTTTCATTGCGGAACGACAACGGTCCATTTTTAATCGTGTTTACGCCTATTGCGTTGGAATGATTCTGTTTTATCACTTTGCGATTAATATTGGGATGAACATCGGTTTTGCTCCGGTAATCGGAATTCCTCTGCCTTTCTTTAGTTATGGAGGTTCCTCCATGATGTCCTTTTGTATGATGATGTTTATCCTGCTTAAATTGGATAGTCAACGAAAAGATGTGTTACGATAATTGTCGCTAATTTTGAGTTATGAAAAAGAATGAACCAAAAATGTCCCAGGAAGAAACGAAGAAGTTTACCAAAATATTCTGGGGACTGTCCTTGATTCCATTTGTACTGGTGACCGCTTTATTGCTGTTGCAATCGGAAAGTGTGCTTCCATCTGTTGCTAGTTTGGATAATCCACCTGAATTACAAGCATCCCTGATTATTGCGAAAAAAAGTGTGAAAGAAGATACCGTTATTGGTCGTTTTTGGTCCGTGAATCGCACCAGTGTCAAATACCGTGAAATTTCTCCTTACGTTTTTGACGCCTTAATTTCAACAGAAGACGAACGGTTTTACAGTCACTCGGGAGTTGATTTCAAAGGACTTGTTCGTTCATTTGCCAGTTTAGGACGAAAAGGAGGTGCTTCTACCATTACGCAGCAGTTGGCAAAATTGATTTATACCCTAAAACAACGACAGCTTGCGGAACTAGCGCGTGTAAATGGCGAAAGTTACGACCTTCCTTTGGGAGGAATACTTGGGAAATTTCGTCGTTTGAATGAAAAGGCAAGGGAAAACATTATCGCGAAACGCTTGGAAGAACGATTCACGAAAGAAGAAATTATAACTATGTATTTGAATCAATTCGACTATTTATATAATGCTGTCGGTATTGAAAATGCATCACGTGTGTACTTTAACAAAAGACCAAAAGAACTTTCTATCATTGAAGCCGCTGTACTTGTGGGTATGTGTAAAAATCCAGATTTGTTTAACCCATACAAGTACAAGATTAAAAATTACCGAAATAAAGCAGCTGAACGTGCTGGAATTGCTCCAGAAAATGTGACCCTAGCTCAAATGGCTTCAATCCGCGCGGAAGATTCCTTGCGTTCTTTAGAAAGACGAAATCAAGTGTTATTCCAATGGTTGAAGAATAGCAAAAGTGACAATGAAGGAATCAAGCATAAATTGACACAGGAGGAATACGATCGCTTCAAAAAAATGCCAATTGTCATCAACTACAAATCCTTGGACCACAAAGAGGGAATGGCACCGTATTTCCGTGAGTCCTTGCGCAAGGAAGTAACGCAAATATTAATGACGAAAAATTCCGATGGATCGTTTAAATATGTGAACGAAAATGGTGAGCCGTTCGATATATACAGCGATGGATTGAAAATTTATACCACCCTGAATCCTTCCCTGCAACGCTACGCGGAATATGCGGTGGAACGTCACATCAAGGAAGAATTACAGCCACAATTTGACATCAATAACCGTCGTGTAAAAAACTATCCGTTCTCAAATGCCATTGAAACGAAAATGGTCAATCAGATCATGGGGTCCGCTCGGACATCTTCGGGACGTTTTCAAAACATGACCTTAGCTGGATACAGCGAAGACGATATTCGAAAAAGCTTCGATACTCCGACAACAATGACGGTTTTCTCTTGGAGTGGTGAACGCGATACCACCATGACGCCAAACGATTCTATTCGTTATTACAAAGCATTTTTACATGCCGGACTCTTATCCATCGATCCTTCATCGGGATTCGTGCGCGCTTGGGTTGGCGGTGTGAATTTCAAGCATTTTGGTTACGACCATGTTCGACAAGGAAAACGACAAGTTGGATCAACAATCAAACCATTTGTCTACGCGGCAGCACTATCCATGAAAGTGGTAAATCCATGTACCACTTTTTCATCAGGTGAGTATTGCGTGGATTTGGTGGATGGTCAAAATAAAGTTGTCGGGCAATATTGTCCACAAGGTACTCCAGCTGGTTCTGTGAAAGATGGATTAGCGCAATCATCTAATCCTACAACTGTAGCAGTGATGGCGCGTATGGGAGCGTTCAATCCGGTTCAAAAAATTGGAGGACCGTTCCAAATCGAAAAATTATTGAAGAAAACAGAAATCGAATTGAATAAAAACGATGTTGTTCCGTCTATGTGTTTAGGAAGTATGGACCTTTCCTTGTATCAATTGGTAGCGGCACAATGTATCTTTCCAAATAACGGAATTTATGTGCGTCCTACAACGATTGAACGCATCACCGACCGAAATGGAAAAGTAATTTATAGTGCGACGGAGCACCGTGAACAAGCGTTAAACTCAACCGTTTCTTACGAAATTTTGAAAATGATGAAAGGTGTTGTACAATATGGTACTGCTGGAAGTCTTCGTAGCGGAAGAAGTTGGGGGGGGATTACCGCTCCAACTGCCGGAAAAACAGGTACTACACAAAATAACTCCGATGGATGGTTCATTGGAATCACCCCTGAACTTGTTACTGGTGTTTGGGTTGGAGCGGAAGATCGCGCTGTGCGTTTCCAAAGCATGACTTGGGGACAAGGAGCACGAATGGCACTTCCGATCTACGGATATTATATGCAACGCGTTTACAAAGATGCGGTAATTGCACTTTCGACCAGCGATTTCCTTCAACCAGAAGATTACGACGCAGAAGCGTACGATTGTACCGATGCACCACAACCAGAGACAGTCGATGAGTCCGAAGTCCCATTTGAATTTTAAGCGATGAACAAAGTTGTAAAGAATGTAGAAGAGGCCTTAGTAGGCATCGAAGATGGCATGACGCTGATGTTGGGTGGATTTGGTCTTTGTGGTATTCCTGAGAATTCCATTGGACAATTAGTAAAACTAGGAACTAAAAACCTGACGTGTATTAGCAATAATGCGGGTGTCGATGATTTCGGTATCGGACTGATGTTACAAGCGAAGCAAGTGAAAAAAATGGTCAGTTCTTATGTCGGTGAAAACGATGAATTTGAACGTCAAATGCTAAGCGGTGAACTAGAAGTAGACTTAATTCCTCAGGGAAGTTTGGCAGAACGTTGTCGTGCTGGTGGCGCAGGAATTCCTGCCTTTTTTACCCCAGCAGGATACGGAACGGAAGTAGCCGAAGGAAAAGAAGTACGTGTTTTCAACGGAAAACCACACATTTTAGAATCCGCTTTAACGGCAGATTTTGCGATTGTGAAAGCATGGAAAGGAGACACGGAAGGAAACCTCATCTACAAAGCTGCTGCACGTAATTTTAACCCCATGATGGCCATGGCCGGTAAAATAACTATTGCTGAAGTCGAGGAGCTTGTTCCAGCAGGAACCTTGGATCCAAATCAAATTCATACACCTGGGATTTTCGTTCAACGCATTTTTCAAGGCGCTGCATTTGAGAAACGAATCGAGCAACGAACAGTAAGAAAAAACGCTTAAGCAATACGACATGGCACTTGATAAAAATGGCATTGCGCAACGCATCGCTCAAGAATTAAAAAATGGATGGTATGTGAATCTAGGCATTGGAATTCCAACCTTAGTGGCAAATTACATTCCCAAAGGTATTGAAGTAGAATTTCAATCTGAAAATGGTGTTTTAGGAATGGGTCCCTTCCCTTTCGAAGGAGAAGAGGATGCAGACTTAATCAATGCAGGAAAACAAACGATTACTGTTGTCGAAGGCGCTTCGTTCTTTGATTCAGCAACATCGTTTGCGATGATTCGAGGACAACATGTACAACTGACGGTCCTTGGAGCCATGGAAGTTTCACAAAATGGTGACATCGCCAACTGGAAGATTCCAGGGAAAATGGTGAAAGGAATGGGTGGAGCAATGGACCTCGTTGCATCCGCAGAAAACATTATTGTTGCCATGATGCATAGCAACAAAGCGGGAGAATCGAAAATCCTCAAAGCATGTACCTTGCCATTAACAGGTGTTGGTTGCGTGAAAAAAGTGGTGACGGAATTAGCCGTTTTGGAAATTAAAGATGGTAAATTCCATTTAATCGAACGTGCGCCAGGCGTAAGTGTCGAGGAAATCATTTCTAAAACAGAAGGTGACCTTGTTGTTCCGGACGTCGTTCCTGAAATGCACTTCGATTGATTCCATTTCACGCAAAATACCTTGCCGCTATTCATGCGAGCATCGCTGCTTCGGAAGCGATTATGCAGATTTATCAAAACGATTTTGAAAAAATCATCAAGGCGGATGGTTCTCCGCTAACTCAGGCGGACCTTGCTTCATCCGATATAATCGACTTGTTTTTAAGCCCGTTAGGAATTCCAATTACAGGCGAAGAAACGGAGAAAATGTCTTACGAAGAACGTTCCACTTGGACCGAATGTTGGTGTGTAGATCCGCTTGATGGAACGAAGGAATTCATCAAAAAAAATGGAGAATTCGCGGTGAATATTGCATTAATCAAAGAGGGAAAAGCGCATTTTGGACTCATCGCCTCACCAGTCCGACGTGAAATGCTCGTTGGATCAGCAGAAACGGGAGTCTATCTCTTTTCATTTGATGATGTTCACGATTTTTCAAGTTGGAAGAAACTCTCCATTCCCGAAAAACACAACAATCCTATTGTTTTAATTGGTTCACGAAGTCATCATTCGGGATCTGTTCTTCAAATCATCGAATCCCTTAAACCTCTGTCTTCGGAAATCAAATTTACACAAATGGGATCCTCGTTGAAATTTTTCGATTTAGCCCTTGGAATAGCAGATATTTATCCGCGCTTTGCTCCAACCATGGAATGGGATATTGCCTCCGGACAAGCCATTTTAGAAGCGCTTGGTGGTTCGGTAGTTCATGCAGAGACTAGTGAACCACTTCGATATAACAAAGCGAATCTGTTGAATCCGTTTTTTATCGCGAGGACTGCTGCTCTTGCGTCAAACGCCCAATAATTTCCTCATGCTGTGGATATTTATCCAACAATTCTTCACGCGTAAACAATTCGAAATCACGGAACATAAATCCAGGTGCTACCGCACAGGAAACCAAAGAATAGCTATTTGATTCTTGCACTTCGCTTCCAAATATTTCTTGTTTGTACACCAATTGATACGGACGTTGTCCATTCGCGAAATCAAGTCCCAACATACGCTTTTCGTGTACGTTTTCACCAATCACATGCACGGTCAATGGACTCCCCTCGTGAAAATACCAATGTTCATCGCTTTGAATGCGGTGAAAATTAGAAGCGTTCTCGGAGGTAAGTAAAAACAAAATGGACGTCATCAAGGATTGCTCGCAGTCGATTGTTTCCGTACTTCGATACGTCTCTTTGTAATATCCTCCCTCCGGATGTGGAAGAAGTGCTAATTTCTCAACGAGTTCGTTGATGCGTGCTTGTGTATTCATGTTTTTATAGTTAGTTGACATCCAAGGAATCAAAATAGTTTTGTGCGTTGGTCAAATGTACTTCGCGTTTTTCCACAGGCATTTTATCAAACATATGAATCAACATTCCCAAACGTGGATTCGACAAAAAGAAGTTTCGTTGTTTATCCATGAAATGCCAAAAAAGTCCATCCCAAGTAGCTTGCCAAGCTCCTTTCTCGAAATTACCCATTTTCATTAAATAATTACTGCCACTGATGTACGGTTTGGTGGACATTAATCCGCCATCGGCGAATTGACTCATGCCATAGACATTCGGAACCATGACCCAATCGTACGCATCAATGAAAAACACCATGAACCATTCGTAAACCTCATCGGGGTCAAATTCACACAATAACATGAAGTTTCCAAGGACCATCAAGCGTTCGATGTGATGACAATATCCGGTTTCAAGTAGTTTGTGAATCGTATCGTCAATCGGTGGGATTCCTGTCGTTCCATTCCAAAATGACGCTGGAATCTTCCGTTTGAATCCCCAATAATTTCGCGTGCGCTCCTCTACTCCTTTTAGTTCGTAGACCATGCGAATGAATTCTCGCCATCCCATGATTTGACGCACAAATCCTTCTAACGAATTCATGGGAATGTTATTCTTAGCAGCAAAATTCAAGGCTTCATCTAGAACAAATTGAGGAGTCAAAAGTCCAACGTTGAGCATCGGCGTCAACACACTGTGATGCAAGACCAATTCATCCTTCACAATGGCATCCTCGTAGGTACCGAAGTCTTCAAA
>Ga0209769_1001169_pt1 | contig 10595 bp, 9 predicted proteins | sample LauGreSuBDMM15DN_2_FD_187569 | JGI IMG/M metagenome (GOLD analysis project Ga0209769, IMG submission 187569) | Freshwater lake microbial communities from Lake Michigan, USA - Su13.BD.MM15.DN (SPAdes) (version 3) | ecosystem: Environmental > Aquatic > Freshwater > Lake | place: Lake Michigan, USA...
GTGCCACAGTAACAGCCAGATGATACCAAGTGGAATTGCCGCGGCGTACAGCCACGGCAGGCGTCTGCCCCATTTGCTTTGCGTGCGATCGGACAGTTCGCCGATAATCGGGTCCGCAAAGGCATCAAAAATCAGCGCGGCCATGATGACAGTGCCAACGACGCCCGCGTCAATGCCAAGCACCTGATTATAGAAAATCAGCAGGAAGACCGAAAAGCCATTATCCTTGATACCAAAAGCAACAGAGCCAAGGCCGTGCATGACTTTTAACGAACGCGGAAGTGCAACTGCGGGTGCCATCAAGGGTTAAAACATATAACGTGAAAAGGCTTGTTTTCCGGCGAATCGCACGATGTTTCTCTCCTATGTCCCGCGCTTATGCTAGGCATACTGCCCATCCTGTCAATCGCGATGCAAATGACGTTACGGCAAGCTTCGCTCACCGATAAAGGCTTGCGTTTCCATGCGTGACAGCCCAAAAATTCATCACGCAATTAACAGGAGAGCGTCATGTCCGACCTTGAAACATTCCGCGCCGAGGCGCGCGCCTGGCTAGAAGAAAACTGCCCCGCCGAAATGCGCACACCTGCAAAGGGTGACGACGACGTTTGCTGGGGTGGACGCAATTTCGTTTTCCAATCCGAAGCGCAAAAATTGTGGCTCGAAGCTTGCGTTGCCAAGGGCTACACCGTGCCGGATTGGCCAAAGGCTTATGGTGGCGCTGGCCTGTCCCCGCAGGAAACAAAAATCCTGCGTCAGGAAATGGCAAAGCTTGGCTGCCGCTCGCCGCTCAACAGTTTTGGCATCTGGATGCTTGGCCCTGCGTTGCTCAAGTTCGGCACTGAAGAACAAAAAGTACATTATATGGGCCAAATCGCCCGCGGCGAAATCCGCTGGTGTCAGGGCTATTCCGAACCGGGTTCCGGCAGCGACCTTGTGTCGATGCAGACCTTTGGCGAAGATAAGGGGGACCATTGGGTCGTTAACGGCCAGAAAATCTGGACCTCTTATGCAGATAAGGCCGATTGGATTTTCTGCCTCGTCCGCACGGATAAGGCTAATAAATATCACGGCATCAGCTTCTTGCTGTTCGACATGGAAACAGCCGGTGTTTCAACCAAGCCAATCAAGCTAATCTCTGGCAATTCGCCCTTCTGCGAAACCTTCTTCGACAATGTCGTCGTGCCCAAGGATCAGCTGGTCGGCGAAATCAATCGCGGCTGGGACGTTGCGAAATATCTGCTCGGCCATGAACGCGAAATGATTTCGGGCATGGGCGGCGATGGCGGCGTGACCTCCATTGGCGCAGCGATGAAAGCCGTCCTGTCTGAAGAGCCAGTGCTGCGCGCCCAAATGGCACTGTTTGATGTCGATAACCTCACCTTCCGCGCCCATGGCGAACGCTTCATGGACGAATGGAAAACCGGCAAGGCGCATCCGGCGTATTCGAACCTGATGAAATATGTCGGGACCGAATTGAACAAGAAACGCAATGAACTGGTCATGTCGATTGGCGGTTCTCAGGCGCTTGAGTGGGAAAGCGAACGTGCCAATGGCGGGTCCAAGGCACGCAATTGGTTGCGCACCAAAGCCAACTCAATCGAGGGCGGCACCAGCGAAGTGATGCTCAACGTTGTGTCGAAACGTATTCTCGAAATGCCAGGTGCCTAATCATGGCAATGACCTTAAACGACGACCAGAACATGCTGCGCGACAGCGCGCGGGATTTTATGGCGAGCGAAGCCCCCGTCACCCATTTTCGCAAATTTCGCGATATGGGCTGCAAGGATGGCTTTAGCCACGGCCTGTGGAAGCAATTTGCCGAAATGGGCTTTACTGGCATCCTCATTCCCGAAGCCGATGGCGGCATGGGCATGGGCCAGATTGAGGCGGGAATCGTCCTAGAAGAAATCGGCCGTAATCTGTCGCCATCGCCTTTTTTGACTACGTCAGTCGCGGCGGTTGAGGCGTTGAAGTTGGCCGACAAGGCGATGCGTGATCGCTGGTTCCCCGGCATATTGGCTGGTGAAACCGTTATTGGCATCGCTATTGAAGAAGGCGTCAAACACCGGCCCGAAAAAATCGCCTGCGTTGCGACACGCAGCGGCAATGGCTTTAAGCTGACAGGGCAAAAGCAATTTGTCGTGCAGGGCGCATCATCGGACATGCTGATTGTCGCGGCGCGGACTGCGGGTGCGGCTGGCGAGACCGATGGGCTGACGCTGTTCGCTGTCGATAAGGATGCTGCTGGCTTGTCGATGGAGGCCACCCGCTTGGTCGATTCGGCTGTCGCCGCACATGTGAAACTGGACGGCGTTCAGGTCGACGCCGATGCCATCATTGGCGAAGTCGATGGCGGCTGGAGCGTGCTTTCCAAAATGCTTGACGCAGGACGTGTGGGGGCCGCCGCCGAAATGGTGGGCGTTGGCACGGGCGCTATGGACTTGACGTTCGATTATCTCAAAACCCGTAAGCAATTCGACCGAGTCATTGGTGAGTTTCAGGCGCTCCAACATCGTGCCGCGCATCTGTACGGCGAAATGGAAGGCGCACGTTCGATCGTGCTCAAGGCACAATCATTGATGGACGAAGGCCATGCCAAGGCCGAGTTGTATGTTGCGGCGGCAAAGGCGAAAGCGGGCCTTGCCTGCAACCTTGCGGTCCGTGAAGGCGTGCAAATGCATGGCGGCATTGGTATGACCGACGAATATGACATCGGCTTGTATATGAAGCGCGATCGCGGTCTGAACGAATTTTTCGGCGATGCTTATTATCACGCAGACCGCGTGGCGACGATGAACGGTTATTAAAAGGACGCCTCAAATGGACATTCAAAGCTTATTCAACCTCAATGGCCGCGTTGCTGTTGTCACGGGCGGCTCGCGCGGCATCGGCAAGATGATTGTTGAGGGTTATCTGAAGGCAGGCGCAGCGCGCGTGTATATCAGCGCGCGTAAGGTCGACCAGATTGAGGAAACCGTTGCCGAATTTGGCAGTCAAGTGATTGGCCTGCCATGCGACCTGTCGACCGTTGACGGCTGCCTTTCGCTTGCCGAACAAATCGCGGCGCGTGAAGAAAAAGTCGACATTCTCGTCAACAATGCTGGCGCTGCTTGGGGCGCAGAGTTCGGTCAGTTTCCCGAAAGCGGTTGGGACCGGGTCATGGACCTGAACGTCAAATCCTTGTTCTTCCTGACGCAGGCGCTGCACCCGCAGTTAAAAGCCGGGGCAAGCTTTGACCGTCCCGGCAAGGTGATCAACATAGCATCGATCGATGGCCTACGCATCAACCCGTGGCAAACATACAGCTATCAGGCATCGAAAGCCGCCGTCATCCATTTGACGCGCCGTCTTGCGGCAGAGCTGGTCAAGGATAACATATTGGTGTCGGGTATTGCGCCAGGTGCATTCCAGTCGGACATGAACAAGGATGCCCGCGACCATGCGGACGCCGTGGGCAAGAACATTCCGTTTCCTCGAATCGGTTCGCCTGAGGACATGGCTGGTCTTGCAATCTTCCTTGCCGCACGCGCAGGAGACTATATCGTTGGTGAAACGATCGCCTGCGACGGCGGCATCGTAAATGCATCGCTGCCAGGCAATGGTATCGCGCCTTAAAATATTTACTTTCAAAGACATGATGGGATGAGTTGCAAGTTATGCAATCCACCCCGTTCTTTTCGCAATTGCAGCATAACCGACGCGCTCGTATTTGGGTTGCAACGGCAAGCAATTGCCGAACAAAATTGAACGGTCGGCACCCCCCCCTCTCTCCCTCGCCCCCGAACAATTTTTTACGGCCTCCATGCACTGCGTGGGGGCCGTATCTTTTTGGACCGAAATCTTGTCCCCTATTTTGTCCACCGCGAACTGCACTGCCTGTGGATAACTGGCAAAATTGGGCTTTGCGCGACTCGAAAAGCATGACACCGTTAGGTCATCAGGCAGGAACGCTTTTATGCAAAGTCGGACCGGAAACGGGAAGGCGGTGCGGAAAAGAGGGAATGCAGGATCGCCAATTCGATAGGCAGCCCGTCGCAAGACAGAAGATGAGATCGGGAGGGTGGGTACAAAGAAAACGAATATCAAGTGCGGCGACACGCAAGTGACGCAACGTCGGATAGGATACCCAAAGTACCAAGGTGAACCATAAAGGCCTCCGGGCTGGATTGGGGAACCGGACGTCGGACAGAGGAAAGAATGGCCCTTGTGGTCAGGAACTTCCAAAAATCGGACGCAGTGGGCGCTGGTAGCAATACCAGCGCCCATTTATTTTATGTGGCACAAAAATCGTCGCCTCGCTAAGGCCGTTTCATGTCCGAAATCACGCCCCAAATCGTCGCCGACCATGGTCTCAATGAAGAAGAATATGCGCGCATCTTGCTCGCCATGGGACGCGTGCCCAACATGGTCGAACTTGGCATATTCTCGGTGATGTGGTCTGAGCATTGCTCCTACAAATCCTCGCGTATCCATTTGAAGAAATTGCCGACTGAGGCCCCTTGGGTGATCTGCGGTCCCGGTGAAAATGCGGGCGTCATCGACATTGGTGAAGGTCCGAACGGCACCAAGCTTGCCGCGATCTTCAAAATGGAATCGCACAACCATCCCTCCTATATCGAACCCTATCAGGGTGCAGCAACGGGCGTTGGCGGCATCTTGCGCGACGTGTTCACCATGGGCGCGCGGCCAGTGGCGAATATGAACGCCCTGCGTTTCGGACGGCCGGACCATCCCAAGATGAAGCATCTGGTGCAGGGCGTGGTTGCCGGCATTGGCGGCTATGGCAATTGCGTAGGCGTACCCACGGTAGGCGGCGAAACCAATTTCCACCCCGCTTATGATGGCAACATCCTTGTGAACGCGATGACCGTTGGCGTTGCGGATCAGGACAAGATTTTTTACTCCGCCGCGACCGGCCTTGGGAACCCCATCGTCTATGTTGGTTCCAAGACGGGCCGCGACGGCATTCATGGCGCGACTATGGCCTCGGCAGATTTTGGCGCCGATATCGAAGAGAAGCGTCCAACGGTGCAGGTGGGCGACCCCTTCACCGAAAAGCTGCTGATTGAGGCGTGCCTTGAACTGATGGCGTCCGACGCGATTGTCGCGATTCAGGATATGGGCGCGGCTGGCCTGACCAGTTCAAGCGTCGAGATGGCGACCAATGGCAAGGCAGGCATCATTCTGGACATGGACAAGGTGCCGTGCCGCGAAGAAGGCATGACGCCTTATGAAATGATGCTGTCCGAAAGCCAGGAACGCATGCTGATGGTGCTTAAGCCCGGACGCGAGGAATTTGCCAAGGCGATCTTTGACAAATGGGAACTTGATTTCGCCGTGATTGGCGAAGTCACGGACACCGGCCATATGGTGCTGACGTGGAAGGGGGAGGTCGTGTGCGACATCCCGCTTGGCCCGCTCGCCGAAGATGCGCCTTTATATGACCGTCCAGCCGCGTCGAAGGCAGAGTATAAAGCATGGGCCAATGTGCAGCCGCTGGGCGATGTTCCAGCCAGCACGGACATCGGCGCGGATTTGCTCAAGCTGATGGCTAGCCCCGACCTTGCGTCGCGCGCATGGATTTGGCAGCAATATGATTCCCAAGTCGGCGGCGACACCGCGCAGCTTTCGGGCGGCGATGCAGCGGTTGTGCGTATTCACGGCACCAACCGCGCGCTGGCTATGAGCACAGATTGCACACCGCGTTATTGCTATGCTGACCCGTATGAAGGCGGCAAGCAAGCCGTGGCCGAAACCTATCGCAACATTAGCGCAGTGGGCGCAACGCCGCTTGCGATTACCAACTGCCTGAATTTCGCCAACCCGCAACGCCCCGAAATCATGGCGCAGATCGTTGGTTGCCTTGAGGGCATGGGCGACGCCTGCCGTGCGCTTGATTACCCGATCGTGTCGGGCAATGTGTCATTATATAATGAAAGCAAGGCAACCGGCGGCGGCAGCGCCATTTTGCCAACACCTGCCATTGGCGGCGTCGGTGTGCTGGAAGATGTCAGCAAAATGGCGACGATTGCGTTTAAGGATGACGGTGACGGCATTTTTGTCATTGGCGACAATGATGGGCATTTGGGCCAGTCTTTATGGCTGCGTGAATTGCATGGCCGCGAAGACGGCACTGCGCCATCTGTTGACCTTGCCAAGGAGCGCGCACACGCAGAATTCGTCCGTCAGCTTATTCTAGATGGCAAGGTTAACGCCGTGCATGATGTCGCCGATGGCGGCTTGTTGGTTGCGCTGACCGAAATGGCGCTCGCCAGCGGCCGCGGTTGCGTTGTCGAAGAAATCGGCGATGCATTCACCGCTTTTGGTGAGGATCAGGCGCGCTATGTTGTGACCAGCGCAACTGCCGACCGCATTCAGGCGGCGGGTATCCCGATTACTCGCATCGGCACCGTTGGCGGCACTGCGGTCACTGGGCCGGGCTTTGATGTTGCTTTGACGCAACTGCGCGCCGCGCATGACAGCTTCTTCAAAGACTGGATGGAAAGCTAGGGGTATCCCGACGTCGCGCGCGACGAACGGTTTTTATACCCTAGCCTTAAGCAGCCGCAGCCAGCAAATTATAAGGATCGATGCCTTCTGACCGCATCGCTGCATGCGCTGCTTTGTAGGTCACCGGTTCGGCAATACCCAAGCGTTTACGGGCATCGACCAAAGGCTCGCGCAACAAGGCTGCGATGTCTTCCTGAACGATGTTCTTCGCCGCTTTGCCGATACGATAGCCTTCGTGCACCGCTTTCATAATCGGCGCCGATTTGGCAACGCGGTACTTCAGTTCTAATCCGCCGGCATAGGCAATGAAACCAACGCCAAGATTGTGGTTTTGCGCATAGGTAAAGCCCAGCACGCATTGTTCACCCAAAGCGTCGCGGCCATAGCCGGTGAGGATGTGCAGCATGTCATGGGTATCGCGCAAGCGGTCGCCATAACGTTCAACCACATCGCCAAACACGGGATATGTTGTCCGGAACTGGGCATATTCCGCCTCAAGACCCGCAGCGCTTAGACCTTCGCGCTCCATGAACTCGACATAAAAGCGGCCAACTGTGCCGGCTGGAAGCTTCTTGATGCTGTCATGGTCATCGAGCATGTCAATCAGGCGCTCATTGCTTTCAAGCAACGCCCGGCCCTTTGGTGTTTCCCAAAATTTACGCGCCATCTTACCGAACTTGCTGCCGCTTAAGGCCGCAATGATGTGAAAGACCTGTTCTGTGTCTTCTTTGTTGGCAATCAGCTTGCGAAAATGATGCCACGCCTTCCGCGGCTGCATTTTAGCAGGCGGGCGGTCAGGGTGCGAAAAATACAGTTCAGTCATGGCGAATCCAAAGTTGTTTCAACTATAAGAATAAAAACTACCTACATAAGTGTCAATAAGAAACGGTTAACGCACTGGACGGCAAATATGTGTTGCTGCATTGATCCGTGAACAGTGGGGGCGATATGCGGACATCCGAACAAAGGTACATCAGCTTGGATGCGATGCGCGGCTTTGCCGTGATGGGCATATTGGCTATGAACATCATCAGCTTTGCGATGCCCGAATGGGCCTATATCACGCCCGCAGCGTATGGTGGGGACAGCCTTGCCGACCAAATCGCGTGGTTCTTTGCGTTCATCTTCATTGATGGCAAAATGCGTGGGCTGTTTTCCTTGCTGTTTGGCGCGAGCCTGATGCTGGTCATCGACCGCGCCGTGGCAAAGGGGGAAAGCGCCGCGCAGGTCCATTACCGCCGGATGGCGTGGCTCGCTGTGTTTGGCCTCGCGCATTATTTCTTCATCTGGTTCGGCGATATTCTTTTTCTGTATGCCATTATCGGCATGATCGCCTTTTGCTTCCGCGACTTGCCGCCAGAGCGGTTAGTCAAGATCGCGTGCATCATTTTTGCTGTCGGGCTGGCGCTCTGGGGCATTCAATTTGGCGCGCTGCAGATCTTTCAATATTTCGCAACCCGACCAGATGCGAGCGCAGACATGGCCCGTCAGTTTCGCGAGCTCATGGATAGTGCGGACCTTGCTTTTAACATTGCACCTGACCTCGCGCTGCACAGGGGCAGCTATGTGGCGCTAACAATGGACAGGCTCGACGAATGGAGCACGCCATTTATCTTGGTGGTGCAATCAATTGGCGAAACTTTGCCGCTGATGATGATTGGTATGGCGATGCAAAAAAGCGGGTTCATGACGGGCAACTGGGATACGATCGATTACCGGCGCTGGGTGATGCGGATGCTGCCAGTCGGCTTGCTGCTGACATTGGTCTTTGGGGTTTGGATAGTAGCCGTTGATTTCGACCGGATCACCGCGCTTGCGGTCTTTTTCTTCTGGGGTGCAATTCCGCGCATTATGTTGACCGTCGGCTATGCGGCTGTGCTCATCCTCATCATTCGGCGGTATCAAAATCACCCGATGCTCGCCCGTATTGCAGCAACGGGGCGCGCGGCATTCAGTAACTATCTTGGGACGAGCATTGTCATGACGACCATTTTCTACGGCTATGGCTTTGGCTTGTTCGGCCATGTGGGCCGCACGGGATTGTGGGTGTTTGTGCTGGGCGCGTGGGCAGTGATGTTGCTCTGGTCAAAGCCATGGCTGATGAAATTCCACTACGGCCCGCTTGAGTGGTTGTGGCGCAGCTTGGCGCGCGGAAAAGTGCAAACTATGCGCCGTTAATGCTATTGCAATCAGTTCGCATTAACGGTAAGACGATTTCATAGGAGTTAATCCATGGTCGTTTGCATCTGTAATGCCATCAAGGAAAAAGACCTGCGCGCTGCGGTGCGTTGTGCCTCGGAACGTCCGAATGACGTGTATGCGCGCCTTGGGCGTAAGCCAAAATGCGGCCAGTGCCTCTCGTTCGCGCGAAACATTATCAGCACCACAGCTGCAACCGCTTAGCAATAGCGTCCTGAAAAAAGTAGGTTTTCTGCCATTTTCCGCTTCACGGCCATCTAATATCGCGTTAATATATGCGCAAAGAACGGAAAGGAAATGGCAATGAGGGGTGATGCAAAAGTCATAGAATTTTTGAACGAGGCGCTCAAAAATGAACTGACTGCGGTCAATCAATATTGGCTGCATTACCGCATGCTCGACAATTGGGGCGTATCGCGTCTGGCACATTTTGAACGGCATGAATCGATTGACGAGATGAAGCATGCCGACAAATTGTCGGAGCGCATCTTGTTTCTGGATGGCCTCCCCAATTTCCAAATGCTTGGGCGCTTGCGCATTGGCGAGACCGTTGAGGAAATCCTGAAAGCCGATCTTGAGCTCGAATATGAAGCGCTGCCGTTGTTGAAAGACGCCATCGCGCACAGCGAAAGCGTCCGCGATTATGTCAGCCGCGACCTGTTCGCATCGATCCTCGAAAGCGAAGAAGAACATGTCGATATGCTCGAAAAGCAGTTCGACCTGATCGCGCGTATGGGCATGGAAAACTACATTCAGCTGCAGTCAAAACCCATCGAGGACTGATATCGCGCAGGGCTATCCTTATCCGTTGTCCGCAAACGGATTTTTCGACGACCGGAAGTTGATTCGCACCGGCACTGCGCCGAAATCCAAATCGCGTCTGATGCCGTTGAGCAAATAGCGCGCATAGCTGGCGGGCAGCTCGTCGGTCCGGTTGCCGAAAATGACAAAGGTCGGCGGCCGGTTGCGCGCTTGAGTCATATAGCGCAGCTTGATCCGCTTGCCACCAGGGGCAGGGGGCGGGTTCGCCGAAATCGCTGCCTCAAACCAACGGTTGAGGATACCTGTTGGCACCCGCTTGTTCCAAGCTTCACGCGCATCGAACGCGGCGGAAATCATCTGGTCGAGCCCTTTTCCGGTAAGCCCGGATACGGCAATCATCGGAACGCCCTTCAATTGCGACAGGCCCTCTTCCAACGCGGCACGAATGCCTCTGAAAAGGCCGGCGCCGTCAACGGCCACATCCCATTTGTTGATCGCGATGATGAGGGCGCGGCCCTCTTGAATGACATGGTCCGCGATCTTCAAATCCTGCACCTCAAGACCCTTGGTCGCATCCAGCAGCAGCACCACCACCTCGGCAAAGTCGATGGCGTGGCGCGCGTCGGCAACGGATAGCTTTTCGAGCTTGTCCTGTACCTTGGCACGCTTGCGCATCCCTGCGGTATCGATCAAGCGCACGCGGCGTTCGGTTAGCATCGGTGGGATGATACCCTCTTCGTCGGGCTCGCGTTCCTTGGGACTTGGGTCGGTCCAGATCCAATCGACCGAAATACTGTCGCGGGTAATTCCTGCCTCGGGCCCGGTTATCAGCCGGTTTTCGCCCAAAATCTTGTTAATCAGAGTTGATTTTCCGGCGTTCGGGCGGCCCACAATCGCCAGCTTCAATATCGCATCTGGCGCTTCGGGGTCAGGCACTTCAAAAGCGCCACCGTCAATATGCGGCAGCAGGGATTGAAACAGATCGGCCATGCCTTCGCCATGTTCGCCGCTGATCGCGATTGGGTCGCCAAAGCCAAGCGCATAGCTCTCCAATATGCCGTTATCGCCTTGCTTGCCCTCGGCCTTGTTGACCGCGAGTACCACGGGCGTCGCACTGCTGC
>Ga0209769_1001175_pt1 | contig 10567 bp, 10 predicted proteins | sample LauGreSuBDMM15DN_2_FD_187569 | JGI IMG/M metagenome (GOLD analysis project Ga0209769, IMG submission 187569) | Freshwater lake microbial communities from Lake Michigan, USA - Su13.BD.MM15.DN (SPAdes) (version 3) | ecosystem: Environmental > Aquatic > Freshwater > Lake | place: Lake Michigan, USA...
CCTTGTTCTTGCCGTATGTAGCGCGGAATGCGTTGTCATTGACAATATTTGGGATGTTAAGGACGTGAAGGTCTCCGTTTGTAAGACCAGCCTTATCAGCGAATGTTCCTGTTGATGTCTTTGTTCCGACATACATGAAGAGCTGAGAATCTTTTGCATCGCCATCTTCGTTGCCCATGACAACAGTGTTCTTGCCTGGCTTGAGGTTAGGCATCAAGTTCTCCCATGATGCAAGTCCCATACGTGGAAGGTTAATTCCGTTTCCATCCATGTCGAATGCGAAACCACGACCGTAACCGCTATCGCCATCTTCTTCACCAGATAGGAATACTGCGCCTTCATATCCAAGGGTTGTTGAACCATCCTTGAATGAGAGTGCGCCAGCTTGTACGAGAGTTGCTGAACAGAAACGGCTGATGAAGTTGTCCATGCCGAGTGTCTGTGTCTTTGGGGCAGCTCCTACTGGAGATGCCTGGTACTGACCTGTGTTGTAGTTATAGAAGCTCCATGATGAAACAAGGTTTGAAGCACCAAGGACGCGATCGCCAGCCTTGTTCAGTGTGAGCTTGGTGATCGATGTTCCTTGAATTGCCTTGCCCTTGTCAGCAGCCTTTGCAAATGCTCCAATTGCTCCATATGAAGGTACTTCGTGAACTGAAAGAAGTGTGATTGTTCCATCTGCATTGCGCATTGCGCCCATTCCATCTGGAATACCTTTAACTGTAAATCCAGAGAGTGTGTCACCCACATAAGCAAGTGGCTTGATTGTTGCTGCATCTGTAGAAGCCGTGATGTACTCAGGCTTTGCAAGCACTGAGTTTGCTGCAGCTGTTCCAGCAACCAACGTTGCTATCGCAAGCACTGAAGCTACTTTGTAGCGAAGTTTCATACTGATCCATTCCTCTAGTTATTCGAGTCGGGATGAGTTCCGCTCGAGGTCGTGAGGCAGAGTTTGCATTCCCGATGAGACCAGATAGAAAATGGAGCGTGAAGTTAATAGAAATAATTGCCCCACTTATTGCATGAGAAATACACCTGCCGTTAACTTTCCACCATTACCTTTAGGCTTGTGAACGCTATCTCTCGTAGAATCCTGAGCTTGGGATTCATCTCCACATTGGCCACAATCGCCTTACCCGCGCTGGCTGCTACCACCCCGCCAGTGAAGTGCCGGGTCCTAGGCCAAAAAACTACCTATAAGGGCAAGCTCTACACCTGTATCAAGACGAAGTCGAAAGGCAAGACTGTTCTTGCGTGGGATTCGGGAAAGACAATTCCGGCCCCAACTCCTTCTGCATCACAGACACCAACACCATCTCCTTCTGCCACACCTACTAAGTCAACTGCGCCAGCGACTGTAAATAAGATCGATATCCCTATTGCCAATTCTTCTGAAGTTCCTAATAACTCAACAAAATCTTTTACGGCCAAGAACCGTTATGGCTATAGCACTACCTATTTCGTTGCTCGTAGTTCAGATGGATTGATTGGGATGAATGCCACCTGCACGCATAATGGATGCACCGTGAAGCAAGAGAGTGAAGGCCTTCTCTGTCCCTGTCATGGCGCACTCTTTGACCCCAAAAATGGCGATCGACTTCGAGGACCTGCCTCATATCCACTTGAGCGTGTATCAGTGCGTGAAGCAGATGGCACAATCTATATAACCGATTAATGCTGGCTATATAACGGATTAAAGCTGCCAGGCACGAACTCCGCCAGCAACGCCAGCAGAGTTTGGAACAATCACAACGTCATCGCCCATCAAGTTCAGATCGCGTTGTTGAATGCTGTGTGAATTACCACCACCTATATAGAGGCGATCCCATAAGAAGACTGGGCGAAGTTCAGAGACCATCAAGCGCACACGACGTGACCAGAAGGTATTTCCCATACGGTGGCGTTCGCGATCGCCAATCCAAGTGTCATACGTTGTATTGCGGCGGGTTGTTGCATGTGAAAGTTCAAAGTGCGGAGAAAGCTTTCCGCCGTGGAATACAGAAAATCCGAGGCCAGTTCCGAGGGTAAGAACAATCTCAAGTCCGGAACCAGTAACTACACCTGCACCGTGTACTTCGGCATCGTTTAATACCTTAGCTGGCATTCCCAAACGTTCAGCGACAGCCGCTTCAGCATCAAAGCCCCACCACTGCTCTTTGAGCTCCGGGTTCATACGTGTATGCGGACCTGCATCATTGATGTAGTGAGGCGTTGCAACCACAACACCGTTACGAATCATCCCAGGCAAACCAACAGTGACTCGTGCTGCTTTAGGAAGAGATTTTGCAATCGACTCAACGGTATCGAGGAAGCGTTCGGGTGAAAGCGGGTATGGAGTCTGCACGCGCGTGGGAGCTGCATGCATAGTTCCTGATTCATCAAGAACACAGCTCTTAATAAAGAGGCCACCGCAATCAATGGAGAGAGTGAATTGGCTCATGAGAGTGCATCCATAACTGTGATTGTTTCACCAAATACTAAATCTTTAGCAATCGCCTGCCATGCCTTGCTGTTGGCATTGACCATATGAGCATCCCATGAAGGGCGATTAGACCAGATTTCCCAGACATTGACGACATTCTCTTTATCTACATCGCGATAGATATCAATGAATTCGCAACCACTTTCTGTGCGAATCACAGAGATGTGCTGTGAGAGAGCAGAGACAAATTCATCGTATTTCCCTGGGCGCACATCGATTGCCACAAAGAGGAAGATTTTGCTCACTGGGTAACGATACTGGCAGATCCAATCACTGGTAAATGCACATCAGGAACTCGATGCTCCTGATGGGCTACAACCGATGCCTCGTGATACTTCTCAATCTCAGCTAGAAATGCTGGGTTGAGATAGGGGCGTCCATCAACAATCGAGCCTTGCGTGCAGTCGATAACAGCTGCCACATCCTCACCAGAGAGTGTTTTATATGTCTCTAGAGCATGCGCTAGCGCCAGAATTTGATTGCGATTTTCGCGCAATATCTCTTCAGCTTGAATCAACAGCTGGCTCAAGTTCTCTTCAATGCGATCACTTAGCGCCATACGCATCTGCTTCTCTGTATCTTCTTTTCCTTTTCCTCCACCTGGAGAGCCCATCTCAAAACGGCGATTACTCACGTGAGATGAAATTGTGGAGCCCATGCCCCAATGACCTTCCATGAGGGAGGCAATAGTCGTTGCACTCTCAAGATCGCCGGAAACACCTGATGAATTATCATCTTTAAAGAACATACGTTCTCCAGCAAGGGATGCAAGGGATACCAAAATATCTGATTGGTATTCACTCTTCCAGCGCGTGAATTGATCATCAGGCGGAATACTTGCAACCATTCCAAGATAGTCAGAACCTTTTTCAATGGTTGCAAGATCAATAGACATATGTTGACGAGTGCGATGAGCCATGACCGCATGGCATGCTTCATGAACAGCAATTGCATGGCGCTCACGTTCGATGTATTCAACATCTTCAGAAGGTCCAAGTTCTTTCTGTTGCTTTGCTTTAACAACATCTGACCACTCAATCGATGTGCGACCGTTGCGGATAGCCATGATGAGTGCTTCATTGATGGTGTCTTTAATCGTTGCACCAGTTGCATAAGGAGTAATCGTTGCAATCTTGTCGATTTCTTCTGCAGAGAGTGAGTGCGAGACTTTTGATAAATAGCCTTCGTAGGTGCGCACGCGACCGGCCTTACTTGGGTAACCAACGCGATACATACGATCAATACGTCCAGGACGCAGGAGCGCTTCATCGAGGGCTTCAGGCATATTGGTAGCCATCACAACAAGGATTCGATACTTCGGTGGATTCTTTGGACGCATACCAAGTGTTCGACGCACGACTCTGTTAAAGAACCCTCGAGGCTTCTTTAAGCCAGAGAGCTCTGTCAGAAGTGCCTGCAGTGTTCCCATTCCTCCACCGCCACCACCTGCGGCGCCGCCCATCACAAACTTCTCGCGTGCAATTGCAGAGACAGCAGATTCGGAAAGGTATGTGCCTCCGTGGCAATTGCTCTTAAATATTGATGTGCCATCCATTGTGGAATTTCTCTGAGGACCACCTGCAGAGACAATTCCACGATTGCCTAGTGAATCTGCCTCATCGAAGAAGACAACAACGCCGCCGTAGCGAAGGGCAAGCTTTCGTAATTTGCGGAAGAGGCTCTTTACCTTCAGTACTCCCACGCCAAAGAACATATTGGTAAATGCACCAGGATCTACGAAGACGAATGGCTTACCAGTCTCACCAGCCATTGATTCAGCCATTAAAGTCTTTCCAGTTCCTGGAGGGCCCCACAGAAGAATTCCACCTGGAACATATCCACCGTGCTTTTCAATCTCCTCTGGTGTTTCTAGGAAGAGAAGATTTTCACGGATGCGATTGAGAACATGATCTTGCCCCCACACATCACTAAATCGAGTTCTGATGTCATCAGGGAAGTATGTATCAACACCTCCGCGGCTTAAGAACCAGAAGATTGCACCGAATTGAATGATGACAAAGAAGACAGCAAAGAGAAGTTGTCCTAGAAATGGCAGAGCTGTGATGAATGCTTTTGGTGCCAAGAACAAAGCTTTAATGGGTGGTTCGTCATAAATAGCGCCAAGGATGACGGCAAGAAGGAAGATAACCAGCGCCCATTTAACAATGCGAGAGAGGCGAAAACGAGTCCAATCACTGAGTCTATGAACTTGGCGATCTACAAATGCAAAATACTTTGTCCAAATGCCGTGATACGGCGCAAGAAGCTCTGCAATAAGGAAGTGAATCTGGCGAATGACTTCAATGACAGCCAGAACAATCAGCCAAGATTTAGAGCGCGCAGTCTCTCTCAGTGCATCTTCAACACCAAGGATTGGGTTTTCCGCAAGGCTTGACCACGTCAGAACTAGGAATGTGATGCCAAAGAGAAGGAAGAATTTGATGCGGTCATAAAATGAGAGATGGATGCGAGTCTTTCGGTCAGTATCGCGCGGACGACTCGTTACTTTTTCTATCTGACTCATTTGGCTCCCTGTACTGTGTATGAGGTCACAATCTCTTCAATGACTTTCTTATTCTTTGTGTAGCACGTTGTCGCACATCGAACAACGAAGATATAGAGAGTTGAACGATCATTAGACATTAATGAGGTCTGGTTCAGAGTCTGCTCCACGCCATCGATGGAGAAGCTATAGATGGTTTGAATGCCGCGGGCGCCCTTCTCCACAACCTCGCCATCTTCAAGAATCTTAAAGTCAGGAACTCCTAAATCAACCCCTTCAACTAATTGCGTGATGGGGGTAATCACATTGCGTAGAGAGTTATAGGAAAAATCGTTTGCTTCAGTACCCGTTAAGTCTCGAACTCGTGCAAAAACTAGTGGCGATGATGGAGGCTTTAAGGTAAATACTTGTGAAACTTTTATCTTTGGATCAGTTGAGTATGCAACCTGCCATCTGACCAAAGACTGCCGAGAATCTGATTGATCTCCCTCTACGCCCTTTTCATATTTATTTAGTGCTGCAGTGCTCAAGCCATACCAGTTCTTAGGAACCGAAAAGAAAACTCCATCTGCTTTGGAGGCTGGATATAACTTGGAACTTTCACCGCAGCCTGTTAACACAAGGGTTAAGGTCAGACCTAGAGCAAGGATGCGGCCGCTTCTCATTCCGAGATTCTGCCTGAGAAATGGCGAGTGCGCTATATGAATTTTGCCCGCTTTATCGAAGGCGCAAGCGTAAATTTAAGTTGCGACCCATGGGTGGGCGCCTACCATTAAGCCATGAGACCAGTACCCGTAGCCATCAGCATCCTCCTTGCACTCTCACTCGTGGGGTGTACTGGCGGAGATAAAGAAGAGCCAGCGAGCTCAGGTGATAACCAAAGTTGCATCGAGACTGAAGCAGCGAAATTACTTGATGAGACAGGATCAAATGCAGATTACGCCATGGAAAAGGCAGCTGAAATCTGTAAGTAAGTTCTTCTTATAAAAAAGAAAAGCCTTCCGGTGTGAAAGGCACCGAAAGGCTCATCTCGTGCGCGCGAAGGGATTCGAACCCCTAACCTTCTGATCCGTAGTCAGATGCTCTATCCGTTGAGCTACGCACGCTTATTGAATTGTGTATTGCGAATCCGAATACTACAGGATTTTAACGATGGTGAAAAACTACCCTGAATCAGCGTAATTTGAAGGCTTATCCACGCCAACTTTGGCTCAGTGGTCGTCCTTCTGCATAACCTGATGCAGATTGAATTCCAACAACTGCACGCTCTGCAAACTCTGCAAGATTACTCGCTCCTGCATAGGTGCATGATGAACGAAGTCCAGAAATGATTTCATCAATTAAATCTTCAACACCAGGGCGGTTTGGATCAAGGAACATTCGTGATGAGGAGATTCCTTCTTCAAAGAGCGCTTTGCGTGCACGATCAAATGCATCTTCTTGTGATGTGCGAGCACTGACTGCGCGCTTTGATGCCATACCGAAAGATTCTTTGTAAGCGCGTCCTGAGCTATCGCGCATTAAATCACCAGGTGATTCATATGTTCCTGCAAACCAAGAACCAATCATGACTTGTGATGCACCTGCTGCAAGCGCCAGTGCAACATCGCGAGGGTGACGCACTCCGCCATCTGCCCAGACATGTGCACCTAACTTCTTTGCCTCTAGAGCACACTCAAGCACTGCAGAAAATTGTGGGCGGCCAACGCCAGTCTGCATACGTGTTGTGCACATCGCACCCGGTCCAACGCCCACCTTAATGATGGTGGCTCCTGCTGCAACTAAGTCACGAACGCCATCTGCTGTCACAACGTTTCCAGCAACGATGGGAACATTTAGGTTCAGCTTCTTAATTGCCTGGAGCGCTTCGATCATCTTCTTCTGATGTCCGTGCGCAGTATCAACAACTAGAACATCAGCACCTGCTGCAACGAGCTTTGCCGCCTTATCGGCAACATCGCCATTAATTCCAACAGCTGCTGCAATACGTAGCTTGTTATTCTTATCTACAGCCGGTGTATATAAAGTGGCACGAAGTGCGCCTACCTTGGTGATAATTCCAACCAATTCGCCATTTGCTGAAACCACAGGCGCCACAGTGCGAAGGCGCTCATTGAGGAATTCAAATGCTTGGCGTGGATCAAGTGAATCAGGCATTGTGGTCAGCTCTTGAGTCATCACTTGGCTCAGCTGGGTAAAGCGATCAACGCCAGCTAAATCATCTTCAGTCACAATGCCAACGGGCTTCTTGCCATCGACGATGATGATTGCCCCATGTGAGCGCTTATGGATAAGCGAGGCCGCATCTGCCACAGTCTCTTTCAAAGTCAAAGTGATGGGAGTTTCAAAGAATGTGTGGCGAGCTTTCACAGATGCGATGACTTCTGCAACCACAGGAATCGGAATATCTTGAGGAATAACAACCATTCCACCGCGACGAGCCATGGTCTCAGCCATTCGGCGACCAGCAATTGCTGTCATATTTGCTACGACTAAAGGAATTGTTGTTCCGCTGCCATCGTTAGATGTCAGATCGACTTCCATACGGCTTGTGAGTTCAGAGTGACTTGGTGCCATAAAGACATCGTCATAGGTGAGGTCGTAGAGGGGCTCGTTGATAAATCGCACGTACTGAAGCCTACCGCCGATATGGCAGGGGCGACATAATCACCTCATGATGCGCTGGCGCGGGGCAATGCTCGATATTTCTCGACACTACTTTGATGCCGCCTTTATTAAGAAGACTGTGAGCTCACTAGCCCTCTTCGACTACAACACCCTTCACCTTCATCTCACCGATGATCAAGGCTGGCGCCTTGAGAGCAAGGTTTTTCCGTTATTGCATGAAGTCGGCTCTATACGTAAGCAGAGTCAAAATAACCATGGACTACTTGAACCTACCTATGACGGCAAAGAACATTCTGGTTATCTCACACATGATGATGTGCGCGAGATAGTCAGCCATGCGCACTCACTTGGGATGCAGGTAGTTCCAGAAATCAATATCCCAGGACACACGGGTGCTCTCTTAGCTGCCTATCCGCAATATGGAATCAATCAAGCAGCAGTTGAAGTAAGTGGTCGCTGGGGAATTTCAGATTACTTACTTCGCCCATTTCCTGAGACTTTTGAATTTCTTCACAAAGTATTTCAAGAGGTAGCAGATCTCTTCCCATCTGAACATATCCATGTTGGTGGCGATGAATCACTGATTGATAATTGGTTGAAAGATCCTGAAGTTGTTGCATGGATGAAGACTCAAAACTTTGCTACCACTAAAGATGTCTTTCTCTACTTCATGAGTGAGATTGAGAAGATTATTAATGGGCTTGGTAAGAAGATGGTCACATGGGATGACGCATTTGCATTTGATCCAGAGAAGGCAACACAAGCAACAGTCATGTCATGGCGTGGTGATGCGATTGCTCAGATTGCACTCGATCATGGTCGTGAAGTAATTGCCGGCCCCGTATTTCCTACATACTTGGATTACTCGCAGGAAGTGTCTGCATCTGAGCCCCTTGCTATTGGTGGTCCCGTAACCCTTGCAGATGTCTTGGCATTTAAGCCACTGGCTGGTGTTACAGGTGTGCAATTCCAACTATGGAGTGAATATATTCAATCGCCCGTACATGCTGAATACATGATGTGGCCACGAGCTGCAGCTCTAGCATTTCGATGCTGGTCAGAGGATCAAGATTTTGAGAGTTACTTCAATAAGCGCCGCCCACAGTTAGAAGCACTGGGTGTCACTATCCGAGAGATTGACCCTGCCAAGAGAGTCAATATCGCCCACTTGGGGATAGGTGATTACTACAGAGGTTTTGATACAGCGCAGATGATGCAGGCTCTAGAAAAATCTGCAATCGCTGGAGAAGTAGCGCACGACTTCTAAAGTTTCTTTCCGACTCCAATTTCACCAGGGCGCTCAAAGATGACCTGGTATCCAAGCGCCTTATAGAAAGCCAGTGCATTTAGATTCTTTGCACTCAATATCAAATGCACACCTGATGATCCAGCGCTACGCAGTGAATCCTCCATTGCCTGCATCAACTTCTTTCCCCATCCCTTTCCTTGCATCTCTGGAACAAGGTTGATGTGTGCATGTGATGGGTACTCATCAAGAAACTCAGTAGGTGATCGCAGTGGATTGTGAATCAGATGGGCAATTCGTTCATCCCTGCTCCACGAATCTTTCTGTGCAATATCAGGTTTGCTATAGATGGCCTGCTTGGCTGGCCACCACAGAGCATCGGTAACTGTCTCAAATGAGGTTGTATCTAGTGTTGCAATGCAATATCCCAGTGGCACACCATCATCGCTTTGAACCACATAACAATGATCTGGCGAAAGATGTAGATATGGACCAACCCAGATATCACCCAATAGATCTGGTTGGTCAAAGATTCCTGTTGCATCATTACCTGAATCACCTGTGATAACACAGATGTCATAGAGAGTTCGCTCATCAGTTAACGATGCAAGGCGAATATCCATTACTTATCCCAGTAGTGTCAGAAGTCGTGCTACTTCAGCTGCAACAGCGTCGCGGCCTGGAGCTATATATTTTCGAGGATCTACTAGTTTTGGATTTGCACCAAGTGCTTCACGGATTTCATGAGTAAAAACATTATTCAGGTGAGTTGCAATATTGATCTTGCTCATCCCAGCCTTCACAGCCTTCTGCAGATCTGGATCACTCACACCTGATGAACCATGTAAGACCAATGGAACTCCCACAGTCTTTGCAATCTCTGCAATCAAATCAAAATCCAATGTGGCATCTCGTGTTGTCATGGCATGGGATGAACCCACCGCAACTGCCACCAAATCAGCGCCAGTGGCTTCTGCAAAGGCCTTTGCCTCAAGTGGGTTGGTGCGAACTCCAGGTGCATGGACTCCATCTTTTCCACCAACTTCACCGATTTCAACTTCTAGTGTTGCACCGTAATGCTTGCAGAGAGATGCCATTCGAGCACTTGCTGCAACGTTATCTGCATAAGTTAGCTTGGAGCCATCAAACATCACTGAGTCATAACCAAGGTCGAGTGCCTCTTTGACCAAATCTTCGCTCTCAGCATGATCAAGGTGAACAGAGACCGGAACAGATGCGCTTTCAGCAATTGCAATAGTTGCAACAGAGATTGGTTTTAACGCTTTGTGATAGCTCACGCAGTTCTCACTGATCTGCAAGATAACAGGAAGTTTTGCATGTTCTGCGCCAGCAACAAGTGCTTCAGCATGTTCAAGCAAAATCACATTAAATGCACCGACAGCTTTGCCTGAGCTCTTGGCAGCCAGTACTAGCTTGCCTGCATTAGTGCGTGACATGGAGCTCCTTAGACAATCACGATCTCAACGCCAAGTGCGCGAAAATCTTTCACTATCTTAGGGTCAATTCCATCATCTGTTATCAACACATCAATCTCGCTGATGGGGCGAATTGAAGCAAAGGCGCTCTTGGCAAACTTTGAACTATCAGTGACAACAACAATCTTGCGGGCGCGAGCTGCAATCTGGCGATTCACGCGCGCTTCATCTTCATGGCGGGCCGCTGCACCGATGACAGAGTCGATTGCTTC
>Ga0209769_1001177_pt1 | contig 10565 bp, 11 predicted proteins | sample LauGreSuBDMM15DN_2_FD_187569 | JGI IMG/M metagenome (GOLD analysis project Ga0209769, IMG submission 187569) | Freshwater lake microbial communities from Lake Michigan, USA - Su13.BD.MM15.DN (SPAdes) (version 3) | ecosystem: Environmental > Aquatic > Freshwater > Lake | place: Lake Michigan, USA...
ATGAACAAGCGTTGGCGCAAGCCCGCGCTGAAGGACACGCGCAGGGGCTGGCAGAAGCCCGCGTTGCGATGCAGGCGGAAATGGAGGCTTCTGTGAAAGCCGCCCAAAGCCAAGACCACGCATTGGTTGCTGCTTTGCAAACTGCGCTTGAACCGCTTCAACAACCGGCCTCTACTTTTTACGAACCGCTCAAACGGTTGGCTTTGCATCTCGCCGAGCAACTGGTTTTAGCGGAACTCAGCTTGGACGGCCGTGCGATTGAGCGCTTAGTACAACGTTGCGTGGACGAACTCTCAGCCCACGATGAGTCTCTCGTCGTGGTCGAATTAAACCCCGCTGATTTAGCCTTGCTCCAAAATCTGCGCGAGCGAACCGGCTTAAACACGGGGCCCGGTTTGCGTCTTCAATCCAACGACACGCTGTTACCTGGCAGCGTTCGCGCCAGCGCCAATGATGCGGTGGTGGAAGACTTGATTGGCAACCAACTCTCGGCCCTGGCACGCGGTCTGTCCTTGAATGAAACCCAATGGAAAAAGCAAACGGCGTTTGGGGCGGAGCGCATCCAAAGCGACCGGATAGCTTCCAACGCAGTTGAAGATGCGCGTCCGCGCATGGCAACGCCAAGCGAAGCCGTTGCGGCAACAGAACCGACCGCTTACGACACCGTCGAAGCGATTGGTGACATTTTGCGAGAAGCCGAACACCATGTTTGACTTTGACACCGAGGCCGACAACGCCATCGGCCACCTCCACAGCCAACGCCCTGCCCGTAGCGGCACCTTGGTGCGTTTGGTGGGCCTGCGCTTAGAGGCCCGCGGCATCATGGCGCCCGTGGGCGCGTGTTGCGAAGTGGTCGGCCAAGGCGGTAGCCGCATCGAAGCGGAGGTTGTTGGTTTTGCTGACAAAACGATTTTTTTAATGCCTTTTTCCGAGCCCGTAGGCATTGGCCCGGGAGCGCAGGTAAGGGTTTTATCTGAGAGCGGTCATGCTTTTTTAGGCGATGCTTTGCTAGGCCGCGTGATCGATGCCCAAGGCGAGCCCTTAGACGGAAAACCCAAGCCTGAATGCACCACCAAACTCAGCCTCTTGGGTTTACCCATCAACCCCATGGAGCGCGGTCCGATTGACCGGGTTTTAGATGTGGGTGTCAAAGCGATTAACGGCTTACTCACTTTAGGCCGCGGACAGCGCGTGGGCTTGGTTGCAGGCTCAGGTGTGGGTAAAAGCGTTTTGTTGGGCATGCTCACCCGATTTACCAAAGCCGACATTGTTGTTATTGGCTTGATCGGCGAGCGTGGCCGCGAGGTACAGGCCTTTATCAATGAAACGCTCGGCCCTGAAGGCCTGGCTAAATCGGTGGTCATTGCGGCCCCAGCCAATGTATCTCCCGTGTTACGCCTCAAAGCGGCCCACCTGACCCATGTGATTGCCGAACACTTTCGTGACCAAGGCAAAGACGTCTTGATGCTGGTGGACAGCCTCACCCGGGTTGCCCATGCGCAACGCGAAATTGGCTTAGCCATTGGCGAGCCGCCGACTTCCAAAGGCTATCCGCCCTCGGTGTTTGCGCTCCTTCCTAATTTGATTGAACGCGCCGGCGTGGGCCGCCACGGACATGGCTCTATTACTGCGATCTACACCGTGCTTGCCGAAGGCGATGATGGCAACGACCCGATTGTGGACATTGCCCGCGCCTCCCTCGACGGCCAAGTCATGCTTTCTCGCAAGCTGGCAGACGCCGCGCATTACCCCGCGATTGACCTCAACGGCTCTATTTCTCGGGTGATGCAAAACTTGCTCGCCCCCGCTGACCTGAAGATTGCCAACCGCTTTCGCCGGTTGTGGTCTTTGTACCAACAAAACGTGGACTTGATTCAAGTAGGCGCTTACCAAGCCGGATCGAACCCTGAAATTGACCAAGCCATTGTTTTGCGAGAAACGATGGAAAAGTTTTTGTGCCAAGAGATGCATGCAGGCGTCGATGAATCAGTCACCCGCGCTGACCTGCGCAGCCTTCTAGAGACGCAATGAGGTTACCGCCATGAAAGTACGTGCTTGCTGGTCTGCCTTAGAAGGTCGTGTGGAACAGGTTTTGGCGACCTTGCGCACCCAAACGATTGAAGCGCAGCGCCTGCGCGATTCGCTTTTTAGCAGCCAAGAACGCTTAGAACGTCTGTACGAGGAATACCGCGCTAAGGGCGCTGCCGCCTTAGAGTCCAAGGGCATGTCTGACGCGATGAACCACCGTCAATTCATGTCGCAACTGCTCAACCTAAGAGCCCGCGTTGAACAAGACATTGAAAAATCCACTGTCCACTTAGAGCGTTTGGCCCATCTCACGCAAAAGGCCGAGGCCGACCGCCTGAAGATGAAAACGCTGGCAGAAAACGACCGCCTGGCCGTTCAAAAACACTGGAACAAGCGCGAACAACGCAGCATGGACGACCTCGGCGTCATGCAGTTCAACCGCGCAAGCTCCCCATGAACCCCTCGGGCGGGTTGGTCTGGCATTGGCATGCTTGGAGACACCAACACGCTTGGCAAGAAAGTATCAACCAGGTTAGGCAATGGTTGGAAGAAACCCCAACGCCTTCTAAAGAACTCGTTTTGATTGGCGCAAGCGCGGGCTGGATGATGCCCAGTGCGTGGCTACAGCGCTTTGAAAAAGTCACCACTTTTGACATTGACTTTTTTGCCGCACCGCTTTTTCGCAGACGCCACGGACCCGCACTGAAAGCCTCTGGCACCCAACTGCGTTGCCACACCGCCGACGCGTTAACGCATTTACAACCCTTGCTGCGCGCCCACAACCACGCATCGATTTTGTTTGACAACGTTTTGGGGCAAGTACGTTTCCACCACCCCTCCGTCGACGAAGCCAGTCAGCGTATTGAAGCCATCACCAAAGCCTTGCGCGGTCGAAGCTGGGGCAGCGTTCACGACGCTTATTCTGGAAAAGTGGCTCCCAACCAATGTCCAATCCCCCTGCCCCAAAGACTGAAAACCTTGCAAACACCGCACCATTTTTCAGACGACAACCTCATGAAAACTCCTGGCTTTGCCGAGTTCGGCAAGCAACTCAAACCCCAAGGCGAATGGCTAGACCACCTTACCGCCAACGTCTTCCCCGAAGGCACTTCCGTCCACCACATCGCTTGGCCTTACAGTACGCACTATTGCCACTGGCTCCAAGCGGGGTGGGTGGCTCAATGAAAGCCTCATTTTTTTAGAACTAGATCCATTTGAAAACTCAACTATTACGAGTTATAAGTTGCAGCTTACTGGTTACTTTAGTGGCCTGTGGAGGCTCATCGTCTAACGATTCATCTACTGCATCAAACCCAACAAGCAGCAACAGCTCTAACAATAACAGTGACTCGAGTACTCAACTTCAAGGGTTTTACCAAGCCACAGTTGGTGTTGGTGACAAGGAATTTGTAAGTTTGGTTTTACCAAGTTCAGGCGGTAGTTCCCAATGGTACGGTTGGTATTTCAAAGGACCTACTCTCAATGCGGATCCTTATCTTTACTCTGGGAACTTGATACTGGGAGTCAACGGAGCTGCTCAAACCAATGGAGCGAGTATCCGGATTTACGAAAGCGGGACATTGGGTTCGCGTTCTGCTAACTTTAGCCAGTCGTCCTTAAACAGTTTTCAAGCAACCATCAGTAACGCTGGAACTCAGACATCTGAAACGATGACTGCAACAGCTCAAGGCATCTTGCAGACTTCGTTGCAGGGAACCTGGACTGGGACATGGTCTAGCAAAGGTTCCATACTCCCTAACAAAAATATTGTTTTTGACGCAAATGGTGCAAGTACTTCAATGGACGCGATTGGAACATGCAATAACAACAATACTCTTCGACTTACAGGAAGCTCTATTTACACGGCTTCCATTACTATTAATGGTGCCACTAACTGCGACTGGTCTGCCCTAAACGCCCCGTCTAAAACTTTAAACGGCGTTGGTTTCGTCCACCTCTCCACAATTGCTGGAAAAAACCGCTTAGAGTTAATACTATTAGATACGGATGGCAGTGGAATTTCCTTTAGGGGTGATAAATAAAATGTCTAAAGTTCCCACCACCCCTTCCGATGTCGTTTCATACATCTTGGCTCCAAGGGCGCTGTGCCTTGAATTTATTTGCAGAGAAATCCTATGAAAAGAACACTGATTGAAGTTTTTCTAGCCATCGCGCTCATCGGCGCGAGTGTCTTTGGCTGGATGAACTGGAAGCAAAACGGCGCGGCGGCTCCTCAGATCACCGAGCTGAAAGCGGCTGCTGAAGAAGCGGAAAAAACAGCTAAGACCTCGGAAGATGCCGTCAAAGCGGCTGAAGAAGCAGTTGCGGCTTTGCGCGAAGAGATGGCGCCGCTGGAGAGCAAAGTTCAGCAGTTAGAAGCAGTGAAAGCCGCTTTAGCCAATGGCACCACGCTCTCAGACTTAGAAGCAGCTTACAAAAAAGAAAAGAATTTATCTGCAGAACGCCAGGTGGGCTTGGGCGCCCTGCGCATGTTGACCAAGGGCGCCAATGACCCGGCAACGCTCGAATCGTTCCGCAAAGCATTACAGATTTCAGACTTTGGCAACCGTAAAAATACGATTTGTGCAGCCCAAATTGGCTTGGCCGCTGCGGGTGAAAAAGTCACCATCATGTCGGAGTGCTTGCCTAAGGGTGCCAGCGACAAGGGTGAGAAATCTGCAGACAAAGACGCCAAATCCGACGGCCACAGCAAGGCGGATGACAAGAACGCCAAAGCTGACGGCAAAAAGGGTGGCGCTCACGCCGCTCCCCATTGGGGCTATGAAGGCGAAATGGGACCCGACAAATGGGGCAAAGAGTTTCCCACCTGCTCCAAAGGGAAGTCACAGTCGCCCTTGGACATTCGCGGACCGTTTGTTAAAGGACGCATCGTCATCACCACGGATTACAAAGAAGGCGCTTTGCGCATGGTCAACAATGGCCACACGATTCAAGTGAACGTGAACCCAGGCAGCAAATTTCGCATTGACGGTATTGCCTACGACCTGTTGCAATTTCACTTTCACCGCCCCAGCGAAGAAAAAATTGATGGCAAACCTCTGGCGATGGTGGTTCACTTTGTTCACAAAAACGCAGAAGGCAAACTCGCCGTCTTAGGCGTCTTGCTCAAAGAGGGCAATGAAAACCCAGGCATCAAAACGCTGTGGGCCAATATGCCCAAATCAGAGGGCCCAGAAGTTGAAGTGGAAGGCGTTAAATTTAACCCTGGTAATTTATTACCCAAAGAATTTGACTTTTTTAGCTACGAAGGTTCTTTGACAACACCACCTTGTACCGAAGGCGTTCGCTTCTTTATTCTGAAGTCCACCGTCAATGTGGCCAAGGAACAGATTGCAGAGTTTCCCTTTAAACTCAATGCACGCCCGGTTCAAGCTCAAAACGGCCGAGAAATTGTGACCAACTAAGTACGCCATGAAAAAACAATCTTCGCTCAATGCCATTTTGATCAGCGCGATGGTGACGCTCGTGGTGGTCGTAGGCATAGGATGGGCGGCTGTGGCGATGAACTGGATTCATATTTCAAGCTCACCGGTTGGCTCGCGCGATGCAGAGTTAGATGCAAAAGGCACCTCTTTGGGTAAAAAAGGCGGTGACTTTATTTGCGAAGTCACCATCTCCACACCCAAAGACACGCTTAATTCGGAGCCCAAGGTATACAACGACATGCTGATCGCGGGCATAGAGCCCGAGGCCAAGTCAGGCTGGTACCAAGGGGAGTATTCGATTTCTGAATCGCGCAAAGGCGCGATGCGCATGGAGGGCAGCAAGGCTTTTGTAAGCCGCCCTGCGATGTTTGAGCGCTTTGGGCAGATGATTACCCAAGAAGAGTTCACCATTGACTTGAACGATGGCGCGTTTGTTCAAACCTTGACCTTTCGCGACGGAACGCGCCGGCACATGATCAAAGGCGTCTGCGCCAAGTACTCCAAAGCGCCGTTTCAATAAGGCCTTGGCCTGACGCGCTCTGCCTACAATGCGGGCATGACATTTCTTGACCAGCTGCAAACTGCCGAGCGCCAAAACAGCTCTCTCTTGTGCGTAGGACTTGACCCCGAACCGGCCAAGTTTCCTGCTGCATATCGCGGCGATGCCAGCAAAATTTATGATTTTTGCGCCGCCATTGTGGAGGCGACCGCAGACTTAGTCATCGCATTCAAACCCCAAATTGCCTACTTCGCCGCCCACCGTGCCGAAGACCAACTCGAACGCTTGATGGCCCACATGCGGGCTACCGCGCCCCATGTTCCGATTATTTTGGATGCCAAACGCGGCGATATTGGCAGCACCGCCGAGCAATACGCCAAAGAAGCGTTCGAGCGCTATGGCGCAGACGCGGTGACCCTCTCGCCCTTTATGGGCTGGGATTCGGTACAGCCGTATTTAAAGTACCACGGCAAAGGGGCGTTTTTACTGTGCCGAACTTCCAACCCCGGCGGGGACGACTTTCAAAACCAACGCCTGCTTGGCTTACCCGGGCAGCCAACCCTGTTTGAACACATTGCAGCTTTAGCCCAAGGCGAATGGAATCAAAACGGCCAACTCGGCTTGGTGGTAGGCGCGACCTACCCGTCAGAGATTGATCGGGTGCGGGCGGTGGCTCCAACGCTGCCTTTGCTGATTCCTGGCGTGGGCGCCCAAGGCGGCGATGCAGCGGCTACCGTCAAAGCGGGATGGCGCCATGCGAAGGATTCAACGAACTCGACCACGGGCCCCGTGATCGTCAACTCCTCTCGCGCGATTCTTTACGCCTCCAGCGGCGCAGACTTCGCACAAGCAGCCCGTAACGAAGCCCTGCGTACCCGAACCCTGTTAGAAGAAGCCAGACTCTTAACCCTAGGATCCTTATGATTGACCTTTACACCGCTGCCACGCCGAACGGCCACAAAGTCTCGATTGCTTTAGAAGAGCTCGCCATGCCCTACACGCTCAAAAACTTAGACCTGAGCAAGAACGAGCAAAAAACGCCCACTTTTTTAGCTATCAATCCCAACGGTCGCATTCCTGCCATCGTCGACCGCAGCGAGGGTGACTTTGCCGTTTTCGAGTCGGGCGCTTGTCTGATTTATTTGGCAGAAAAAACCGGGCGCTTGTTACCCACTGAGTTCAAGGCGCGTTCGCGCGTGTTGCAATGGTTGATGTTTCAGATGGGTGGGGTGGGCCCCATGATGGGCCAAGCAAATATTTTCTTTCGCTACTTTCCAGAAAAAATTCAAGCTGCGATTGACCGCTATCAAGGCGAGAGCAAGCGTTTGTTTCGGGTCATGGACACCCACCTCGCGCACAACGAATTTTTAGCCGACGACTACTCGATTGCCGATATTGCCAACTGGGCGTGGGTCAGAACGCATAAATGGTCCGGTGTGGAGATCGATGATCTACCGCATCTCTCGCGCTGGGTCGAAACCATTCGCGCCCGCCCAGCGGTTCAACAAGGCTTGATGATGCCGCCGTCGGCGCGAGACTTGGCCAAAGGCGATGAAGCGAAAACCAAAGAGTTTGTAGAAAAAGCCCGAACCATGGTGGAAATGGGGCAGTCCAATAAAACCTAATCAAAGGACTTGCCATGCAACTGTATATCGCTCCCCGAGCGCCCAATCCGCGGCGCGTGCAAATGTTCATGGCTGAAAAAAACATCACTGACATCAATTTGGTTAACGTGGACTTAAACCAAGGCGAACACCGAGGCGCTGCGTTTTTAGCCAAAAGTCCGCAAGCCAAAGTCCCTGCGCTGGAACTCGATGATGGTCGGGTTCTGACTGAGACGCGGGCGATTTGTACCTACCTCGAAGGCCTTTACCTCGAGCCCAATTTGATGGGACATGACTTCGAAGACAAAGCGTTTATCGAAATGGCAGACCGCCGCGCTGAATGGACCTTGTTACTGGGGGCGGCCAATGCGATTCGACATACCCACCCTGGTTTGGCTGCCCTAGAGCAGCCGCAGTTTCCTGCGTTTGGCCAATCGCAGTTGGAGAAGTTAAAAGAAAACGCCAAAGTGTTTGACAAGATTTTGCAAACCCAAACCTGGATGGCGGGCCCGCGTTTCACCATTGCCGATATCACCGCGTTTTGTACCCTCGAGTTCGCTCGGAGTTTGCTGAAATTTTCACCCGCCCAAGAGGGCTTGCATGCGCTGCAAAACTGGCGTGATCGGGTGAATGAGCGCGACAGTGCGCGGGCCTAGACCGAGCCCGTTAGCCTGATAGCCCATTAGCCCAATAGCCTGATGTTTGTGATCTCCAAGCTTTTGCTATTTGTGACCCAGCCTTTGGCATGGGTGGTTTTGCTTCTCATCGCTGGCTTGCTGCTTTTGCGCTCTGGGTTGCATGTTTCACTCCAAACCCAACGCGAAAACCAATCAAGCCCCAAAGATTTATGGGGGTTCAGTTTGGTGGGTTTGGCATTGTTGGTTTTGGTATTACAGGGCTGGGAGATATTGCCGGACGTCTTGATTCGCAAGCTTGAAAATACGTACGCAACACAGCCGGCATCCCCCGATCTGAAAAACTTTGCTGGCATCGTTGTTCTCGGTGGTGCGTTAGACAGTGCGTCGGTTTGGGAAGGCCGATCGCAGCCCGCGCTCAATAGTGCCGCAGAGCGCATGGTCGCGCCGCTGCCCTTGATGCAACAGCATCCCCATTTGCGATTGTTGTTTACGGGGGGCGAAGGGCAACTCTTGGCGCAAGGCTTAACCGAGGCCCAACGCGCTGAAATTTTTTATCGCGCAATGGGTTTAGCGCCCACTCGGCTTATTTTGGAAGACCGTTCTCGCAATACGTTTGAAGCAATGGTGGGAGTGGATGTCAAAAAACCTTGGCTCTTGGTGACGTCGGCGTGGCACATGCCAAGGGCCATGGCCACGTTTGAAAAAGCAGGTTGGAACGTGACGCCTTACCCAGTTGATTTTCGGACCGGCAGCAGCACGCCTTGGACTGACTACTCCTTGTCCGATGGCGCAGCCAAATGGCAGTTGGTACTGCACGAGTTGCTCGGGCTGTGGGTGTACCAGTTAACCGGGCGGGCCTAGATAAACAGCTTAGTTACAGGGATTCAGGCGGTGTCACGCGAACAGCCAAAACTTTATCGATGCGTCGATGGTCTAAATCCACCACTTCAAAACGCCAGTTTTGGCAACTGATACGCTCACCCACGCTAGGCAGGTGACCCGAGATAGACATCAGCAAACCCGCCAAGGTGTTGTAACGGCCCCGGTCTTCGGCAGGAAGATCTTCCATGTCGAGGCGAGATTTCAGCTCGCCCAAAGGCATCACACCGTCGAGTAACCACGAGCCGTCGTCCCGCTCTGTAGCCCATGCGTCGGTTAACGCGCCGTATTGCAACTCACCCGTAATTGCTTCCAGTAAATCTCGCGGCGTCAGCAAGCCCTGAACCACACCGTATTCATCCACCACGAAGACCAAGCGGCCCGCAGCCAAACGAAACTGCTCCAATAATTCCATGCCGCTGAGGGTTTCTGGAACAAACACCGCCGGCGTTAAATGGGCGTCGATCACTTCATCGGGTTGCGCACTCAAATCCAACAAGCGGGCTACGCTGATGATGCCCACCACATCGTCTAAGGAATTGCGACACACGGGATACCAGGAGTGAGCGCCCTTTCCGCCGCCTGCACTGGCTAAAGACAAGCACACGCCCACGGAACTGCGAGCCTCAAGCCACTGCACATCGGTACGCGGGGTCATCAGCGAGGTTAACGGGCGCTCGTCCAAACGAAAGACGTTTTGCACCATTTGGTGCTCGTGCTCTTCAATCACACCGGCATCGACGCCCTCTTCTAAGCTGGCGGTGATTTCTTCTTCAGTCACTGCGCGTGAGGCGTTGGTATCGATGCGCAAGAGTTTGAGGGTGGCAGCCGTCGTTCCTGAGAGAAGGCGAACAAAAGGTTTCGCCGCTTTGGCTAACCACAACATGGGCCGCGCGACCCAACACGCCACCCGCTCTGGGTGCAATTGCCCAATGCGCTTAGGAACCAACTCACCAAAAATAATGGTGGTGAACGTAATAGCGGTTACGACCAGCCCCGTGGCCGTGATGGCGGCGGCTGTGTCGGCCATGCCCCAGCCTTGCAATGCCGCAGCGACCCCACCGCTAAAGGCAGACTCGCCCACAATTCCGTTGAGAACGCCAATCGAGGTAATACCGACCTGCACGGTAGACAAAAACTGGTTGGGGTTTCCCAAAAGTTCCAAGGCCGCTTCAGCCCCTTTGTCACCCGCCTCCATCAAGGCGGCCAAGCGCGCTTTTCGGCTCCCGGCCAAGGCCAATTCAGACATCGCAAAAACGCCGTTGAGGAGCGTTAAAAAAACAATCAGCAGCAATTCCATGGATCTAGAGCGAAAATGAACACCATGGCACTTTACTTGATTGGCGACGTCCAGGGCTGCGACCGTGCGCTGGAACGCTTACTTGACACGGTTTCTTTCTCAAAAAGCCGAGACACGCTCTACTTTTTAGGCGATTTGGTTAACCGCGGGCCGGATTCTGCGGGCGTACTA
>Ga0209769_1001186_pt1 | contig 10517 bp, 9 predicted proteins | sample LauGreSuBDMM15DN_2_FD_187569 | JGI IMG/M metagenome (GOLD analysis project Ga0209769, IMG submission 187569) | Freshwater lake microbial communities from Lake Michigan, USA - Su13.BD.MM15.DN (SPAdes) (version 3) | ecosystem: Environmental > Aquatic > Freshwater > Lake | place: Lake Michigan, USA...
GGGCACAGGCGCGGCCCCGCTTGAATTCACCGACCATATCGGCATGCCGATGCGTGACGGCCTGCATTTTGTTCACTCGACACTCACCGGTTTGAACATCAGGGACCGGATCCGGATCGGTGCCGCAGGCAAAATCACCTCCGCCTTCGATATTGCGCGCGCGATGACTCTGGGCGCAGATTGGTGCAATGCCGCCCGCGGCTTCATGTTTGCCATTGGCTGCATCCAATCGCAAAGCTGCCATACGGACCGTTGCCCCGTGGGCGTCGCCACCCAAGATCCGTTGCGCCAGCGCGCGCTTGTTGTGCCCGACAAAGCCCAGCGCGTCGCAAATTTCCACAGGCATACCGTTGAAGCACTTGCCGAAGTCCTTGGCGCCGCAGGTTTGGAGCATCCCCATCAACTCAACGCCACTTTGATCCACCGCCGGATCAGCGCCATCGAGACGCGCTCTTTCGCCGAGCTTTATCCGGTCATGGCAGCGGGTGCGTTGCTTCAGGGCGATGCCGAAAAGCCGATGCAACACCTCTGGAATAGCGCCCTCGCGGAGCGCTTTGCGTGATCAGGTCTTTTTCCGCCAGACGAACAGGCTGCTTGTGACATAGTTGAACACGGTGCCGACAATTGCGCCCGCAAGGCCGGCAATCCACCACGTCGACTCGCCCCCGTAAATCACACTGGCAAGTCCGATATTCGCGATGATTCCGATGCTGCAACTTGCGGAAAACAGCAGAAAATTCGGAATAATCCGCCAACCCTTATGGCGTCGATCACGATAGGTCAGCTGGTTGTTCAACAGATAATTGCTGAGCATCGCAACAAAAGTCGCCGTCAACTGGCTCGCATCGAACCCGATTGACGGGAATGTCTCCAAAACCAGTTTCAGTGCTGCCAGATGCACGGCAACGCCTGACGCACCAACCATTCCGAACATGAAAAAACGGATCGGGAGCAACCGTCCGGTCAGATGATGGAGCAGAAATGCAATATAATCGAAAGCCACCCGCGCATCGAGCTTGCTCTCGCCATGCTGCCGCTGGCGAAACACATAACCGACTTCCCTGATCCGCAAGGGCTTTGGAGATGTCGCCAGAATATCGGTCAAAATCTTGAAGCCCTCGGTCGCAAGCTTCGGAGCCAAGGCCTCCACAATCGGGCGCTTGATCATAAAAAATCCGCTCATCGGATCGGATACTTTTGAGCGGATCACAAAACTGGCTAGAAACCGCCCGAAATCACTCAGGAATGAGCGCTGATCGGAAAGCCCCGCAATCGTTTCTCCCTCGCGAAGACGTGTTGCGACGACAAGATCGCAGCCAGCCTCCTGCACCGCCTTAAGCATGTCCGGCAAGATCCGCTCGTCATGCTGCAAATCGCCATCGATCACGGCGACATAGGGCGCGCTGGAAGCGAGCATCCCTTCGATCGTCGCGCCGGCAAGCCCGCGCCGCCCGACCCTCAGAATACACCGCACACGGCGATCCACCACGCCAAGCGCCTTCGCGGCATCAGCCGTTCCATCAGGCGAATCATCATCCACGAAAATGACTTCCCACGCGATGCCCGCAAGGGCCGCATCCAGCAAAGCCACCATCGGGGCAATATTGTCATGCTCGTTGAAAGTCGGCACGATAACCGAAAGCTCGATCGCCTCCGAACCATTACGCGCCTCAGAATGCCCGTTCACAAACGATTCCCTTCAAGCCCCCGGCCTTAGCCGGAGCAAGTGGTGCGGACAGCGGGGGTCGAACCCGCATAGCCTTGCGGCCGAGGGATTTTAAGTCCCTTGCGTCTACCAGTTTCGCCATGTCCGCGAATGGTCGCCAAAGGGTTACAGAACAGCGACGAAACACGCAAGGGAGGGGGCATCCCATTCATTACGTTTCAAACAGCCACCGCGGACTGAGTGCTTAAAAAAAGCAATAAGATCCGGATTAAGGTTAGTGGCTGAAGTTTGAATAAGTAGAATCTCGTTCGCTGATTACAGCGGGAGCCATTGGCCAAGGAAAACTAAAAAGTGGGTCATTCCAGCGAAGACCGTTTCCTAAACTTGCATCAAAAATTTGATCGATTTCGTAAAGGACATCTGTATTCGGCTCAAGTGTCAAATAACCGTGTGCTAGTCCCGAGGCGATGTAAACCGAATCTAAATTGCTTGCGTTTAGCTTAAAGGCAATCGATTGACCAAAGGTTTTACTGTCATGTCGAATATCAAACACGACATCCAAGATTTCGCCGCGTACGCATCTTACGAGCTTAGCCTCTGCTTGTCGGCTATAATGCATGCCGCGCAACGTGTGCAACTGTAAGTTGTGCGCTATACTTGTCTGAAGCGGATCGAAAGAAATACCGGCGGCTGCAAATTCCTCGGGACAGCTTAGACGCGCAAAAAAACCACGCGCATCACGTATCTTTTCGGCTTTGATTAAAAAAACACCTGCTATCTGCGTTTGCAGGAATTGCATAACTAGTAAATCCTCACACTCGGAACCGCCGTAACGAAGCGGCCGCCCCAGACTTTGATGTTATCCATCGACTTCATAATCTCTTCGGCAATGTTCCAAGGCAAGATCAAGAGATAATCCGGCTTCAACTCATTTATCGCTTCTGGGGAGAGAATTGGAATATGCGTTCCAGGAGTTACTTTATTTTGTTTGGCCGGATTAAGATCATACACGGCCGAAATAGCGGGATAATGAATACCACAATAATTGAGGAACGTGTTGCCTTTGGCTGCCGCTCCGTAGGCAGCTATCGTCTTACCCTCGCGCTGAACACGTTCAGTAAAGGCAAGAAAAGAGGCCTTGACTTCTTCAACCCGTTTTTCGAAATTCGTGTAGCCTTCAAGACGATCAAGTCTCTGGAAATGCTCACGATCTCGCAAATCACGAACCGCTTGCGTTTCAACGTAACTGGCAGAAATATGGCAGACAAAAAGACGTAACGAGCCACCATGGGTTGGAAGTTCGACAACGTCGAACACACGCAAACCCGCACTTTTCATAATTTTCTCTACCGCCACAAGCGACAGATAAAAGAAGTGCTCATGATAAATCGTATCGAATTGCACTTGATCGATCAACCTCAACAGGTGTGGGAACTCAAAGGTGGCAACTCCGGAAGTAGCGAGTAGTTCTGCAAAGCCTGCAACAAAGTCGCGCGTGTTGGGGGCATGTGCCAACACATTATTGGCGACCATCAGGTCGGCGTTTTGTCCCCGGGATGCAATTCTTTGGGCTGTTTCAACGCCGAAGAATGCTACTTCAGTCGGGACTCCGCAAGCCTCCGCTGCAATCGCTACGTTAGCGGCAGGCTCCACGCCTAGGACTGGCACACCGGCCTCAACAAAATGACGAAGTAAATAGCCATCGTTTGACGCGATCTCGACGACCAGTGATTTGGATGTCAGCGAGAATCTATCACGCATTTCTTCGCTATATCGCTTCGCATGGGCAACCCATTCTGTAGAGAAAGAAGAAAAATAATCATAGTCTGAAAAAAGATCTTCAGGCGGAACAGAATCGTCGACTTGAACGAGGAAACATTCTTCACAAACGCGCGCAATGAGGGGAAAGAGCTTTTCCTTAGATATATCAATTGGTTGCAAGTTTCGATTTGCAAGCGGTGACATACCTAGATCGCAGAAAGTATATCGCAGTTCTGCGCCACAGAACCTGCAGCTTTTGGAAGGGAGAATCGTCATGCTGCAAGCCGCTCTTCAATAACCTTAATCATATTTGCGCCCATATCATCACCCCGTACATAGGCCTGATACCAATCGGCGGTCGCTTTGATCGCACTCAAGCCTACTAATCTATCCGTAAAACCGAGATATTTTCGCGCTACCGAACAATCGAGCGCTAAAGTTTGCATTTCACGTGGCTGGGGTCCGTCTGTCTCGACCCAACCGATAGGTGAGGAGAAAGCCTCTTGCATCAACTCGACGAGATGGCGAACGGTCGTTCGCGAGTTATCCAGAGGGCCGAAATTCATTGAATTCGGCACCAAATGGCCTTTTGCCATGAATTGCACGAAGGCTAGGTAACCCTCGAGACAATCCAACACGTGTTGCCATGGACGGGTAGCATCAGGATAACGAAGTTTGAGTTGAGTTTGCGTTTGGACTGCACGAAAAACGTCAGGCACGATCCGATTCTCAGAAAAATCACCACCACCAATTACGTTACCACCTCTCGCTGTTGCCAGCGGAATTCCCAAAGCCTCGAAGTAAGTGCTCCGATAGGACGATGTTACTAGTTCCACGGCCGCCTTCGAACTCGAATACGGATCATGGCCACCTAGCGGATCGATTTCCTTAAAAGGAATGTTAGCGCCAAGATTTTCGTATACTTTGTCGGTTGTAACAACGAGAATGGCTTCAAGCCCTTTAACCGAGCGAAGTGCCTCCAGCAGATGCACAGTTCCCATTATATTGACATCAAAAGTCTCTACAGGGAATTGTACCGAACGTAGGACGAGAGGTTGGGCCGCCATATGAATTACAATCTGTGGACGCGCTTGGATGACGGTATCGCGTACAAACTTTGTGTCACGAATATCACCAAATTTATCTGACATTATTCTAGAAAGTCCAGAAATCTCAAAGAGGTTCGGCGTTGTTTCAGCTGCTAACGCGAGGCCTGACACATGCGCTCCCATGGCCTGCAACCAAAGGGATGCCCATGTTCCTTTAAATCCAGTATGGCCCGTTACAAGAACGCGACGACCTTTCCAAAAATTCCGATCAACCAAGCACACCATTAGGTCCAGACTTTCCAAGGGGCATGCCCGGTGTGCCAAAGCGCTTCAAGGTGATTTTTATCGCGCAACGTATCCATTGGTTGCCAAAATCCATTATGGCTCCACGCCTGAAGATTTCCCGAGCGGGCTAGCGTTTCCAAGGGTTCACTTTCCCACGGCGTCATATCATCACGGATCAAAGAAATTACTGAAGGGTCGAGTACAAAAAAACCACCGTTAATGAAGCCGTTACCGCCTGGAGGCTTCTCAATAAAGTCTTTGACCCTTTCTCCCTCCATAGAGAGAGCGCCGTAGCGTCCGGGCGGTGCAACTGCGGTAAGCGTAGCTAGTTTTCCATGACTGCGATGGAAAGTAATAAGATCGGCAATGTTTACATCGGAAACGCCATCGCCGTAGGTGAAGCAGAAGGGTTCATCTGAGCTGATATATGCTCCGATGCGCTTCAGTCTTCCGCCAGTTTGTGTATGCTCGCCCGTCTCAACCAATGTGATACGCCAGGGCTCGGCCATCGTTTGGTGATAAACTATTTTATTTTCGCGCACATCGATTGTGACGTCTGAATTATGCATAAGATAATTAGAAAAATACTCTTTGATCATGTAGCCGCGATATCCGAGGCAAATCACAAAATCATTGATACCATGATGCGCATAGATTTTCATGATGTGCCAAAGGATCGGGCACCCCCCTATTTCAATCATAGGCTTAGGCCTCAGATGCGACTCCTCCGAGATGCGCGTCCCCAAGCCTCCGGCAAGAATTACAGCTTTCATTACGCCCTCAAATACGACCCCAACCGGTCATGCGGTTAAAAGCATTTGGCATGTGTTTTACGCGGATCATCTTCCAGACAGATATTCCGAATCGATTTTGGAAATTGCGAACGAGCGTAAAGTCCTTTGAGTACAGAAGCTCATTGAAAATGCGCTGAAGATCTCCGACGGCAGCAGTATCGTGAAGAACCATATAGCCGCCTGGCCTGAGCAATTCTTTCGTTAGGAAAATATCTTTCCTGAGACCAGCATAAGAGTGATCTCCGTCAACGAAAGCTAAATCCACTTGTTTCGCATATGGTAGCAACTGTTCTCGGACACGTCCTGAATGAGAGTCATCAATCAACTCAAGGCATATGTCGGATTTAACATCCTTTTTGATGCGCGCCCAGTGATGAAAAAGTGCATGCTGTCCGATATCCACGATCAAAGTCCTTCTGGACCGCCAGTAGTCTCGTAGGAACTTTGTCTGACCGCCAGAGGCAATGCCTATTTCCAAGCTGAGTTCAGCAGGTGGAATCTGGGTCGCTGCAAAATGAACAAATGCAGCATACTCCTCAGGGTCCTGCTGGAGATAAAGACCGTCAGCGCGACAAGGAAATCCGAAAAAATCTGAGTCACCTGAACCTGCAGCCTTCACAGCCTCAACCAGCTCATTCAAGCTCGGAGTCGTTTTCAATATAGACATCATTAAATCTCCGAACTCGTGAACTTTAAAGGCCCACTCATCATTCCATCGGTTATTTCGTCTACACTGCACCCTCAATTCTTTCAACCATAGAAACACGATGATGGAGGCAACGAGTCCATTGAAACTCCGAGCGATAGCACTTAGTACTAAATGATAAATATTTTAAACTTCCAGGATCTACTGGGATAGACAATGCCCCTAATCACCGTAGGTGTTCCCGCCTTTAATGAAGCCGATTTACTTGTCGGCTCACTTGAAGCACTCAGAAATCAAACATTTCAGGATTTCGAAGTGCTTATTTTTGATAATGCATCCACAGATGCTACCCCGCAGATTGCGGCAAGCTTTGCAGCTCGTGACCAACGTTTCCGCCATATCCGGCAGCCTTTTAACAAAGGCGAATTTCTTAATTTTTTTGAAGCGGTCCAAACCGCAAAATCACCATATTTTCTCTGGCGAGCCTGCGACGACCGCAGCTCTCTAAACTATCTCGAAGCTCTGAGTTTGTTGTTGAATGCAAATCCGGAAAAGGATTTGGCAGTCGGGAGTATTGTTAGGGAATCTAAATATGGCAGGGAGCCCAAAATATTTCACTGGCCTGATATCCCTCGCCGAACTGGCTTTCTTAATAGAGCTAGATACCTGCTCGGGGCTCGCTCCGGATGGTATTACGGAATGTATCGCCGGGAAGCGATCTTGAAGAGCATGAACGAGGTCGTATTCAACTATCGTAATCTTTGGGGGTTCGATTATCTCGTTTTGCTGGGCTTTATGCTAGATGACAAAATAGTTGGCACTCAAGCGGCTAGTTTCGTTCAAGGGCGGAAACAGATTGTTGCCGCCGGTTCAAGGCGGCCCCGCCGTAAACCGGAGGATCACGACAGGCTCATTTACCTTCGAAACAGGTTTTTGGACGTTTCCCGTCAAATGCTATCGGAGCGTGTGTCTAACCGATTGATTCGTTGGCTGTACGAGCCTGTGTTATTTGCATTTGTCGGACGTAAGCTTTTTGCTTTCCGCAAGGTGGCACTTCGTAAGTGGACGCGAGGACGCACCACGGGTTCCAGTCAAGAGGACGATATTGCTAAGTTTTGAGCAAGCCACAATGATAAACGTCGGCAAGACCTGTTTGTAGCGTGAAATGTGGGATGAAACCAATTTCTTGTCTGAGCCGGGTGACATTAGCCGTGATTTGAGGTGGATCGCCCAGACGATCAGGCAGTGAGCCGATATGAACGAGATCTGGACGTCCTGCAATTTCACCAAGTGTACGGGCGATATCTGCAATGCGCGCACGTTCTCCAGAAGCAATGTTAACCACGCCAGTCGTCTCGGATAAAACAAGTTTGGTCAGAGCGTCTGCGGCATCGACCACGTGCATATAGTCCCGCAAAGCATGTCCGCTGGAGCAGCGCGCCACCTCGCCACGATTGAGAGAAGAGCAGATGGATCTGACAAGCCTCGAAGGGTGTTCATCAGCACCATAAAAATGAAAAAGTCTTGCCCAGCTGAACGATATTCCATTTTTTTCGCAAAAAGAGATAGCAATTCTTCTGAGCGCATCTTTTGCCGTATCGTATAGAAAATGGTTCTCAACCGGCGTGTCATATTCATCGCAATCTCCGTTATGAAGAGCGTACTCAAAGCAAGTGCCGGCCATCACTATCCTGCGAACGCCTACACTTGCTGCAGCCTCAATAAGTCCGCAACTGCGAGCAAGCCAAGTGAGATTGCTGGGATCATGCCAGAATTTTCCATGCTCGGTGGTCCAAGCGAGGTGGATTAATGCGTCTGGACGCACGTCATTCAGAAGGGGAATAGTCTCCCCAAGTGCAAGGAGATCAGCGGTTCGCCACTTGATCGGCAAATCTGACAAAGGCGCCCGGCAGACTCCAACTACCTCATGACCCAAAGCATGAAGACGGGCGGCCACATGCTTTCCGATGAAGCCGGATGCCCCGGTTATGAGAACGCGCATTAGACTTCCATTTGTTCTTCTTGGCCGCCTTCAACAGCATGATTGCATTGGACGAGAATTATCTCTAATTTTCGACGACGCCCAGACACAACTTTGGCTACGAATTAATTCATCCATGACGAATTTGACAGTCCTTTATATAGCGCGAAAGGTCAATGCACCGCGATTTCACCGCGCGTTTCTGGAAAGTATGATCAATCATCCCGCTGGGGGTGATTTTCGCCTTGTCTATATCATGAAGGGATATGTGAAGGGTGAGGTAGATTCTGTTCTGGAAAGTCTTCGCGAGCAACTACCCTGCCAGGTCCAAACACTGCGCTTCGGAGATGATATTTCGCCCAGTCAAATCTATTTTGAAATTGGTAAAACATTGCCGTTTATATTGGTTTTCAATTCTTGGAGCCGAATACTTGCTCCTAATTGGTTAAGCTATTTTTCAAATGCATTGTTAACGGAGCCCACCTGTGGCGTCGTGGGCGCAACGGGAAGCCATGAAGGTATTCCGACTGCTAAATTCCCCAATCCCTCCCTGCGCACCAACGCATTCATGATGCGTGGCGAAGTCATTCGAAAACTCGACCTATCCGACGTTGAAACACGAGCTGGGAGCCTCTTGTTCGAAGCGGGAGGAAACAGTCTGACGAGGCAAATTCAACGGCTCGGCTTGTCCGCGCTCGTCGTTGACCGAAGGGGTCAGCTTTGGTCTGAAGCCACTTGGAGCGAAAGTGAAACGTTTCGGTCGGGTCAACAATCTGGATTATTGGTCGCTGATAACAGAACAGCGCAGTATCAGTACGCAAATTTCGGGCGAAGAAGGAAACTTGCATCCCTTGCTTGGGGAAATGCTGAATTGGCTGAAAGCCAGTCCATCACGCACTGCTTCATCTCAAAATTTTCTTGGTTTTACCCAAAAGGATGGCGCGATGTCATAGGCCACCTGCAAAAAATTGGTTTGACACCAAGTTAGGCAACCTTCTGATACGAACCGGCAGCCAATGTAATTTGCAACAACCCGGCAGCGACAAATAAAAGACAGTCAAAAAATCAATGATTACTGTATCGAACCCTATCGGCATTATTCGAACTTGATCGTCCCGTCAGCAAGGCACTGAATGCACTGCGGTCTAAGCTTGACCAATTAGCGGGCAGTAGATAATGATTAGACTATCGTTGACCCTTCTTACCGAACATTGATTGACTGGCAGCTACATTGTTTATCATTGATTTGATGGTTTAGTCTCAGGAACGCGCAGGCGAACATCGAGGGCGTGTTGCGCGGAGTATCAGGCGACAGTTCACGGGAGTAGATCGGTTGCGTATCCTGAAGACAAAGGTGGCTCGCTTTCTGAATGCGAAATACCATCGTTATCCCAATATCATGCATCCGTGGTTCTATCCGGCGAAGGACAACACGGGTCGGCTTCCAGCCGATTGCTCGCTCTCGGATACCTTCCTGCAGCGTCTGTGCGATGCCTACATTCTCGCCAAGCCTTCCGTGAACACGGACATCTGGAGCAACCTTAAATCCCATTCTGCAGCCTTTTGCAACGCGTTAGCATCGTCGGATTTGAATTTACTACGCTCGGTCTTGGCTGACTGTTTCGGCACTACCTCGCCACTAGTCGGCATGGCGCATACGGCGTCGGCGCTAAAGCCAAAGAGTTCGCTGCGGCGTCACTACTTCACTCTGCGCTCGCGCGATGCCTTGCTTTCGCTCGCTGAGGCACTCGCTATTCGTCCGGTGATGTCAAATGTACAAACATCCATGAAGGATTATCTTAACACGATCAATGGCGATATGTCCGGGCTGCTGGCCGCAGTTGAACGCAGACTTGGGCACAGCCTTGCGCCACCAAGACTTGGCGGAGCACCAGTGGCCTTTGTTGGCTCCGTGTTGCTCAATCCAGACAGCCTGCGTCATGCCTATGTACCCGAAAGGATCGCACAACTCGAGATCAACCCGCATGCGCCGATCCTTGAAATTGGCGGCGGGTTCGGCATAGTTGCAAAATATGCCTACATGCGTGGGCATCGGAACTATACGATTATTGACCTACCGTTCGCTTGCGCGGTACAGGCAGCCTTTCTTGCGGATGCTCTAGGCGAGACTGTTGTTCGGCTGTTCGGCGAAGCAGAGGGCCCGCCGCTGACGCTTTGGCCCTCAACGATGCGCACCTCCCTCGCGTCGCGATACAATCTAGTCCTAAACATGGATTCTTTGCCAGAAATCGAGGAAGCACCCTCATATATTGACTTCATCGTCGAGCGTGCTGACCTCTTCCTGTCGATCAACCAGGAATCTGAGAATAACCGA
>Ga0209769_1001188_pt1 | contig 10510 bp, 9 predicted proteins | sample LauGreSuBDMM15DN_2_FD_187569 | JGI IMG/M metagenome (GOLD analysis project Ga0209769, IMG submission 187569) | Freshwater lake microbial communities from Lake Michigan, USA - Su13.BD.MM15.DN (SPAdes) (version 3) | ecosystem: Environmental > Aquatic > Freshwater > Lake | place: Lake Michigan, USA...
ATCATGTTGTTTAAAAAAATCTCATCTGTTTGAAACTCGTTCCCTTTCCACACAAAAAAACCATCACTGCCAAAGTAGCACTCCAATGTTCGCCATTCCGTGCATGGAACCACTGCGGAAATCTGAGCGATTAATGTAGACGGGATCAAGGTGAGTTCACGCTGTGTCAGCTCTTCGTGTTCATCCCCATCGAACACTATCAGTGAGCATGTTTGCTTCGTGTGAGAGGACTCCTGGCGCATTTCGTATTCAAGATTGTAGATGTCCCCCTCGAGCGTGTTCATGTGATGGATCTTGTGCTGCAGTTGTCACCTGTGCATGTTGATACTTGATTTGTTTTTCGAGACCCTGAATCTCTATTTCAATACTTTTCAATTTTTTTTCGAGGATTTTTATCTGACGGGACAGGTAATCAGCGATTGCATCAGCGGTTTCATCTTCTAGATTCCGTCTAAGGTATTCATAGTCTATTTTCATCTGATCTAAGCCCGACTTCATTATGTCCCCAACTAGCATCCGATCTTGGAGTCTTTGTATATATTTTTGTTTCCAGTCCCATCCCTTTCTTTCCCCGTCAGTATATTTTTTGAGTTCTTTTTTGAACCAGGAGATTTGTTGTAACGTTTGCTGGCGAGTATACTTCGTGTATTTCTGCTCTTCTATGAGACCGTCGATGTAGTTGACTGGTGTTAAGTGAGAACGATCTGTGTATTTTAATTTCATTTGGTTAGATATATAAATTGAATAAGGATCTTCAGTACGCTGGTGGTCGATTTTTCGAACTTGCGCGATTCTTCTGTACGGCATCGAGAGCGGATCATTGTACATGCACCAATCCCATAAGTGGATCGTTTCTTTACTAGTGCAATGTGAAAACTGGCCTGCTCCGCCTCCACCGGAGGATGCTGCTGGTGAAGTTTTATTTGTTGCCGAATTATTCTGCGCGTGGTCCAGCGTTGTATTTTCGCCGCTTGGTGTTAAGTTACTACGAAATGTCATTTTTTCTTCCCCATCTAAGAAGAAAAAATATTCAAAGTCTGTGTCTGCGCCGTCTTTGGCATAGATTTTATTCACTTTTGATATTTGCACATTTCTCCTGGGTTTATTGTCCCTCCAGTAAATGCACCAATCCCCTGCCTTGATCGTTTTTTGTTCACTACGGACTGAAAAGTCGATCCCGTGCTTTGTCGACTCAGGACGTTGTGACAATACACAGGCTTGACACCGGGCTGTTGGTAATTTTTTGTTTTGCTCAGTTGCCTTAGGATCGACGTGATACTGCGTGCGAAATCGAGACTCATCAACAGATCTGGATGCGACATGGTATATAGTCATGCCGTATTCCTCCTTTAATACGACAAGTCTGGAAAAGCACTCGGGTGCCTGTGCTTTCTTTCACACGGCGACAAAAAAACATCGAAGCCGAGGCGCCGCGCCCGTCTCAGGATGCATGAAGGCCATCAAGGTCTCCGAGTTCGAAATCATAAAATGCGGAGTGGAGTTTATCACCGGTCTGGATGCGCGTCCGGGCGTCGAAGAGCTTCTCCCGCACATGGAACGCAACGAGAACTACGTGTACTGGATGCTGCCCAAGGGGGGCTCCACGGAGCAGCAGCAGGCTTGCATCTGTGTGAACGGCACCTTCTACGCGCTGAACAACAAGCTTGAGAAGGCCATATTCCGCAACGTCAGACTCACTCGCGACTTCAAAAACTACGAGCGCATGGTCGACGGCACACAGAAGCTCGTGATCCCCCATCGACTCTTCCAGGAAAAACTCCGTACGTCCAACCGGGTATGTGCCGTGCCGTGTTCGAATTTCCTGCTGCCTGGCTGCTTGTAAAACGCAAGCACTGACAAAACACTATTTACACAGAATAACAACATGGAGCGCAAGGGCAAAGCACCCAAGAAGCAGGCTCCAAGAGCCAATGCAAAGGAAAGCGAGCGGCAGACCTCTCGGGAAGAGACACCGAACGCGGAAAAGGCGACGCACGCCTCGGAAAAGGCGACGCACGCCTCGGAAAAGGCGACGCACGCCTCGGAAGACACGGTTGCTGCGAGCATCGAGCCCCCCCACAAGCCGCAAACCAAGCGGCCACGCAAGGCAAAGAACGACGTGAATGTACACTCGATTCTTGAAGGGTTCAAACGACGCAAGTTGAATTTCGAAGTCAGTGATGTGCTGGCAGAGTGTGAGGCTTCAATGCACATGCAAGAAACCCCGCTCGTGCAGACACCACGCACGTTTTTCAAATCCCTGTGCGGTGTATTCGACCTCGAATTCCCCGGGGTACTCAGCGAAGCGGCCATCGACACCGTCGTGAGCACGCTAGGTGCAACACAGGAAGCGTGCGCTTGCCCAGACGCAGTTCTCGACGAAGCATGATGCTATCTACAGCGAAGATGAAGCATGATGCTATCTACAGCCCGCAATCACCGCTTGAGTCCAAATACAGAGTCCAGTTTCTTACACCCAGAGGCCGCCAGAGCCTGTCTTTTCGCCTTCACCGTGTTCAAAGCCAGAGGCGCGTGCGTGCTCTGGCATGCGCGGCACCACCACCAACCCACAGGCTCCTTGGCGCCGTTGAAGGGACGAGGCCGAACCCTCACCATGGCTCCACACTTGCGACATGCGAAGCAGTTGTCATAGTCGTCTATCTGAAACTCCTTCGCCAGCACCATGTCCGACAGGCGACCGTAGGGAACGCCGGCGGGATTCACATCTCCCTCCGCGTTCCATGGAGCTTCTCCAAACTGCCACGCCATTCCACAGATTTTTTTTGTGTATCAGTATATAAGTGTTAAGAGGACATGGCGCTTCCACAAAAAGACATCGAACAAAGCATTGGGGGTTGGTTTGGCAGCACCCCCGCAAAGCACCACGAAAAGCATTCAGAAAACCCAGTTGTCGAAAAAACCCCGCAAGTCGATCCACCCGACACTTTAGAAGATACTATAGATAAAATAATCGCCAGTTGTAGTCCCGAAGCCTTGAACTCAGAGGCTGTTGACATTGACGCAAGACGTGGAAAGCTAAATATAGCGCTGAAAGAATTAAAAGAACACCGCGGTGTTCTCAAATCAACATTCCGGGACAATATGAAAATCATAGCAGGACACATAGACAAATTAAAAAAATTACTAGATCCTCTAGAAGCCCCATCTACGACAACTTTTTCACGATATGAAGTCCGACTAAACTGGTAAAACGACACCATGAAGTTTGCGTTGTTCCCTGGAGCGGCGTGAACGTGCTCATGCGCAGGCGCCAGACCGTGGTCGAGACACCATCTCAAACGTTCCAGCTCTTCTTGCTCGTGAAGATCACGCCGCTGGTTCTGCTCAGTACTCGGCATGCGGGCAAAGGCGGCACACGCTGTCTCCTCTGCGCACGAGGCGAGAGTGTTCTCGGCACGCTGGTTGGGGTTCACGAAGCGAAACATGCTCTGTCCATTTGAAACACTGGCGTTGCGTTTGCGAACAAGAGTCTTGCAATTGTCGCAAATCAATCCAAACACCGTCCCGCGGGCGTCGGCAGAGTCTGCGCGCCATCTGCGCGTCAGCGCCCCCAGCGGCTGTGCGTCGAACGAGGCCTGACACGCGGGACAAAAGCTGTCGGCACGTGGCCAGCTCATGTGTGCACGCCTCCGAGCTCATTCTCTGCCTCCCTCAGGGATTCTCTTTTTACATTTTTTAATCAAGTTGAGTGATAAACCAAAGACACATTCGCATTCTGTCCACGACCTGTCGCTCGCGGAGCTAGGGAAATATTCCTGTCTCATGCAGCTCATACACGGCATCGAGGACCGCATTGTGGAAGCACATACAATCGCCGACGAAAAGCTTGGTAGATCGCTTCTCTGCGTTAAGCTGCGCAACCACAATTCCGGCGCCTGTGTATACAATCGTAGAGCTTTGTCGCATCGTGGTGGTATTCGTTGCCTCGAAACAATCCTCCAATTCGAAATGAACTCTCGTAAAACCGTCATTGAACGATCGGCATGTTGTGAATGTCAGTGCCTGAGCTCCATCCCGAATTCTCGTTGTAAGACTCTTATGCGTGTTAGACGCCAACTGTAACACCAACTTGTCTTCATCTTCACACACCAGTATTGGATTTGTATTATTACCAAAGGGAGACAGCATGATGTTTGTACCAAAGGGACATGCTTCATCTGATTCCTTGCTTTGGCGTGCACGTTTTCGACATTGTAGATCGAACTTAGGATCCCATAAGAGAACGAGAAACCCGAACTCATAGTTCGGGGTGTCATTTCCGAACTTATCGGAATCATTTTTAAAATTAGCAGGATATACGGGCATGAAGTGGATAACGTCATTGGACTCCACGACGATCCCACCCCCAAGCAAACTACTCTTCTCCCCAGCAGAGTTGTAGACTTTCGTCTTTTTGCGCTCATCCTGGACGTAATCAAATAATGTCAAAACCGGATGCGATGGTGTTGACATATCCACTTGCAAACAGCTGTGTTTATTTGAAGTATAGCCATGTAGCGACTGCTTTATAAGTTCATCGTGGCTCGAACATTTAAAGTTCTTGTCACTTTGCATAAACGACACATCTGCGTTGCTCTCCCTGCCGAAATGGATGTTGCGGAGGTGGGCATTCCGTGGTATGTTGAATGTCAAAGACTTCTGTGCCCCCACAATGATCAATTGCAGATCTCCTTGATGCGGGCTATCGAGATACTGTTCACGTTCGGGAAGATTCACTTGGAGGCCAAGGTTCTGAAGCCTTTCTTCCATGTCAACCGACAATCTTTTATGCCATCCCTGCATGTCCTCTACGTCCTGGTAGTTGTCAGCCATGTTAGACCCCTTCTTAAATGGAAACACCTTGAGTTTCTGCACATTTTCCCTTTCATCCAGACAAATCGTCCAAATAAATTATGCTCATGCCGCCTTGTCGAAGATTCGTCCAAATAAATTATGCTCGCAAGAACAAATGAAAACATCATCATCGAACGAATTTTATTGGGGAACTGTATGAATTACGTCTAGTGCCTTCCAATGGAAGGCCGCGTGTATGATCTCCCTCTACACGAAATAGCAAGTGGCCCTCGATGCGCCAAAGCAGCATCTTGCAAACAAGCATAACCACAAAGAGAAAAGCTGCGTGTGTATCATGCACTAGCGGAATCCTCCACCCCACGTTTCAAACTCTTGTTCTCCATCTGCTAGCATGCTCTCGCGGTGCTGTGTGCTCCCGACATGCTGCGGGATCCCGCCCGGGAACGAAAACACATCGGACGCGCCGTCGCTCAACGCGCCGTCGTTGGCCAGCGAGCTGGTAAGGTGCTCCGTTCGTCGCTGTTCAGCTAGCATGACCTCCTCAGAGTCCTGCTTCTGATACTCATCGAGTGTCTGCTTCAGGCGCTTGTTGACGGACGATATCTCAAGCATCTCAGCACTATCCTGCTCGGATTTTCGCTTCATTTTTTTTATGACCTGGTCTGCCTTCGCCAGCTCCAGGCTCAGGCGCTCCATTTCCAGATAATAATCAACCTTGACAGGCGCGGCCCTTGTCGTTGTCAGGTCGCTGGTCAGTTGCTTGATTTTAGTGAAAAGCTCCGTGACATCTTCAGCACGCCACATGATTTCCGAGACTCCTGCGTCTCCACAGTGCCAGACCCAGGTGCATCGCAAGTACAGGGGTTCCGCGCTGGGGATCTTCAGCACCACAAGCTGCGGTTTGCAGTGGTGTCCGCGAACTCGATTCTCTCGCACAGTCTTCAACGCCTCAGCGACGTCGAACTCGTTGACGCAGAGCTCCGGGAGCTGCCTGTGGAGAACAGCTGTCTCTGGAATCTTGGTCATCGATTCTCCATAGGCATACCACGCGAGGATCCTGCCCTTGTTATCCGTCTGCGCCATCGTTGAACACTTAAGTTGACCGTGCATGTACTCCTTCAACTCGAAGGCCAGATACATCGGAGCCTGTGCGGCGATGGCCATCGACCCATATAAATTTTCCACAAGCGCGTTTTGGATGCCGATCATCTGGGACACGTACGTGGCGCTGCGCTCGAGATTCGCGATGAGGAGCAGTAGGTCTCGAGAGGGATTGGGAGCGGCTGCATCTCCGGGACCTCGCATGGGTTCCATGGCCCAAAGGAGAAGACGCACCACCGGACCATATGCGTTGGCCAAGCTTGCCAGACCAACATACTTGCTTGAACCGGAGCAGAAGGCGGCCGCTGCCTGGGAAAAAGAAGGTTCGCGACCATCAACATGGGAGCTGGCATTGGCGTTCAAGAGCGAGGCGCTGAAGCGCGAGCCGCAGTTCAAGATCTCGCGGAACTGCCCAGCGCCACACGCGTCCTGGGATGTCGTGGCGTCCATCTCATTGAGCACGTCGCAGATGTTCAACTTCAAGAGGGAGATCGCGTTGCGCTTGGCAGGTGTCAGGGGATGGTCTTTTTCATCTCGGAGCGTCGCATCCACAACCACGAAGATTTGATACAGAAATTCGCGCACGTGATGAAAGCCGATGTCGGATCCCTGCAAGTTCAGTCTCAGCCTCTGCGCCGCTTCCCTGCCGAGCTCGAAGAAAATCTCACGGGCGGTGTCTTCCGAAGTCAGACGCTCGGATGGATGCTCAGTGTTCATATGCTCGTCAATCAGACTATCGAACATAAATTGCGCCCCGATGCGCCTTTCTTTCACAGTCGGAGATCTTGCGCGAAAGCCGTTGTCAGTGCCGTCCATCTGCGGAGGGGCGCTTGGGGCATGCAGCGGTGCGCCGCTTGCGGCTGCCGCCCCTGCTGCGACTGGCGACGTCATGCGAAAGCACCGCGCTCCTCGTCAGCCTGCGGAGTAAAAGGTTGATTGATTGTCTTTTACAGAGGTACGCTATTACTACAGCCCGCTGGAAACGATTGGACCTAGTTTTTCAGTGACATCACGTGATTCAAAAATCTCATCTTTTCAGCTCGAAACGCTGCGTAAATAGTACGGACTTTTTCAAACGATTGGACCTAGTTTTCAGTCACGTTTCGTGATTCAAAAGCTCATCTTTTCAACAGGGCTATTACTACAGCCCTACGAAACGCTGCGTCTAAAATATGTTTCTGTAACAAAAGAAGTTTACAGCACCTCATCGCACTCGTCGAATAAACGAGCCCTTCTCTCACTCGTCTCCCTGCCGGAGGATTGTCGTGTCGAGGTGCAGCAGAAGACGGAATGCCGGTGTTCGCGCACGGCGGCGCCATGCACAAAGCCCTTGCCGAGACGGGGGGGCTGTTGTGGACAGACAGCGGGTTTGAGCCGCGGACACCGTGCAGGGTCGACGAGCTGCAAGAGCTGACCCTCGAAGCCGCCCGCGCCATCTGCTACGCGAAATTCCCCGATCTCCGCTGCTCCATCACGGCGGCACTTCTCCAGGACCCTGTGTCGGCCAGCGACGGGATTATATACTCGGGGCCTGCGCTTCGGCGGTGGTGGGAGGGCAAACACATCTTCACGTCCCCGCTGACGGGCGCGGTGCTCGCCACCAACCACGTGCGCCCAGCGTTCGCCGTGAGCGCGCTCATCCAGCAGCTGCTGAACGACGCGATCGACAGCGGCAAGGCTGCTGCGCTCGCGGGCTACCAAGGCGATATGGACGAGGCCGTGGAGATCGCGAACACCATGGCCACCCTCGCCGGGGAGATCTGTCCTCCTGACGACTTTCTGCGGCGTCTGCACGACCTGTGCGCCGATGCGCGCCTCAGGGACTTTGCGGGCGCGTGCGGCGCCCTCGGTGTTGCCGCGGCGTGTTTCACCGCAAGGCAGAACTCTGTCACCGTGGCTTTTCTCGTGCGCATGCTGGCATTCCAAGCGGAGCACCAGGAGAAGCTGGCCTGGATGATACCCGTGGCCGTGGCCGGCCTCTCTGGCAGCGACGCGGAGCGTCATAGCCTCTGCTTTCAGGTTCTCCGCGCGCGCCTGCTGCGCGGACGCCGCTGAATTCGCGCACACCGCTAGGTCTCAGCTTCTCCGCGCGCGCCTGCTGCGCGGACGCCGCTGAATCGCCTTCCGCTTTCGCTCCATTTTAGGTTCTCTCAGCGCTCGTGTGCGACCGCAAGGGCATACCGGAGGCTTTGCAGGGCGAGCTGCGGATTTTCTCGCCGCTCTTCTCCGTGAGCAAGGGGAGCTTCGTTGTGCGGACAGAGGCTCCGGTGCTTGTGGTCAAGAACACAATGCTCTTTCTATTGCACCTGCTCGTGGGCAAGGAAGCCAACGCCGACCTGCGAAAAATCGGCGAGACAGTGCTGCACTCGGGCGTGCGCGGCCTCCTTGTGCACGTCCTGCTCACAGTCAAGGACGCGGAAGTGCTCTCGATTGCCTGCTGGCTTGTGCGGGTGCTTGCCGGCATCCACGACGATCTCAAAGCGACGCTGAGGAGTACTCCAGGACTGCTGGACGAACTCGAAAATGCTGCTACCCACAAAATGAATGCGTACTTCGCCCTGCGCGCACTCGCGGCGTTTTCGGAAGACGAGGCGGAATGTTTGACTGTGCTCGAGTCCATCACATCCACGCCGCACTGGGCTCGCAACCCACGCACAGTGGTCCAGGAAATCGTCAACGCCATGCACGATTACCCGAGGCCCATGCTGTTTTCCAAGCTGGGCCTTTCGCTTCTCACCGCCGCCACCGGCCGGGCTGCTGCCATTTTCGAGCCCGGAGTTCCCTCGAGAGAGGATATAGCCTGCTACCTGTTCAGAACCGGCGTGGAGGCCATTCTGGAGGCAGTGCATTTCGCATGCACGCACACACGTTTCCGCACAGTGCAGGAAGGCCTGTCTCTGCTCGGGAACATGGCGGCCCTGGTCAAGACCGCGTACCCGCGGTGGGGAACCCTCCCCACAGGCCAGATATTCAAAATTGCTACAGGCGTCGCAGGCGTCTTGAACATCACCGCGCAGCACCTCCGCGCAGAGAGCAACGAGGCCCAGCGCACCCGCACCCTCCGCCAGGCGCTCGTGGTGCTTCATCGGTACATGGAACTCACGACAGCGCAAGAAGTCCTAGAGCTGGAGCTCAAACACAAGGTCATCGAGTGCTGCCGGCAAGAAATCGAAGCTGCCGCTCTTCGACTCTCCGCGCTGTCGTCAAGCCCAGGCGATCACAACGTCAGCGTGATCAACGATTTCATCTGCGAGGCCTTCGCGGTGATCGGATGTGTCTGTCGCAAGACAGACTACTCGGCACTGATGCTGGGCTCTCCCAATTCGACATCCATCGCCAAGTTCCTGGTCGATAGCCTCAACGATTTTGGATCGAACCAGATGGTCAATTTTCAGATCGCAGAAGTTCTACAAACACTGACCCGTCCGTCGTATTCTGACCAAGATCGTGAGGACCGAGTGCTGTCTGGCAGCAGCCTATTGTACGCGAATGACATGGTCGAAAACAAGATGTATCGGGCCTTATCTCACTTTGTGCTGCGCGAGGACCTGAATTTCAAAACTGTCCTATTTCCGGTCCTCTGCGTGCTGCAGGACATCGCGTCTCGTCTCGGCAAGAAGCAAGGCCACGAAGAGGACATGCATAAGTGGCTCGAGAACACGCTGCTCATCATCCGCAGCAGTCTGGCCAAAAACACGCCGAACTCGGCGCTCACCGTCAAGATCTGTCTTGAAACCACCACCGGCCTGCTGCTTGGGGAAGCTCTTGCACTCGATGCTTCTGCGAGTGTGTCGCGCGACAACACGTACGAAGTGCGGGCCGTCGCGCCATTGATGTTCGAAGTGCTAGAGGCTTTCAGCATGTCTGGCGAGCGCACGATGCCCCACGTGTTGAAGGAGGCCTTTAAAGTCCTCGTTTTGACGCACATGCCGGTGCATATGATCGAGGCAGGACACCTGGACATTGTCGCACAAGTGATTGACAGCGTCGGCAATCTTACAGAAGCACAGCGCACGAGTAGCTACCCCACGGGTCTCGGATTATCAGACAATTCAATCTGCCTCGAGCTCGCTTGCAATATGGCATACTGGATGATCGAGAGCGGACTTCCAGAACCGAGACACAAGGTCCTGAGTTCACCGATGGTGCGGGCTATGATCACCGTGCTGCGCCAGGCGGCAGTACAAGATGAACACCTGAGAATCACGCAGCTGGGTCTCGAGAGGTGCGTTTGGGTGCTCCGAACGTTGTTGCCGTTGGTGGATTTGGAGTTAAAGTATCGAATCGCGGAGCAGTTTGCTGCCTTGCTTCTAAAGAACAACAGAGGTTTGCAGAGCCCTTGCATAGACCTCACGAGCGACTCCGAAGGTGAATTTGCAAATGGCAGAGACGCGCCATGCATGCGGCCCACAAAGAAACGCAAGGCCCCCTGAGAAAGACTCAATTATGCAAACTCAATTATGCGCTAGATTTCACAGTGATAGGACATGAAAAAATAAATTCGTCCTTCGCGCGCACGGCTCGAGACGCGCAACACGCCACCCAGCGTCGTCCCACTCCTATTTTCTCCGCTGCAATGCGCACGATGTGCTTG
>Ga0209769_1001189_pt1 | contig 10510 bp, 11 predicted proteins | sample LauGreSuBDMM15DN_2_FD_187569 | JGI IMG/M metagenome (GOLD analysis project Ga0209769, IMG submission 187569) | Freshwater lake microbial communities from Lake Michigan, USA - Su13.BD.MM15.DN (SPAdes) (version 3) | ecosystem: Environmental > Aquatic > Freshwater > Lake | place: Lake Michigan, USA...
GTGAGGTGAATGGAGGTAATAGTCGGTGCTGTGGGCAGGTAATCTACAGAAAATCACTCTGCGAAGCGCATCATGACGTAGCCTATGAGCGGCAAAATCTGCGGGGAGGACGGTACTATCGGCATAAGGGCGAACGACATGCCTGACATTACAATGTGCTTGGGTGAAACCTGCCCAAAGGCGGACACCTGCTATAGGTCACCGTCTAGTGGTACTAAGCCTGACGAGACTAGACAATCATGGTTCATTCAAGAACCATATTGGCGTGACGGTAGAGGGCCAGCCGTTTGCGATGAGTATTGGCCTGTTAATAGGGAGACTAAAGATGTCAAACGTGGACAAGTTGTTGAGTGACCGTAAGAAAACACACGGTAATTTTCCAGACAATGCTCGCATAAGCCAGATGCTCAAGCAAGTGGCGCGTACAGCACCCAACTGGGACAACATGAATGACTCTCAACGTGAGTCATTTGATCTACAAGCAAGCAAGTGGGGGCGCATCCTAGCAGGTGACCATAACTTTACAGATCATTGGGATGATCTAGTTGGGTACGCTACGCTTGGTGGTACACACTCTGGCACAAGCCTAGCTACCGTAGCATCTGACATTAAGTTGTCCTTTGGTGGTATGCCTAAGGTCACCGATGTAGACGAAGCCGTACTCAAGAAAGCCTAGTTATGAACGGACAGTATCATCTCATACTCACAGTGGTCACGGCAGTTATTGCCGTGGCTATCGTCCTCGTTATTGCAACCACAAAGGGGAAGAAGTGATGGATGCCACTGAAAAGGTAGCCCAGATGATGATCCGATGTGGATTGGCAACGGGACACGGTGACACTATCGACGATTTGATTTTTGAATTGGAAAAGCAAATCAAGAATACATCGCACGCATTCAGCGATGCGCTGAAAGAAATTGAACATTTGAGGTTAGCTAACTTAGACCTTCAGATGTGGTTTGATTATGCCACAACTGAATGCGACAGGTTGCAAGCTGAAGTTTTAAAACTGCGAGAAGAACTAATGGATTTCAGCATCTCGCCTCTACTATTTGGAAGTTATGATAACTCGTAAGGAGGGATAGTGATGGATGAACAATCACTAACTTATTTAGGGGTGGCACTCGTTACTATCGGCACTCTGTACACCGCATGGCTATCAATAATTATAATGGTAAGGGAAGAACGGTTACATGGACATCGTAACAATCGACTTTGAGACGTACTACGACAGGGACTATTCCCTGTCCAAGATGACAACAGAAGCCTACATCCGTGATATGTTCTTTGAAGTTATCGGTGTGGGCGTCAAGGTGAACGACTATCCTACTGACTGGTATAGTGGGAAGGATGTAGGTAAGTTTCTTAGAAGCCTAGACTACAGAGACAAGGCTATCTTGTGCCATCATACGGCATTCGATGGGGCTATCTTGTCGTGGATGTTTGATATCAAACCTATGTTCTGGCTTGATACCCTGAGCATGGCTAGACCACTGCATAACGTCACCGTTGGAGGTTCACTCAAGGCACTGACAACTTACTATGCTTTGGGTGAGAAGGGTGATGAGGTAGTCAACGCACTAGGCAAACACCGTGAGGATTTCACACCGGAAGAACTTAATCGGTATGCTTCCTACTGTGTCAATGACGTAGAACTAACGTACAAGTTATTCCAGAAGATGAAGGTCGGCTTCCCTGCATCCGAGTTGATGATCATCGATCAGACTTTGCGTATGTATACTGAGCCTAAAGTTATTCTGAACACCCGTGTATTAGAGAACCATCTCTCCGATGTACTAAACAAGAAAACTCAACTCGTTGACAGCCTTGGGTTGACGGGTATGACCGAGGAACAGGTTAAGAAGGTGCTATCAAGTAACGATATCTTTGCAAAGTACCTACAGAACTTAGGCATCGACCCTCCGGTTAAGGTAAGCCTTGCTACTTATAAGACATCGTGGGCTTTCAGCAAAACAGATCAACCATTTATAGACTTGTTGGAGCATGAGGACGAACGGGTTCAACTTGCCGTAGCTGCTAGGCTTGGAGTGAAGTCTACAATTGAAGAGTCAAGAACCAAAAACTTATTGCAGGTTGCTAACCGTGGTGCGCTGCCGGTCATGCTCAACTATTACGGGGCGCATACAGGTAGGTTTAGCGGAGGGGACAAACTTAATCTCCAGAACCTACCGAGAAACGGGGCTATCCGTAGAGCCATCTGTGCGCCAGACGGTATGTCATTCGTATCATGTGACTCAGCGCAGATCGAAGCCCGTGTTCTTGCATGGGCGGCAGGACAGGATGATCTGGTGCAAGCGTTCCGTGAGGGGCGCGATGTATATAGTGAGTTCGCTAGTGAGGTGTACGGCAGGAAGATAACCAAAGCCGACAAGATTGAACGGTTCGTTGGTAAGACGTGCATCCTTGGGCTTGGTTATGGTATGGGAGCCGAGAAGTTCCAACGCACACTTGAGTTAGGCCAAGGCGGTATCTCTGTTAAACTTACACTGAAAGAAGCTAAGCGCCTCGTCACGCTCTACCGCGTAAAGCACCACAAGATCGTTTCGTTCTGGAACAGATGCAGTATTGCCTTACAACATATGTTGGCGAGCAAGGACGGTGAGATCACTCCTATGCTTAGGTATAACCGCGACGGCATAACACTCCCCAATAAGTTTAAGATTAAGTACCCTGCACTCAGGTCTGTGGGTAACGGTTTCGAGTACATTAGTGACGCTCGCTCCTACCGCGCAGCAATAAAGTCCCGTGTGTTAAACGGTGAGGCTACCGGGGTAACATGGACCAAGATTTACGGGGGTAAAGTTACCGAGAACATTGTGCAAGCACTGGCCCGTATCGTAGTATCAGAACAGATGGCGAAGGTTGGACAGACCTACCGCGTAGCGTTTCAGGTACACGATGAAGTCGTAATCATCTGCTCAGATGAGTACATTGAAGCCGCCAAGCAGGTCATCACTGATATAATGTCAACGCCTCCTAAGTGGGCGGCTGATCTCCCTGTCTCATGTGAGGCAGGGCATGGAAAGAATTACGGAGACGCACATTGACACGCCTTTCTCACTCTCATTCGGCTCTTGTCCTGTATGATAACTGCCCGTTGCGGTACTATTACCAACGGGTGGCTAAGGCTGTCGTCGATAAGGGTGGGGAAGCCAGTCTCTACGGTGAACGTGTACATAAGTTTCTGGAAGATAGGCTCAGGGAAAAGCAAGTACTTCCTCTGGAAGTGGAGGGGTATGATGACATGGCTCAGGCCATCGAAGAGATATCCAGAGGCGGTGAGCTGCTGGTCGAGAAGGAACTGACACTCACAGATAAGTTTACACCAACCGGATGGTTTGAACCAGACGCATGGTTCCGATCTAAACTTGACGTTCTTGTCATACGTCCTGAGTGTGCATACGTTTTGGATTGGAAAACAGGGAAGCGCAAGCCTGACTTTGCCCAGTTGGAACTGTTCGCCATGCAGGTGTTCATGCACTATCCAGAGGTGGATACTGTTAAGACTTGCTTTGTCTGGCTCAAAGAAACCAAGATGGACTCAGAGACATTCACTAGGAGCCAACTACCTGATATCACTAGCAAACTACTGAAGCGAGTAGTGCGAATCGAGAAGTCTCTTGAGTCTGAAAACTGGCCCGCAAAGCCTAGCGGTCTATGCAGGTTCTGCCCTGCTAGAAATATGTGCGATTACGCACTAACATAGAACTTGACATATGGGTAAATGGGATTACATTATGGCTACTACACCAGAAGGTCGTATCAAGGCTAAGGTGAAGGCATTATTTCATAGGTACAACGTGTGGTATTTTATGCCTGCGAATAATGGCTATGGAAGATCAGGGGTTCCTGACTTTGTAGCGTGCGCTAACGGTAGGTTTATAGGTATCGAAACCAAGGCGGACGGTACGAAGAAAGCTACCGCACTACAGGAGTTGTGTGGTCAGGCGATAATAAGCAGTGGCGCTTACTATGCTGTTGTTTTTGATGATGTCACACTGCTTAATTTAGAGACGTACTTAAAAGTCGGTTTAGGGATGGTAGATGTTAGTAGTAGAGGGCGCAAAGGCACTGGCACTGAAGCTGAATAATCCAGCGCGGGTACTCGCCAGTATACCATCTGCAAAGTTATTGAGGGTACAAGGTTCCGATCTTGTTATCGCACCGCACAAACTTGATGAGGTTCGGGTTCTCAGAAACCTTGGGATAAACGCACCGTCTCCTATCATGCACTACTATGATTGGTGTGGGAGATACACCCCATACGATCACCAACGGGAGACAGCGGCGTTCCTGACCTTGAATAACAAGGCTCTGGTTCTCAATGAGATTGGTACTGGCAAGACACAGAGCGCACTATGGGCGGCTGACTATATGATTAAGCGGAGACAGGTACGCAAGGTACTTATCTTGTCCCCACTATCAACACTCGAACGGGTGTGGGCTGATGCTATATTCTCAGACTTCATTCACCGCAAGTCTGTTGTCCTGCACGGTTCATCGGAACGTAGGTTGAAGCACCTAAAGAAGGATGTGGATTTCTACATCATTAACCATGACGGGTTCCCTATCATTGCCGACGAGTGCATCGGTATGTTTGATCTTGTGATTGTAGATGAGGCTGCGGTCTTGCGTAACCCATCGACCCAGAGGTTCAAGGTATTCAGGAAGTGGATGGAGAAGAACCCACAAACACGTTTATGGATGATGACCGGAACACCTACTCCTAATGACCCGACAGACGCATGGGCCTTAGCTAAGTTGGTTGGTAGCCCGTTCTGTACCCAGACATTCACTGCGTTCAGAGAACAGGTTATGATGAAGATCAGCCAGTTCAAGTATGTGCCTAGGCCGGAGTCGGTTGAGATCGTCAAACATATTCTACAACCATCTGTCCGGTACACCAGAGATGAATGCTTTGATCTTCCTGATACCGTGTTCCAGACACGCAAGGTGGAACTTACTGCTGACCAGAAGAAACACTACACTCAGATGACTCGACACTACGTCACCGAGATGCTGAAAGAACGTATACTAGAAGGGACTATCTCTGCTGTTAACGAGGCAGTTAAGCTACAGAAACTTATTCAGATAGCCTGTGGCGTAGCCTATGGTGACGAAGGTGAGAACATTGAGATTGATTGTTCACCCCGTGTGAATGCGGTCAAGGAAATCATTGACGAGGTAGGTGAAAAGGTTATTCTCTTTGTCCCTCTGACGGGTACGCTTCATATGTTGGAGCGTGAGTTATCCAAGAATTGGTCATGCGCTGTAGTTAATGGACAGGTTACTGCCTCAAAACGTAACCAGATATTCCACGACTTTCAGAATAGCACAGACCCGAAAGTTTTAATCGCCCATCCTGCAACGATGGCACACGGACTAACACTGACCGCCGCATCTACTGTGATTTGGTATGGCCCAGTGACAAGCAACGAGCAGTATGTTCAGGCGAATGGGCGTATTGAACGTATCGGTAAGAGGCATGTCTCTAACGTGATTCACATCGAAGCTACCGACTTGGAGCATAAGATGTATACGCGTTTGAAAAACAAACAGAAACTACAGGGGCTGCTTCTTGATCTTATACAACAAGCTACGGAGAAATAGGTATGACAGTCAATGAAGTGATTGCTGCATACCTCAGGTTCAGAGCCAAGAAGTCCCAGATAACCGCTGAACTTGAGGCAAAGGTATCAGAACTAGATGCCAAGATGGAGAAGCTAGAGAACTGGATTAGGGAGCAAGCTGATGCACAGGGGGTGACATCATTCAAAGGTAGTAGCGGTACTGCCTTCATAACCACTACCGACTACGCACAAGTTGCTGATTGGGATGCAATGTTGGATTTCATAAAGACCAATAACGCATACGATATGCTTGAGAAACGTGTCAGCAAGACTGCTGTACGTGGATATATTGATATGAATAAAGCCGTACCTGCCGGTGTTAACTATGGCACTAAGTTGTCTGTTAACGTCCGTAAGCCTACCAAAAAAGTGTCTGATTAACTGCTCACATAGGAGAAACTTATGAGCGATCTCGTACCAATGAACATCCAGATTCCTGCCCATCTCGCTAACCGTATCGGGCAACCGTCCGCACTGGCCCAATCTATTATGGGTGGTATCACTAGCGGTGACTCATATCCACGCATTAGCATCAAGGGTAGCCGCTTCCGTATTGTGGAAGGTGGAACTGAAACCGTTATGGATACCACGGCACTGAAGGTTGTGATCGTTGGTTCTAACCCACGCCTGTCCAAGACATGGTATGCTGCTGCATGGTCAAAGGATGCAGAACCTACTGCCCCTGATTGCTACTCGCTTGATGGTGTCGGCCCTCATCCTGATAGCACGAAGCCGCAGAACGATTTGTGTGCATCATGCCCTCAGAATGCTTGGGGCTCCAAGACTAGCCAAGAGGGTAAGCAGATCAAGGCTTGCGCTGATCAGAAGCGTCTTGCTGTTGTAGCCGCAGATGACCCGACTGGTCCTGTATATTTGTTGCAGGTTACTCCTGCTGCACTGAAGGGACTGAACGCATACCAGAAAGAACTTGGTATGCGTGGCATCGCACCTGAACTTATTCAGACGAAGATTTCTTTTGATACTGATGCCTCGTTCCCGAAACTTATCTTCAGTTTCGGTGGGTTCAACGACGGTGATACACAAGAAGCTGTAGACAAACTGTTTGGCTCACGGGAAGTCATTGAGATTACAGGTGAAAAGACAGATGTGGTTAAAGCAATCCCACAGTCTGCCCCTAAGCCTGTATTAATTGCATCGAAACCTGCTCCAGTTGTAGAGGCTCCTGCTCCCACTCCTGCCCCTGTGGTAGAAGAAGCTGCTACTCCTAAGAGAGGTTTCGGTGCTGCCACTGAAGTCAAGGCAGCGCCTAAAGCTGTGGATAAACCTGCTCAGGCAACCGCTGCTTCAACATTGGCTAGTGAAATCCTCGCACTAGTTGGAGAGGACGTGGATGCAGATGACGCCTAATAAGACGCCAATAGACTTCTTGAAAGTCGATCAGCTACGCAAACATATGCTGTTGACTGCATCTGATATGTCGAAGATATTCGGATGTTCTCGCATGACTTATTATTCATGGATAAGGGGACAGCCACTCCGTAAAACAAACGACGATATAGTCAGGCGTAAGATACGTATACTCCTAGCGATTATGACGGAACACAACTGGCCCACACCAGAAGTTATTGGGATGGAACAGGCTAACCGTAAGAAGTATCTTGATGAATTGCTAAAGCAGTATTGAAATACAGGGAAGGGGTAAGCCCCCTTCCCAAACCACTAAGGGGCAGACATGGATACGTTGGAATTTCTCCAGCGAGTTTTGCCGTCAGATGGATTTTATGCAACCGCCGTCATAAGTGATGTCGTAAAGCATGGGTTCTTCTCGACCGTAGAAGAACTCGCACAAGCAATAGACCGATCAGAACGCCGCAATGAGAACGTGTATTACGCGGTGGCATCATTCAAATCCAAGGGCGCTAGGAAGCAGGACAATGTTCATGCTATCAAGTCATTCTATATTGATATCGATTGCGGTGTAGATAAACCGTATCCTCACTGGCACGATGGGCTGAAAGCCCTGCTCAAATTTATAGGTGAGACAAGCCTACCCAAACCTATGGTAGTTTTCTCAGGCAATGGAATCCATGTCTATTGGGTACTAACCAGAAGTTTATCTCCAAATGAGTGGCTGCCTATTGCTCGTGCTCTCAAGGACACGGCTATCAAGAGCGGCCTTCACATAGACCCTGCTGTCACAGCGGACAGCGCACGAATTTTACGCCCCATTGGAACCCATAATCCAAAAGGTGGTAACCTAGTTGAGTTGAAGATTGATGCTCCGGCTATCGACCCTGAAGATATTTTTGAGTGCTTAAAAATATCCGCGATGAAGTCACGGATTATAAATGGTGGAGCCATAGATAGTGCTCTTACTGGTCTAACATTAACAAAACCTGTTCAGTCTAATCTTTTAAGTAGCCTCGCTGTTAAGCAGGATTACCCCCCTGCTATGCCAGCCGTAGTTGCGTCCAAGTGTAAGCAGATTGATTGGGCCACAAAGAACCAGAGCGAAGTACCTGAGCCATTATGGTATAGCCTCATGGGGGTTGCGGCGTTCTGTGTAGACCCAGAAGCTACCGCTGTGGAGTGGAGTCAGAGTCACCCTAAGTTCGATTACAATTCAACAATCAGAAAAGTTAACCATTGGCGCAATGCAGCAACAGGCCCAACAACCTGCAACAAGTTTAACGAACTTAGACCAGAGGGCTGCAAGGGATGTAAGTTCAAGGACAAGATAGGTAGCCCTGCCCGACTTGGATTGCAGTACCAAGAAGTTTCTGTTGCCCAGACTGCACCGGACAAAGCTGCATCTATCATACCAATTCCTAAACCATTCAAGCGTACCGCCACTGGCATCAAGATGACTCTCGACGAGTCGGATATCGACATATGCAAGTTCGACATATACCCAGTCAGCTACGGTAGAGATGAGTCACTCGGCTATGAAGTAGTGCGCTACCACTGGAACCGTCCGCATATCGGGTGGCAAGAACTTGTCCTGAGACAGGCGCACCTCAACGAAGAGAACAACCGTGAGTTCGCCTCGCATACTGCTGATCAAGGGATTGTCCTGAGCACTAAAACTCAAACAAGGTACTTCCAAAATATGCTTAGATCATACATGGACGAACTGCGGAATATCCGCACGATGACAAACCTATATAATACAATGGGTTGGAAAGAAAACTTCTCAGAGTTTATTTTAGGTGATGTGATGTACCGCCGAAATCCAGACGGCACAGTGTCCGCTGAAGACATAACCCTATCGCAAACCTCTAACAAAGTTGCCGATGATCTGTACGGTAGCAAGGGAACTGTCGAAGAGTGGAGGGACTTCACTGCCATACTGGATAAAGCAGATATGCCTGTCCATATGTTTGTGCTTGGTATTGCGTTCTCAGCGCCACTATATGCGTTCACTGGTCTGAAGGGTATGGTCGTATCACTATATGGTTCCACGGGGGGTGGTAAAACTCTTGCCCAGTACTGGATGCAGTCCGTCTACGGTAACCCAGATCGTCTACATTTTGCAGCTAAGTTCACACAGAATACCCTGTTCTCTAGGATGGGTCTGTATTCCAACATGCCGTTCACCATCGACGAAGTAACCATGATGGCTGACAAAGAGGTCGGTGACTTCCTCTATCTGGTATCTCAGGGGCAAGAGAAGGCCAGACTCAATCGCAATGCCGAAGAACGCTCAACGAAGTCATGGTGCTTGCCAGTTGTTGTATCCACAAATAAGTCTATGCAATCTAAACTGATAGCATCTGGACTGGATACCGACGCCCAGATGGCCCGACTCCTAGAAATAACTGTGTACCCACATAAGCTGTTCACCAAGGACAGCACGGTAGGCCGGAAGATATATCAGTTTCTCATGTCGAACTATGGGACTGTCGGCCCTGTACTGATCAGGAAGTATCTTGAGATTGGTGAGGTCGGTATCAAGGCTATGATTGCTGAAGCCACGTCATCATTCCACAAGGAGTATGGAGCAAGGTTCTCAGGTGAGGAACGGTATTGGGAGCAGTGTATCATCCTAGCCAGTGTCGGGAACAAGATTGCTGCTGAGTGCGGACTGATAGCCTATGACCCGAACAGGGCAACCGAGTACGTGCTACAACAAATTGGTGCTATCCGTAAGGCCGCTGTCGATAACAAGATGGATGCGTTCGATACGCTGGCTGAGTACATGAATGATACTGCCGATGCCGCTGTGACTATCATGCACACTGTTGGTCAGAAACCTGCGCTGGACTATGCCCGTGTACCAAGAGCAGATATCCGTGTCCGCTTTGATGTGTACAGGTCAGCCGCAACAAGTACGTTTGATCGTGGAACCATGATGATTGACCGCATCCACTTCAGGAAATGGATGTCAGCCAAGGGTGTTGACTGGAAGTCGTTCTTGTCTGAACTTGTTCTGGAGAACGTAGTGGCTACGCCCAAGTCAGAGAAGATGAACCTCGGCAAAGATACACCAACAAAGTTAGGGCAGTCATACGTAATCGGTGTCAACCTCAATCATCCACGGTTGAGCGGCATCCTAGATGCAGCCGATGGCACAATGGACGATCTTACATTAGGCAAGTTGTCGGTGGTGCAGTGATCACTGCACTGCACCATCCTTCACATCAAGCCCGTATATATTCAGGTAATCGATAACGTCTTGCTTCAAACCCTTTGGAGCAGTGCGTAGATATCTGACAGACGATGAACTCATCGCCTCTTTAGCTGCTTTCTTAACAGCCAGATCAAAGTCTTTTATCTCGAAGCCTGTGCCTTTTGCATCGATATTATGCTGCTTAACCTGCTGTTTGATTCGGGTCATATCAGCCCTGCTGTTAGAGACAGCAGCCCTACGGTAGGCATCCACAAACTCTTTCTTAAC
>Ga0209769_1001200_pt1 | contig 10467 bp, 10 predicted proteins | sample LauGreSuBDMM15DN_2_FD_187569 | JGI IMG/M metagenome (GOLD analysis project Ga0209769, IMG submission 187569) | Freshwater lake microbial communities from Lake Michigan, USA - Su13.BD.MM15.DN (SPAdes) (version 3) | ecosystem: Environmental > Aquatic > Freshwater > Lake | place: Lake Michigan, USA...
ACACAACACGATCGTACTCGCTTTCAAATTGCTTTAGAGTCCATGATGAAATCTACTTTCTACAGAGACGTAAAACGCGCCTGCTTCTTCAGCAGCTTTCTTGCCTGTTTAGGGCTCAGCAGCGCGATGCCTACGGCGTACGCACAGGATGATTATCCCAACCGTGCGGTTCGTATTGTGGTGCCGTTTTCGCCCGGCGGCGGCGGGGATGCTGTCGTACGTTACATGAGCGACAAACTCGCCGAGCGACTCAAGCAGCAAATTATTGTCGAGAACAAGCCTGGTGCCTCGGGCTTTATTGGTGCACAAATCGTTGCAACGGCAGCACCAGACGGTTACACGCTACTCATGGGGTTTGATGGCAGTATTGTGGTTGCGCCAAACATGCTCAATGCGCCTTTTAACCCCATTACCGATTTTGCACCAGTGACTAAACTCAATGATGCAACGATTATTTTGGTCGCCAACCCCTCAGTACCAGTCAAAAATATCAGCGACATTGTGGCACTCGCAAAATCCAAACCTGAGGGGCTTCAGTTCAGTTCGTCTGGGCCGGGTACAACACCTCACCTCGCGGGTGAGCTCCTGGCCCTGCGCACAGGCATCAAGGTGTCACATATTCCTTATAAAGGCGGTGGACAAGCGGTCACAGATGCAGTTGCCGGACATTTTCCAATTTTCTTTACCGTCGTACCAACTGTTGCGAGTTACATCAAGCAGGGTCGACTGAACGCCATCGCTGTGGCCGGTGACAAGCGCTCACCGGCATGGCCTGACATCCCCACAATCGCCGAATTAGGCGTTCCGGATTTCAACGTCAGTTCTTGGTACGGAATTTTGGCCCCAGCTAAAACGCCCAAAGCCATTATTGATCGCTTACAAAAAGATATCGCGGCGGTTTTAGCGATTCCAGAGGTGCGCGACCGTTACCTCAACAATGCCTTCGATCCAATTGCCAGCACCCCAGAGACGTTTGCCGCTCAAATTAAAGCCGACTATGCACGTTGGGGCCAAGTGGTAAAAGATGCCAATATTAAGCCGTAGCACGTCTGCACACACAGCAATACGCCCTCACCCTTCAGAACCGATCTAATCACCAATAACGGGAGCCACAAGATGTCAAACAACAACATTCGCTCAGCCAGCACCAGCGTCTCTAGACGGACTTTACTTAAACACGGTCTCGCAGGAGCCTTCGTCATCTCAAGTCCATGGATGACGACTAGTGCGCGTGCGGCGGGGCAACTGACTGTGGTTTTGAATCAAGGCTTACTCGCTAAACTTTGGATCGATGAGCTCAACCCACGCTTTGAAAAAGAGACGGGCGCAAAACTCAATATTCAGCAATCGGTCACTGGCGCAATGCTCGCCATGCTCAAAACACAAATGAATAATCCACCAGATTTAATGCAATTTTCTGAGGCAGGAGTGTTTCAAGCGCGAGATCAGGGCTTGCTCAAACAATACAAAACATCTTCCATACCAAACTGGAAATTTTTGCGTAAAGAATTCAATATGGCTGACGACTTTTCGGCAGGCATGATCGATGCGATGAATACTATTTTTTACAATACAAATGTCATCAAAACAGCACCGACGTCTTGGGCAGAACTTTGGGATGTTTCGAATAAAGGAAAAATCGCGATTCCTCCCGCGACTTGGAATAACGGCATTCGAATGATTGTGACAGCGTCGCAAGTCGCCACCGGGTTACCACTAGACAAAGCACAGTACGATTTTCAGTCTGGCATCAAACACCTGGCGAATCTCAAAAAAAATGGCGCGGTGGTGTATAACGATGCGCCTCAAGCCCTGCAAATGATGCAAAGCGGACAAGTACCACTCGTGCCGTTTTACGTAGCCTTCGCGGCTGGTCTCGTCGCAAAAGGCGCCCCTATCGCGCCCGCTGTAAATTTAAAAGAAGGCAAGCACGGAGAAATTGTCGGACTCAATATGCCGGTCAATGCCAAAAATGTCGAGCTCGCTCAAGCGTATGTGAATCTCAGTCTTGAAAAAGAGTTTCAGTCAAAAATTGATAGCGTCTTGCGCGCACGTTGTGGCCATATCGACGTTGTGACGTCGCCCGACACGCTGAAACTTATCGGTGATCCAGCCAATACGACGTATGCTGACTGGGCGTTCTTATCAAAGAATCGACCAAAAATTACCGAGATGTGGAACGAAGTCTTCGGCTAAAAACGAACGTGCGTGACTTTTTTGAGGTATTTAGTCAATGCCTTTGACGTCAGCAAGTTTCTCGAGATCACCGCTTTCTTTCTGGAGGCGCTACCGCTCGGGAATCTTGTTGCTCACTCCTCTGATTGTTTTTTTACTGTGCTTTTATGTAATCCCGCTGACAAATTTGCTGGCGCAAAGTTTTTCGTTTTCGTCGGGCGATGCCAATCGACACGATGGCTGGACTTTTTATCAGTATCTAAAAACTTACGATAGCGCACGGCTTGGTAGAGTGCTGAGTCGAACGTTTCGTATTTCGCTCATTACCGTGCTGATTACCCTTGTTGTGTCTTACCCGCTCGCTTTATTGCTTTTACGTGCAAGTAGACGCCTAAAAACGGCCATTTTAATACTCACCTTCGTATCGCTCGCCTCTAGCTTAATAGTTCGTAATTATGGTTGGGTGGTTGTACTGGCAGACGGCGGTGCACTCAATAGCCTGCTGATCGGTCTTGGCTTGATCGTTCAACCGATTCGCTTCATGTACTCAGAAGGCGCAATAATCGTCGGTCTGGTGCACTTTGCTATCCCTTTTATGGTGCTGCCAATCTATGGATCGTTATTACGGATACCACCCTCCATGCGAGAAGCCGCGCTTTCACTGGGTGCAAGTGAATGGGCGTGTCTGCGCAACATCACACTGCCGCTAAGCTTACCAGGGGTGTTCGGCGGCACCATGCTGACCTTTGCGGTCAGTATGAGCGCGTACGTAACACCTCTGATGCTTGGCTCTCCTTCGACAGCAATGATTTCACAGGTCGCGGCGGAACAATTGTTGGTTCAGTTAAATTTTCCGTGGGGTGCCGCCATCATCGTCACACTAACTGTTCTGACATTTCTTTTGGTCGCTGCTTACGCCAGTATTTTGCGAAAGGTCTTTCGTGCAACAGTCTAGCGAATATCAAGCCACAGGTTATCAGACCATTGTGCGTGCAATCGGCTGGCTAACTATTGTTTTTTTATTCTTCCCGGTCTTGTTGACCATCATCGTTTCGTTTAACGCCTCATTTTTTATCGAATTTCCACCCAAAGCACTGTCAATTGACTGGTACGGAAACATTGCAAAGATCCATCGAATTGGGCACGCCACGCTCATCAGTGCACTAGTTGCCCTCGCGAGCGCTACGGTGGCAACCCTCTTTGGCATCTGCGCCAGTTTGGCCCTGGTTCGTACCGAACTGCCGGCGAAAGCTGCTATCACAGCCTTCTTTGTGTCTCCGATCACGATTCCCATGGTGGCAATTGGAATCGCTCTGATCCAGTTTTTTATTCTGCTTGGCACAGCTTTTACTTGGTACAGTCTTTTGATTGGCCACATCGTATTGGTGCTCGCTTATCCTATTCGGACGTTGGTCGCTTCGCTGACCCTATCAAATATGTCTCTGGAAGAGGCCGCGCGCTCGCTTGGCGCAACCCGCTTGCAAGTATTCATGACGATCACCTTGCCACAAATGAAACCTGGTTTGATCAGTGGATTTATTTTTGCCTTTTTAATTAGTTTTGATAACTATCCAATCAGTATTTTCTTGGTGCGTGGTGGGCTGACAACCATGCCGATTGAACTGTTTAATTACATTACACAAAACTTAGACCCTACGCCAGCGGCTTTTTCGTCTTTGTACATTGCGATCGTCAGCATAATTATTTTCTTTGCTGAAAAGCGCTGGCGCATCATCTCGTATGCAATTCACTAGAGGCCGAAGCATGCCAGGATTAGAACTTGAAGGCGTCAATGTTTGGCTAGGAGCGCAACACGTTCTTAAGAACATCGATTTGAGCGTGGCAGAAGGTGAGTGCGTGGCGTTACTGGGCCCCTCTGGCTGCGGAAAAACGACGACCTTAAGAACAATCGCCGGTTTCATCGTTCCACAAGAAGGGTGTGTGAGCATTGCCGGAAAATCGACAAAAGACTTACCTCCAAACAAACGTAATGTTGGACTCGTTTTTCAAGACTACGCGCTTTTTCCACATATGACCGTCAGCGAAAACGTGGGTTATGGTTTGCGTATGCGAAAAATTGATGGTAAAGCTCGTGCACAACAAGTTGAACAAGCACTGGCGATGGTGCAACTCTTGCATATGAAAGACCGAATGCCTTCGCAGCTTTCGGGTGGGCAACGACAGCGTATCGCGCTGGCTCGAGCGTTAGTCATTCAACCAGATATTCTCTTGCTTGACGAACCCCTGGGCGCGCTCGACCGAAAACTACGAGATCAAATGCAAGTTGAACTCAAGCAGCTTCAAAAAAAACTTGGTATCACGACCATTATTGTCACGCATGACCAAGAAGAAGCATTGTCTCTTGCCGACCGTGTCGCAGTCATGTTTGATGGTCAAATCGCTGAGATCGGCAAACCCGTCAACTTGTATGAGACGCCCTCATCCTTAAAAGTCATGGAGTTTTTAGGTAGTTCAAACATACTTTCTATGGTCGTCAATAGCCGCGAAGCGAGAGGCGCCATCTTGTCTGGCTACCAGCATTACTCGATTCAAGTCGAGCACTGTGCTTTTAGTGTTGGCGATCGCATCACTGCTGCTATTCGGCCAGAACATATAGGGATTTTGCCGATTTCCGAACTGACGAGCGATACGCTCGAGGCGTCAACGGTAGAATGCGTATACAAAGGTGGGCTGGTAGAAGTTCATTGCCGTTTATCTGATGGCACCCCAATCAAGGCACAATCAGATGCAAACTGTGTTCAACGATTAAACTTAATGCAACAAGGCCTGAAAATTGCGTTACGCTTAAACTCATCCCGTCTTCAACTTTTTAGCAATTCACCAAACGAGCTCACTCATGACAGAACGTAAAGTCAACGATATTGGCGGTTTACCGGCGGGGCCAGTCTGCCAAGACGAACATCCCAGCACCTTGCACGAAAAACGTGTGGATGCCATCTTAAGAATATTATCTGGCCCAAAACTTGAGGCCTTTTCCGTTGATGCAATGCGCAGGGCGATCGAATCAAATACCGAAGAAGACTATCGTAACCTTGGCTATTACGATAAATGGATACGAGCTGTACGCGACCTCATCATTGAACAACAAGTATTAAGCCGCGACGAAATCGAGGCTCGGGTCGAGCAATTACGTGAAAAACATAAAAAGGTGGCCGCATGACCGCCTTTGCGATACGCCCAGGTCAAGCATTACCGGTCGGTGCATCCGTTCGCGTGCGCAAGCACCCGCCCGAGCAGCATTGCCGCACGCCGTTTTATTTGCGCGGCATCGAAGGTGAAATTACCGATGTGATGGGCTGCTTCCGCGATCCCTCATTGCTGGCGTTTCACAAACCAGGTCTGCCGCTGCGCGTGCTCTATCGCGTGCGTTTTAAACAAGCTGACGTCTGGCCCAATTATTCTGGTAGCCCAAAAGACACTGTTGTCGCTGACATCTACGATCATTGGATCGAACCGCTCGCCGGAGAAAAAGCATGAGTTCAAATCACGGACACCACCACGACCACGATCATGACCATGATCACGCACATGGCCACGATCATCCCCACAGCCCACCCGCGCCAGATGACGACGATGGCTATGATCGCTATGAGGTATTGCTACAAACTGCGATTCGCGAACTGTTGGATGAAAAAGGTATTATTACTGCTGCCGAGTTACATGCGCAAATTGATAAACAAGATAGTCTTTCACCCGCAATTGGCGGAAAAATCGTCGCGAAAGCTTGGGTAGACCAAGTCTTTAAAAAGCAATTGCTAGCAGACCCACTTAAAACAATCAATCAGCACTTTGAACTCGATATCATCACGCCCCTTGAACTCGTAGTTCTTGAAAACACACCCACTGTCCACAACGTGGTGGTCTGTACACTCTGTTCCTGTTACCCGCGCATGCTGTTGGGTATTCCTCCTGCTTGGTATAAGTCGCTCGACTATCGCTCGCGTGTCGTAGTAGAACCTCGTAAAGTGCTAGCTGAGTTTGGTACAACCATCCCATCTGACGTTGAAGTTCGGGTGTCAGATAGCACTGCAGATCTTCGCTTTTTAGTGTTGCCAAATCGGCCTAGCGGAACTGAGGGCATGAGCGAAGCTCAACTGGCAGACTTGGTCACACGTGACTCGATGATTGGAACCTCGGTCGCGCTACAGCCTTAAACGAAGGCCATAAACGAAACGGCTCGCTCACTCGCAGCGAGCCGTTTGTTTTGACTTCAACGGATTGTGGTCAACTCATGAGTCAGCTTGTAATTTTCGATGCACAGACATGAAAACAACCTATTTATATGGCGCACTTGGCACAACGCTAACGCAATACCAGATCGACGCGTCTGATGGCACGCTCAAGGCTCTATCGAACATTGTTTTACCGAGCGATATTCAATATTGCGTCAAGCATCCAACGAAAGCCCTGCTGTATGTGGCTTGCAGTAATGGTGGACCTGGCAAGGTGGGCACAAAAAACTTCATCTGCGCGCTCTTAATTGAAACTGACGGCTCGTTGAAACAGCAAAATGTGCCAATCATCTTGCCCTCGCGTCCTATTCATATCTCTATTGACCGCAACGCACAGAATCTACTACTTGCCTACAACGCACCAAGTGCCTTCAGTGTGCACCGCCTAAAGAAAGACGGATTAGTCGGCGAGGACATCAAGCAGAGCAATGTCGAGCTCGGTGCCTGCGCACATCAAATTGTAGTCACTCCAGATAAAAAACTAGTTGTCTTACCAGTACGTGGTAACGATCCCGAGCACGGTAATTCCGAATTGCCCGGCTCACTTGAAATCTTTGATTATGCCGAGGGCATTCTGACGCATCGTCAAAAACTCATTCCGAATGCAGGATATGAATTTGGCCCTCGGCATGTAGATTTTCATCCAATAAAACCTTGGATGTATCTAGCGATTGAGCGTCAAAATCAAATCGCCTTTTTTGAACTTGGCAAAACAATCGCTGGGCCACTTTGGCGCAAGACAACGCTCGCGCGGCCAGAGCAACTCAAGCCGCGTCAGCTGGTGGGTGCGATCCACGTGCACCCAAATGGTAAGTTTGTGTATGTATCCAATCGTGCAGACGGCACCATCGATTACAACGGCACGAAAATATTCAATGGCGCTGAAAATACAATCAGTACCTTTTCAATAGACGCCGAAACCGGTGAACCGACGCTGATTCATACAGAAGATACGCACGGCATGCACGTTCGTACTTTTTCGATTGATCCAAGTGGCACGATGCTGATCGCCGGCTGCATGATTGCCCTTGAGGCGCTAATCGACGGTGCGATTCAACATGTACCTGGCGGGCTCTCTACCTTTCGTATTGAGGAGGATGGCACACTGCGTTTTTTGCAAAAGTATGATGTCGACGTTGGGTCTGACAGACTGTTCTGGGTTGGCATTGTCGCCAGCCTTTGAGATAGACCGGTGCCCCTTGAACAGTACTTGAACTGTAGGCTTTGAGACCTTGTACTATCCTCATAGACTGAGGATCAGATGCTCTAGCGCAAGGCTTCAGACTTGCGGATCAAGTATCGGCTGCATCCAAAATACGCATGCTCTGCCTACAACTCTTCAATCTTCAATTGAAATAATTCGCTTAACCGCGCAGTCGTCATAATGTGATAAACACTGAATTTATAGGCAGTGCCAACTGAAATTTCAGGCGGGGTAAAGGCAAAAGCGAGATTACCCCCAGTTGATAAACGACCCTCATACCCAAAATGCAGTAGGTACTGCTTCATTGTGCGCACCACTTCAGAAGCACGCGCGGTGGTAGGCGCAATACATTCAATCGTCATACAGATCTCACTAGGCGTCACTGCATCGGGCAAGGGATCCGTCACTCCATTCACGCCAAACACACGCCAGAACAAGGTGTAATCCTCAGGCGCGTCTTCACACACTAAATCGCGAACTACCTTTGTGACATCGCGCAAGATCTCTTCGTGATTTTTAATAAAGATTGGATCAGCCGCACCACATAGCAAAATAGCACGTTCACCCACGCGCGTTGAACCCTCAATTTTGATCGTAATCTGTGGGGCTTCAAGCCACTGCGCGCCGCTAATACGCGTGCGGCGCTCGTCGATTTGCTCGTATTTTGCTTCGTTCAAAACAGCACGGCCTTCGGGCTCGATGATCACATAAGGGTCATTCTGTTCGTACAAACTGTGCGCGGCCACTGAGGTTGGCGTGGCACGACGCTGGGGCGCCATACTTTCAAGTACAAAACTCTCGTCATCTAGCGTGGCAAGAATTGAGTCGCGCCCGCCTGGCAAACAGCACAACGAGGCGCACTCGATGATCTTGGCCAAATGTACAGATAAGCCAATCGGAAAACCCAGCATCACGGGTAACGTCGAGAAAATCGCGGTGTCGCAAGCACGACCTGTGATTAGCACATCAATATCAGCCTTGAAGGCTTGCTCAAACGAGCTCATCCCCATCTGCCCAACGATGTGGGCGGCACCCAAGACGTCGTCTTCGGTTAACGCGGGCATTCCGTCGATGCCCACCACACCCTGCGCACGTATCGCATCGATGATGATGTCTTTGGGTATATCACCTGCGATCACACCTAACCGAAAATGCAAGCCCCCTTCTTTGGCGATTTCACGCACAATTGCAAGCGTCTGCTCTAAATGCGGCGCGCCGCCCGCCGAGCCTGCTGATCCAATCACCAAAGGGATATCGTGCAAGCGCGCCGCGATCAGCACCTTGCGCAGATCGCGCTTGGTGGATTCGCGCGCGGTCGCCATATTGCCACTGCCAAGATAATACGGACCAATATCAATCGACCCCATGTCACAGCCAATTAAATCAGGCTTGCGCTCAAGGCCTGCCTGAAACGCAGGTGTCGGGATGCCATAGCCAAGCTGACCCGAGGCACCCAGCAATTTTAACGGGCGGCGTGTTTTAAGACCGGCGAACTCTTTTAAGATGCGTCCGGTTGCGCTCATACGATCTCAACCTTAAACAAGCGCGCGTGCTGTTGGGCACCGTACACATCGCGATCGCCTGGATCGCCTGCGGTGATTTTTCGAGGGATCGCAATCTTGAGTGCGCGTGACATCGGGTACTCGATGATATTGACCTGATCCGCCGGCATGTCATACAACTTGGCAATCAAGGCTTGATTAATCACCTTGGATTGAATCACTCGGTTGTAGTCTTCATCACTATTAAACATGATGTCTAACGTCGTGCAACGCGGCCCCGCATTTTTACTTCGAATCACACGGGCAATATCTTGCAAATACATGATGACCTTTTACGAAAGTAATATTGGGCGCTTGTCGTTAAGACGCCTCACCCAAGGTTTGCATCAAAGACTTAAATAGCGACTCTATCGAGCGCTGGGCTATAAGGTGCTGTGCCGTTTCAAACAACTCTTGACCAGCTTGGCTATTGCGCCGCTCAGTCCCCAAGCAATCAAAGAACTTTTCTTTCAAGAGCGACTCGCTTAGCCAGTTGCCTGGCTTACCACTCGCGACATCGATGCGGATTGATTCTGTGCGCCCTGACTTGAATTGCAGATCAACGATCGCAGCAAATTCGTGATCATCTGCGACCAAAGGGTCGATTTCAACCTTGATTTTTTTCATTAAACGCTCGATCGTTGGGCGTTTGATCTGATCGGGCTCAAACGTACCAATCTTGACTGCACCATCGATCAGGGCCGAGGCGATGCAGTAGCGCATACTGAATTTACCTTCCAAGCCTGTGTTGGGAATATCATAAATCAAGGGCTGCATGGCAAAGCGTGAGGCCCCTACTCGCATTGATTCGATGTCTTCAGCTGAAGCACCGCCGAGTTTTTCACGTAAGACACGTGTGGCATCAATCGCCGGATGCGTGGCCGCACAGCATGGGTAAGCTTTTAGGCCAATACCGGTTTCAGTCAAAATTTCTAGTGGCTGCCCCCAAGCTTTGGCGTAGCTTGCCGGTGCGGTGCCACCAAACACCTTCATGAAACCAAATTTACCTTCGATCGCATCAGGCGCACAGGTGAAATCTTGCTCGGCTAACCGAGTCGCTAAAATCGCTGAACGCGCTGCTAAGCCAGCGTGCAGTGGTTTGGTCATCGTGCCAAAATTTTGACGCACGCCACTGGCAAGCGAGGCACTCACGCCGAGCGCACCACGCATTTGATCATCAGTGAAGTTTTCAAGAAACGCTAACGCCGCGGTGGCACCGATGGCGCCAAAGGTACCTGTCGTGTGCCAACCTCGCTCGTAGTGCGCAGTGTTTAAACGACGCCCAAGTTGACCG
>Ga0209769_1001205_pt1 | contig 10441 bp, 11 predicted proteins | sample LauGreSuBDMM15DN_2_FD_187569 | JGI IMG/M metagenome (GOLD analysis project Ga0209769, IMG submission 187569) | Freshwater lake microbial communities from Lake Michigan, USA - Su13.BD.MM15.DN (SPAdes) (version 3) | ecosystem: Environmental > Aquatic > Freshwater > Lake | place: Lake Michigan, USA...
GACCCTGCTTGATGCCTACGACACTCTCAAGGAACGTGGTCCAAGGCGCGTGCTTCCAATGACCGTGCCGATGCTTATGGCCAACGGTCCAGCTGCTGCCATTGGAATGGAGCTTCACGCCAGGGCTGGAGTGAGAACAGCCGTATCGGCATGTGCATCTGGAACCGAGGCCATAGCTAACGCTTTCAACAGAATTAGAAACGGTGAAGCAGACATAGTTGTTGCGGGTGGCGCGGAAGCCGCCATTCACCCTCTTCCGATTGCCTCCTTCGCAGCCATGCACGCCCTATCAAAGCGCAACGATGATCCAGCTGGTGCCTCTAGGCCTTATGACACCGCTCGCGATGGTTTCGTGATGGGTGAGGGTGCCGGAACACTCGTTTTGGAAAGCGAGGAACACGCCAAAGCTCGTGGGGCAAAGATTTATGCCGAGGTAGTTGGCGCCGCTGTGACTTCAGACGCTCATCACATCACTGCTCCTGATCCTGAAGGAACTGCGGCCGCTAGAGCGATGCTCGGGGCGCTCGAGCAAGCTGGCAGCTCTATAGATGATGTTGCTCACATCAACGCTCACGCCACCAGCACACCGGTAGGCGACATCGCAGAGTATCAAGCACTAAAGAGAGTCTTTGGCGAGAAGTTAGCTAGCATCCCGGTGTCTGCAACCAAGGCCTCCACCGGTCACCTTCTTGGGGGAGCTGGAGCCATTGAAGCGATTTTCACAGTTCTAGCGCTGCATGAGAAAACTGCGCCGCCAACAATCAACTTGGAGAATCAAGATCCGGAGATAAAGCTAGATGTAGTTGTGTCCCCAAGAAAGCTAGAAGGGTCTCACATTCTGGCTATAACTAACTCGTTCGGCTTCGGCGGTCACAACGCTGTTGTTGCTTTCCGATCCGTCGAATAGCTCTCGGTAGCTTTCAAGTTCGTCGTCAAACGCTTGACCTAAGACTTTTCGAAGCTCTGCTTGGAGCTTCAAGCCGTTAGACCCACAGCTATCAACAATGAAGCGCAACTGGTTTTCGCTCACCAGAATGTTTCCCGCCTCATCCGTAGCTGATGAGAACATGCCAAGAGTTGGTGTGTAGCTCCAGCGGTATCCAGCAGCATCCGGCGAGTCCTGCTGGATAACCTCGAAAGAAAGTTGCTTGAGGTTCATAAACGAAGTGGCAAGAACCGCTCCAGCACCTGCTGGGGCTTCCCAAACCGCAAGAGCGCGATAGCCCTTACCTGGGGCAGGCAACGCGTGCCAGCTAATGGTTATTGGAGCTCCGCAGACCCCCGAGATAGTCCACTCGATGTGGGTAAGCAAAGCACTGGGCGCTTGGTGAATAAACACGAGCCCTTTAGACATACTTTCACCTCCAAACCTAGGTACGTCTTCCCCTACGACCTTTATCTGGTGGTTCTCCAAGGCTAGACCTAGCTGCGAAACAAGTCAAAACAAGCAGCTAAAATTGCAACTGTATGAGCAAGCTATATTTCCGCCACGGTGCGATGAACTCAGGTAAGTCAACTGCCCTATTGCAGGCTGCCTATAACTACGAAGAGCGTGGCCAAGCGGTATTGCTTGCCAAGCCAGCGGTAGATACCAAGGGAGATATGGCTATCTTGTCCAGGCTTGGAGTTGACCGAATGGTTGATTTCCTAGTAACTCCTGAGCTAAATCTTAGAAAAGAGTTTCAAAAAAGATCATCTCTGCATCGCGATAAGACCGGCAAAAGAGTTGCCTGCCTGCTGCTGGATGAATCCCAGTTTCTAACCCGTGAACAAGTTGATCAGGCTCTAGAGATTGCTGTTTTGGATGATGTGCCGGTGCTGGCTTACGGCATACGCACAGACTTTCTCACCAATGGCTTCCCTGGCTCACTTCGATTACTCGAGATAGCTCACAGCCTCGAAGAGCTAAAGACAATTTGTCGCTGCGGCAAGAAAGCGATGTTCAACGCAAGAAAGATAAATGACAGCTTCATCTTTGACGGTGACCAGGTTGCTATCGATGGCGAAGAAGTCACGTACGAGTCGCTATGCGCATCATGTTACTTTCGAGAGAAAGGCAACGCCGCATTGGTGGGGAGTACGGGACTTGAACCCGTGACCGACGGATTATGAGTCCGCTGCTCTAACCAGCTGAGCTAACTCCCCTCGCAATTACTAAGACTAGACGATAAAGACCGCTAGCTTCCTAAGGCCTTTGATCGAACGCCCTGCAACACTGGAACTAGACTTGACTGCTGCACTCCCGGAAGCTCACTAGTTACTCCCATTGATGCAAGAACTATGTTCAATAGATTCTCGTTCTTGGCAAGGATTGGGCCAAACAGAGAAGTCGAGATGAACGCTTGTTCTCTAAAGAAATTAACATCGATCTCGTTGTTTCTGTACCCAAAAACTCTCAGATCCCCAAAACTTACCTCACGATGCTCGCTTACCCTTGGTGCCTCATTCAGTTCTGGAAGCCCAGGCAATCTAGAGCAGAAGAACTCGTGGGCAGAGCCAACTAGCAGCGTTGCCTTTCCGGTTCTTAGGCGCTCGGCTACCAAATCTGTAATTGCAGCAAGTTCTGATTCGAACTCACGCATAACTGCCCGCGAACCATCGCCAACAAGTAAAAAGTCAGAATCAGCGAACTCTGAAGAAGTCACAGAGTATTGAACACTGCGCCACTGAAGCTGCTTCGCAAGCACCTCAATGTTTCCTTGATCCCCGTTGTTGTTAAAGTATTTGGGCATAAAGGTCGCTAATTTGATCATTTTGCCAACCCCAAGTATCTTCTGGTGCGTCGCATCGCATCGGCTGTGAATAGCACTGTTGGACTCGGGCCGGAAAGCTCTAGAAAAGCATCTGCTGCTTTGTCGGCTTCGAGAATAATCTTGTCCACCTGAACGTCTTGATACATAAGCCTCAAGGCTAAGTCGTAAGCGTTTTTGCCACCGACTACGTTCACGTGCTTAAGCTTTGAAAAATCCACTGTCCAGAGCCAGCTTGGATCGCTGATGTCTCCGCCAGCCATAATCATCAACGGGCTAGTCTGATCGGAAATCTCGCTAAGACTGTGAGTGAAACTTGTTGGATTAAGGCAGAGCAAAAACCGCACGTCTTTGCCACGAACTGAAGCAATTTCATCTCTAGCAAATACCGGCGGCAAATTTGAAACTGTCTTTTCGACCAAAGCCCAATCTGGCTCAATCAATTTAGAAACAGCAGCAATCGCAGCAGCCAGGTTGAGAGCTTGGTGGGGAGCGTCAGCTTTTGTCTCGAAGCTAAGAAGGCGTTCGGGGACTCTTACCTGAAGAGATTTTTCCCCAAGCTTCGAGACTTCAACTGAGGGCTCAAATGTAGGCTCTGGCCCAAAGTTAATGGCGTAGCTTGGGCGAGGTTGAATGGAGGGCGATAATCCAAAGCCAGTGATTTTCTCAGGATTTACAAATTGCGTTAGGTTCTTGTCATCCACGTTTATCACGGCATGATCTGAGTGGTCATAGATCTTTTTCAGCTTCTCAACTACTAGTTCTGGGTCAACGAACCGATCAAGCTGGTCTGAATAGACATTGGTGAGCACAGCAAGGCGTGGGTGAAGCGATTCAACTAGGGCTGCGCCGTGACCCTCATCCCATTCCATGACTACAAAATCCGCTTCAATGTGACCTCGGTAATCACCAAACTGAAGAATCGCCGCATAGAGGCCTTGTTTGATGTTTGCCGTCGATGGGTTGGTGAAGACCTTATAACCATGAGCTCTTAGAAGCGCTACAAGTACTTGAGTTGTTGAGCTCTTACCAGAGCTGCCTGAAACTACAACCAAGCCCTTCCTTGCCGAACGAATTGCATCGCTTAGCAAGTTCGGAGCTATTGAGCTAGCAACTGTTCCAGGGAAGGCGGAGCCTCCCCCACGCCGAAAGATACGGATGATAAATCTAACGATTCTGCCAACTGCAACAGCCAGGATGCTAATCACTGAATTTCCCTGCCTTAGGGACTAATTCGCAGTTGCCTACTACAAGCCGCGGCTTCTGAAATCGAATCACCCCACTACTTTACCGACGAACCCTAGAAATGACTGTGATGCTAGTGCTACAAGCAATAAAGTCTGAGGTGTAAGCCATGCCAGCTGAATGCTTACGCTTAGAAAAGGCAGTCAAGAGGTAAATTCATGTGGCTAAAAGCTTTGGCTCTTTTTAGATCCACACACCCACTCCCTTCGCTGTCTGTTGCAAGCTTCGCGGTCCTGTTTGGAATTGGAGTGGGCTTACCACTAGAAAAACTTGGGCTAGTAGGTTTAGCAGTTCTGGCGCAGCAGTTCTCGGTTGGTCTTTCCAATGACTGGTTAGATGCTGGAAGAGATAGAGCCGTAAAGAGATTCGACAAACCGGTGGTTCAGGGAATAGTTTCGGTAGCTCTGGTTAGAGCAGCGTCGCTGGTTTCAGCAGTTACTGCTCTAGTTCTCGCCTTTGCACTAGGCGCTGCAGCATTTTTATGGATGTTGCCTATGCTTGCAATCGGCTGGGCATACAACCTAGGGCTCAAGTCCAATGGCTTTTCGGTTGTTCCGTACATTCTTGGTTTTGGAATTCTTCCAGCCTTTGTCACGCTCTCGGGCCAAGAACCATCACTGCCTCCAGTTTGGGTGATGATTGTTGCAGGTCTTTTTGGTGTGGCTGCTCACTTCGCCAACACACTTCCGGATCTTTTAGCGGATAAGCAAACTGGAGTTAGAGCCCTTCCGCACATTCTCGGTCAGAAAGCATCAGCTCTGGTAATTGCGGTAACCGCTAGTTCCGCATCTATTATTTTGGTGACCCAAGGCAGCAAGTTGGATCCCTTAGTTTCTATTGGAGGGCTGGGGTTGACTGTAGTTTTGTCGCTACTTGCAAGCGTTCTGGCTCTGAGGCCGAATCCTCCCAAGCTGGTTTTTCATCTTCTTCTGCTGGCGTCACTGGTAAACGTTGTGATGTTGATGCTGGGTTTCTAGACAGAAACAAATTGTCTAAGGAAGTTCTTCTCTTCTGAGTCTCTCGGCGGCTTTCTTGACGCCCTTGCGCACTCGAATCTCTAGCTTCTTGGCTGCGAAGGCCACATCATCACGAACTTCCTCTAGGCGCTCTATTACTTCATCCCTGGCGTCTTCGGCTCTGGCGATTAATTCCTTGCGTGTGAGCTCTGCTTGCTCGCGAAGCTTGGCTGAGCGCCTTCTGGCTAGAGCAATAGATCTACTAATGGATTTACTAAGGCTTCCGATAGGTAGTGAGTAGGTTGCAAGGTTGTCGGCGGTCTCGTTCTCTTCCTGTGTTTCACCGCTGTAAAGGCCCTCAAAGATTTTTATGGTGCGATCTATATCGTGTGACTGAATCAAGTGCAGTGAGTTTTCCGAAAGACGATCAAGCTCTTTCTGATCTGCGGTAAGCACCTTTAGAAGGCGGTCTGCGAAAGCCTTGACGTCATCGGGTGGAAACAGATAACCGTTGTCACCATCGTGCACCAAATGAGGCAGCGCCATGGCGTCAGCTGCCACCACGGGACGACCCGAGGCCATGGCCTCCATGGTGGCAATTGATTGCAGCTCTGCAATCGAGGGCATGGCAAACACTGTTGCTCGTTCGTAAACCTTTGGCAACTCTTCGTCAGATATATGACCGCGGAATTCGACGTTCTCTTCTAACCCCAAGTCCTTGGCAAGATTCTCTAGATACTCGCGTTCTCCTCCGTCGCCCACAATTTCAAGTTTTACCTTTAGCGATTTTGGCAGTAGCGCCACGGCCTGAATTAGGTTGTGAATGTGCTTCTCGTAATCAAGTCGACCCAAAAAGAGAATTCTTGGCTCTGAGTTTGTTGTGGGGCTGTTGTTTGCAAAATTTGAAGCTTCGATACCACAAGACACAGCCAGCACTCCGGTTAGACCCGCAGCATTTTCCAGAAGGGTGGCGGCTTTTCTTGTTGGGGTTGTCACCACGTCTGCTTTTTTCAGTATTCGACCAGTGTCCTTCCAAGCAAGGCTCATGGCGGTTTTCTCTGCCCAGCGCGGAATAACCAGCGAGTACTTGATTAGGTTCTCGGGCATGATGTGGTTGGTGGCAATAACGCGAATGCCCTGCTGCCTGGCAGATCTCATTAGGTACCGGCCAACAATCATATGAGAGTTGATGTGGACCGCATCTGGCTTTAGGTCTTTCAGAACTCGATCGGTCTTAGCCTTTAGAGTAAATGGCCAAACGTATCTCAAGGTCTTGTGTTGCACCACCCGGTAGCTTTTGAGACGGTGAACGGTCATTGAGCTGGAATCGTGAACTTCGGTGAAGGTCCCATATCTTTTGCTATAGGAAGGTGCAATGACGTGCACCTCGTGCCCCGCCCGAACTAAACCAGCAGCTAGCCGCTCAGCGAACCTGGATGCCCCATTTATGTCTGGCGGGAAGGTGTCGCAGCCAATGACCACGCGCATGCGTCTACTAGCTTTTACTGCTTCAGTCATTTCATCCCTGAGATTGAATGTTGGGGTGTGATTACAAGTTTACTTGACTGAAGCCTTGGCTCGATTTCTTAGTTCCGGGTGAACCTTGGACAGCAAATATACTCCGCAGATGGCTAGCAGCCCAAAGGCTGAGAAAAGAGAGCCTGAGCCCAGGGTGGCCTCCTGGGCCTCGCCCAGGATGCCAATTGCAATTGCAATTGCCACTATTGGATCAATAACAGTCAAACCTGCGATAACCAGATCGGGGGGACCGGAGGCATATGCATTCTGAACGAACCAGCCTCCTAGAAGCACGGCGCCTATCATGCTCACAACTGCAATCAAGGTCAAGATGTCGTAGTCCATCTGATACAGGCGTTGGATTGTTACCTTGGCAAGAGTTACCACAAAGCCGTAAAGTACTCCGGCTCCAAGAATGTAGGTGAGCGCTTGGGCTTTTTTGCCAAAGATGAAAAAAAGCGCTGCAAAGGCAACCAAGATAACTACAAAAAGCAGCAGCACTCGAAGTAAGTTCTCATCGGTCAGTTCTACTTGAGCCGCCACCTGAGATGCGGTAACCACAAAGCCGCCAACCCCAAAGGTGCTTAGTCCGATTGCCAAAATGGTGGCTCGATTTAGTTTGGTCTTGGTATAGCGGGCATTAAGCACAGAGGTAATTACCAGAGCTATCGCGCCGATGGGCTGCACCACAATAAGTGGTGCTAGCGAAAGCGCCCCAAGCTGCAACAGCATCGCCAAAAACATCAAACCGGTTCCAGAAACCCAGCGGGGTTTTATCAGTAGATTGACTAGTTCTCTAATCGAGAGTGAAACTTTAGGTTGGACGTGTTTTTCTCTGCTAGTTGAAACCGCTTGATTTTGAAACTGCGCACCAAAAGCTAAAGCAACCGCTGCCAAGACGGCAAGAACAATTGCTAATAATCGAAGTTCTGGTCCCACAAGTATTCCTAAAATTTCCCAAATTCGAGCCTAGCCCTGAATTGAGCTGTTTAGCCAAAACTAACGGCTAGATTTGAGCCATGATCAGGCCAATACGCATCTACGGGGACGAGGTGCTGCACCAGCGGGCCCAGCAGGTCACTAAATTTGATCAGGAGCTGACCGATCTAGTTCACGACATGTTCGAAACCATGCAAAACGCTCCAGGAGTTGGTCTAGCGGCCCCTCAGGTGGGCGTTGCGCTTCGAATGTTTGTTTATGACTATCCCGATGATGATGACAACCATCGGAGAGGGGTAGTGATAAATCCGACAATTACGATCGGACCAGTATCAGAAGAAGACCCCGATGAAGAATTGCACAGCGAAGGCTGCCTTTCAGTGCCTGGTGAAAGATTCTTACTACAGCGAGCTGATTGGGTAATTATCGAAGGTGTGGATCTAGAGCAAAAGCCAGTAAAAATCGAAGCCGAAGGCTGGTTCGCAAGGATCTTCCAACATGAGTTTGATCACCTTGAAGGAATCATTTACGTCGACAAGCTGCCAGGGGATGCCAAAAAGGAAGCTTTCGAAACCATGGCCGAGCTTGGTTGGAATAGACCGGGGCAGTCCTGGCTACCAGGAACCGACCGCCTTGAGGACTAAAACCATATCCGTAGCAAGCTAGCAACTGCCGCCGCGGCAATCACCACAAATATAAATGGAACTCTCAAGTAGAAAAGAACGGCTGCAACAGCCAAGGCGGCTACCCTCGCGTCTAAGGTAATTCCTTCTGAAGAGACGAAAGTTTGAACTCCAACAAGACCCGCAAGCATTGCTACCGTAAGTAGCGCCGCCAGCGATCGAATGCTGGGATTCTTAACAAAGCGTTCAGGAACCAGATGGCCAAGTAACTTCCACGAATAAACCAGGGCGCTTGCTAACAGCACCCCTACCCAAAGCGTCATTTTCTTTTTCCTAAAAGCTCGATTATCCAGAAGGCAACGGCAACACCTGCGGTGAGAAGGACTGGAATACCGGCTGGCACAAAGTTTGAAAGCAAGGTGGCCGTGAATGCTGAAACCACAGCTAGCAGCAATAGTTTGGATTCTTTGAGGCTTGGCCAAATCAATCCAAGAAAAGCTGCTCCAGCGGCTGCATCTAAGCCCCAATCGGCTGGGTCACCAATTACCGAACCAAGTAACGCTCCAGCTGCCGTAAGCAAGTTCCAAAATACGAATACTGCAATCCCCGTAAGCCAGAAACCCTGGCGCTGTTTTGAGGGATCAGGCTCTTGGGAAAGCGATACCCCATTTGATTCATCAATTGTTAACTGAGCTCCAATTGGTTTCAAGATTACAGACAATGACAAGACTGGAGCCAATCTAATTGCATAGAAGCCGTTTCTTACACCAAGTAGCCAAGATGACAAAACTGCAGGAACCACTCCCGCACCGGTTGCAATTACACCAACAAATGCAAACTGACTACCACCGCTAAACATCAAAAGGCTTAGCGCCATGGTTTGCCAAAAATCTAAACCGGCAGCAACCGAGAGAGCTCCAAAAGAAATACCGTAGAGACCGGTTGCAAAACCCACCCCGAATGAGATCGCTTTGACGCTTTGTGCTTCACTTGGCATCTAACACCCCATTCTGCACGAGCTTGATAATAAGCTCACTTGCGCTAAGAAAGCCTAGCGAAAGAGCAAGCGCTTGGTATTTCTCAAGACTTAGCTCCGGCTTGGAGCCGGCCATTATCTTTGGCCACTCCTCGGCGAGTTTTTCAATCAGGCCCCTTTTTCTTACCGGTAGCGCTATAACTGCTTGACTCAATACGAAATTGTTCTTGGATATAGGCGGGGTTTCGGTAAGTAACTTTGCAAGTTCTGCTAGGTCAATAACTGGCTCAGCTGAAGCTGCGGCCCTAATGATTTTTATGAGCCCCTCAGGTCCGCTATCGATACTCACCACATCGTGCATTCCAGCCCCGAGAGCTTGGACGCGGAGGGTTGCAATGTCATAGACCGTGGTGAGAACTGCATTGGGAACATCAGAGGATTTGGAATAGCTTTGCCTGAGCTCTAGGAATGAATCGACTCCAGTTTTGCTGTCTAGCTGTTGATCGATGACGATGACATCCACCAACAAATCAGGTAGCTGGTTTAGCTCACCTTTGCCGCCATCCGATTCGAAGACCACGGTGATATTTTCTGTGGCATCAAGAATTGCCCTACGGGCAGAGCGAACATTCGTGTTCCAATCAATCAGGGCAATTCGAAGTGAATGGCTCATTTAGGTTTTTATCAGTCTTGCATGGGGCGAAGAATCGGGAAAAGAGCTGACACGGTAAAACCAACCCCAACTACACGCTGAGCTTCTAAGGATCCACCGAAGCTCTCTACTCGCTCACGCATAGCTGTGATTCCGGGTCCGATGACTTTTTCTAGGAGGTTACCGATGTCATCGTTGGCGTCATAGGGAGCTGGTAGGCCATTCGGGCCAACAGCGCTTTTTCTAACTACCTCAACACCGTTGTCTCGAATGATTACCTGAAGGCTGGTTTCAAACCAGGTTAGCTCTACGGTCACGGTTGTGCCCTTGGGGTTATGTTGGCGAACATTCTTGATTGCCTCAAAAACTATCCGGTAAATTGCTAGCTCCATTGAGCTATCTAATGCAACCCGCGAGCCCGAGTAGGTAATAGCCATGTTGTATCCGGCCTCGCGCATATTTAGCTCAAGAGCCGAAATGCTTTCTAGGGTTGGAGGCGCGGTGGAGATGATTGTTCCACGATTGATGGTCTCGTAAAGCCTTCTAAGCTCGGCGTGAGCCGCCTTTGCGCTCAGCAGTACTTTGTCCAAAGCGCGCAAACCCGCATCAGGATCTAGCTTGGCCGTGTATAAGCCAGCCTCAGCGTTAGTTATCACCGAAGAAATATGCTGCACAGCACTTTCGTTCATGTCCCCCGCCATCTCAAAGCGCTTGGCTTGCTCCGCAAGTTCCAACGAGATTTCATCTTGCTGAGAGTTTGAGTATTTGCGGTTGCCTTGGAA
>Ga0209769_1001206_pt1 | contig 10439 bp, 8 predicted proteins | sample LauGreSuBDMM15DN_2_FD_187569 | JGI IMG/M metagenome (GOLD analysis project Ga0209769, IMG submission 187569) | Freshwater lake microbial communities from Lake Michigan, USA - Su13.BD.MM15.DN (SPAdes) (version 3) | ecosystem: Environmental > Aquatic > Freshwater > Lake | place: Lake Michigan, USA...
ATGTCCCTCAGAGAGCAGATTCGCCTGCAATAGAAGTATCTGATGTTTCGCATTCTTATGGTGAGAAGCTCGCACTCAACACAATCACCACCACTATCCATCACGGTGAAATCGTTGCCATCATGGGGCGCAACGGTGCTGGCAAAAGCACTCTGTTGCACTCCATTGTTGGTTTGCACGCCCCTGGAAAAGGAAGAATCTCTGTTAACGGCCAAGATCCCACAGAGCTCACTGGTGCAGCGCGCAGACAAGCGATTGGGTATGTCCCTCAAGAACCTAGCGACCTTCTCTTTGCATCTAGCGTTGAAGAAGAATGTGCTCATGCAGATCGTGACAATGAGTTAGTACCGGGATCGACGGCAGCACTTCTCAATCGTCTCGTCCCAGGAATCACTACTCGAGCACATCCGAACGATCTCTCAGAAGGACAACGTTTGGCACTGGTTCTGAGCATTGTTCTTGCAGCAAACCCTGAAGTTTTAGTTCTTGATGAACCCACTCGTGGACTTGATTACCGGGCCAAGGGGCTCTTTGGTGCGGCTCTCAAAGAGTATGCAACGCAATTTAATAGGCCAGTGCTGCTTGCAACGCACGATGTGGAGCTTGTCGCAGAACTTGCAGATCGAGTTCTCTTTCTTGCAGAAGGTGACATCGTCGCAGATGGCACAACGCTTGAAGTTCTTCTCTCATCTCCTGCCTTTGCACCACAAGTAGCAAAGATTATGTCGCCTAAGCCATGGCTGACTGTGAGCGATGTTGTTCACGCACTGGGAGATGTCTCATGAAAACTGCGGGAGTTTTCTCCTTCAAGGGTGCATCACTCATTGCACTACTTGCTACAAGTGCAATCAGTGCGCTGGGTTTTCTCTGGCCATTTCTCATCAGTGAGAAACAAGGCCACCCTCAGTGGATCTTCTTGCTAGCAACTCCCTGCGCACTCTTACTTCTGATGATCAGCGTGAGTAATAAGGAATTAGATAGCAAGTCGATCGCTCTTCTTGCAGTGCTCTCTGCGCTCATTGCGGCGCTGCGCCCTATGGGAACAGGTGCTGTGGGGATTGAACCGATGTGGTTTGTTCTTATCCTCGCAGCGCGAGTATTTGGTGCATCCTTTGGTTTTCTTCTTGGAACAATCTCAATGTTTCTCTCTGCACTTCTCACGGGAGGACTCGGACCCTGGGTTGCATATCAATCATTTGCAGCCGGGTGGATCGGACTTGGAGTCGCTCTGATTCCAAAAGGGTTACGTGGTAAGTCAGAAGTATTCGCACTGGCACTCTATGGAGTAGTTGCAGCTGGATTCTTCGGTATCGCCATGGATCTTCAATTTTGGCCATGGGCGTTGGGTGCTGATACTCAACTTTCCTATGTTGCAGGAGCTGCTCTCTCAACGAATTTCTCACACTTTATTTCATTTCATTTCTTGTCAGCTATGGCCTGGGATATTCCGCGAGCGATATTTACCGCATCCCTGATTGTGGTGACAGCTAAGCCAGTCCTTCACACTTTGCGCAGAGCTCACACTCGAGCTGCCTTTATGACACCGATTGAATTTATCGAACGTGTGAAGGCATAAAGGGCAGAGCACTGATTGTGGCTGATGACTCGCGGCCACGAACATCAATGGTGACAACATCCCCAATCGCATAGGCAGGATCAATCAACGCAAGTGCAATTCCCACTTTCAGAGACGGTGAGAAAGTTCCACTTGTGACGATGCCGATCTCTGTACCATCTGAATCTTTGATGGCCATTCCAGCGCGAGGAATTCCACGATCATTGGATTTGAGAGCTTTCAAGGTGCGAACCACGCCCTCTTCACGCTGAGATTGCAAAACTTGTGAGCCGCGGAAGGATTCCTTCTTCCAACCAATGGCCCATCCCGCACTTGCCTGTACTGGAGAAATTTCAAGGGAGAGTTCATGGCCATGAAGCGGGTAGCCCATCTCAGTGCGCAGAGTGTCACGCGCACCAAGGCCACAGATAGCTCCATCAAAAGGCTTCATCGCTGCAACCAGTGCATACCAGACAACCGATGCATCTTTCCAAGATGGAACTAACTCATATCCATGTTCACCGGTATATCCGGTGCGGCAGAGAATCACATCGCATCCTGCGATAGTCACATGTGCAAATGCCATGTAATCCATTGTGGGGTTGATACCAAGGCTCTTCACGACATCGACAGCACGTGGTCCTTGCAGCGCAATTACAGCAAATTTCTCGTGGAGGTTGGTCACAGTGATTGAGGCTGGCGCGCTCTCACTCAGCACTCGCACCACATCTGTCGTATTCGATGCATTAGGGATTAGGAAGAAATCTGAATCCGAATTGCGATAGGCAATCAGATCATCGATGACGCCACCATCCGGGTTGCAGAGCAAGGTGTATTGCGCCTTGCTATCTACGATGCGAGTTAAATCATTGGTAAACATGGAATTGAGAAACTCCAGTGCACCTTCACCTTTTACGCTGGCTTTCCCGAGGTGAGAGACATCAAAAAGTCCCACTCGTTCACGAACAGCGGAGTGTTCAGCCAGAACTCCGGCTCCTGGATACTCAATAGGCATCAGCCAGCCGCCAAAATCGGCCATCTTCGCCTGTAGGTCGAGATGTTTCTGATGCAAAGGTGAGTTTTTCACAACGACAACTTACACTTACGACCTCGCATCTGCTGAGTAACGGCGGAGTGATATCTAGAGGAGTCTCCATGACCACGATCCGCCTTTCAGACGGAATTGTTAAAGATGATGTCTTAGTCGTTGGTTTGGCATCTAAGAACTCCAAGTCCTCTAAGGCTGGAGCCACTTCACTCCAGATTGAATCCGGCGATCTCGCCCTCGACACCAAAGTGCTGATGCAGGCACTTGCTGATTTAGGGGCGACTGGAAAAGCAGATGAAGTCATTAAAGTTCCTGGCACTTCCACGCGACTCATTGTCTTCACAGGCCTGGGGAATGCCAGTGCCAGCTATGACCACGAAGTACTTCGACGTGCGGCAGGTGCTGCAGCGCGCGCACTCGCGGGAAACTCCAGCGCAACATTCTCACTCCCAGCAAAATCCTTATCAGGAATTAGAGGCGTTGCTGAAGGCGCCGCCCTTGGCTCATATCTCTTTGATCAATTTAGAGGTTCAACAAAGAGCGGCCAGAAGTCTCCTTTGAAATCCATTACGGTCCACACAGATTTAGCTTCACAAGCAAGTGCGAAGTCAGCTGCCAAGTCTGCAGAGATTATTGGAACTTACACAAACCTTGTGCGCGATTTAATCAATACTCCCCCAAGCCACCTCACACCTGAAACATTCTGCAAAGCCATAAACGATGCGGTCAAGAAGGCAGGAGGCGCAGCGCTCGGACTGAAAGTCTCCGTCATGACAGATGCACAATTAAAGTCAAAGGGTTACGGCGGAATCATTGGAGTTGGTCAGGGTTCTGTTAATCCCCCACGACTTTTGAACATCTCATACACACCTAAGGGTGCCAAGGCGAAGAAGAAGTATGCCTTCGTTGGTAAGGGAATCACATTTGATTCTGGCGGTCTTGCACTCAAGCCAGCTAAAGGCATGGAAGCAATGAAGTCAGATATGAGTGGCGCTGCAGCTGTCTGTGCTGCAACTATTGCAATCGCCCTTCTTAAACTTCCTGTTGCAATCGAGACTTGGGCACCGTTGGCAGAAAATATGATCAGCGATACTGCAACTCGTCCTAGTGATGTCATCACTATCTATGGCGGTAAGACTGTTGAAGTTCTCAATCCTGATGCGGAAGGTCGCCTCGTTCTTGCTGATGCAATTGTGCGAGCACAGGAGACGATAGATCTCGACGGAATCATCGATGTCGCAACGCTGACTGGTGCACAAGTAGTTGCACTCGGAACGCGCACGAGCGCTGTGATGACAAATAATGAAGGATTCTCATCTCACTTCTTGGATGTGACAAAGGAGACAGGTGAAGCTTTCTGGCCAATGCCACTGCCTGTTGAATTACGAGCCTCCCTTGATTCACCGGTTGCAGATCTTGCAAATATTGGTGAGCGCATGGGCGGAATGCTCGTTGCTGGCTTATTCCTGAAGGATTTCGTCGCAGATGAACTCCCCTGGCTTCACCTTGATATCGCAGGTCCTGCCTATAACGAGAGCGCGCCCCATGGTTACACCCCAGTCGGTGGAACAGGGATCGCTCTTCGCTCCCTGGTGCAGCTGGCTATCTCTGCCAGCTCTTAGAAGCGCGTTATGCATTCGCCTGCCTAGGCTGGCAAGATAGGGTCGTTGAGCTTAAAGAGGAGTGTGTCGGTGGCAAATTTTGATCTCGTAGTTCTCGGTGGCGGTAGTGGCGGCTACGCCGCAGCCCTTCGCGCATCCCAACTCGGATTGACCGTAGCGCTCATCGAGAAAGATAAGGTCGGCGGAACATGCCTACACCGCGGATGTATTCCCACAAAAGCCCTGCTCCATGCTGGTGAAGTTGCAGATAGTGCACGCGACTCATCCCACTTCGGAGTAAACGCCACTTTTAACTCTATCGATATGGCTGGCGTGAACTCCTATAAGGATGGCGTTATCGCAGGCCTTCATAAAGGCTTGCAAGGCCTGGTTAAGTCTCGAAACATTACCTATGTCGAAGGCACCGGGCGACTCGTCTCCAATAACACCATTGATGTTAACGGCACTGCCTATGTTGGTAAGAACATTGTTCTCGCAACCGGTTCCTATGCCCGTACATTGCCTGGATTAGATATCGACGGAGATCGTGTTATTACATCCGATCACGGTACTTCTCTGAATTATGTTCCAAAGAGCGTCATCGTTCTCGGTGGTGGAGTCATTGGATGTGAATTCGCATCTGTCTGGAAATCATTCGGTTCAGAAGTTACGATTATTGAAGGCCTTCCACATTTGATCGCCCTTGAAGATGAATCTTCGAGCAAGTTACTCGAGCGTGCTTATCGCAAGCGTGGAATCAATTTTGAATTAGGTGTTCGCTTTAAATCTCACAAAGTTGATAAGAAGGGCGTCACCGTCACTCTTGAAGATGGCCGCGAATTCACAGCCGATCTCCTCCTTGTCTCTGTAGGCCGCGGCCCTGTTACAGATGGCGTGGGCTACCAAGAACTGGGTATCACGATGGATCGCGGATACATCACTGTTGATGACCATTGCCGCACCAATATCCCTGGCATCTTCGCGGTAGGAGACATCATCCCTACTCTGCAGCTAGCTCACGTTGGATTCCAAGAAGGAATTCTTGTTGCAGAGACAATTGCAGGTCTTAATCCTCGTCCAATCAATTACGACGGTGTTCCACGTGTTACCTATTCAGAGCCAGAAGTTGCATCGATGGGGCTCTCAACCAAGGTTGCAAAAGAGCGTGGTTATGACGTTGTTGAAGTTGATTACAACCTTGCAGGCAATGGCAAGGCTCAGATTCTTAAGACTGCAGGCTCCATCAAGCTTGTTGCACAGAAGAATGGTCCTGTCCTTGGAATTCACATGGTGGGTTCTCGCGTGGGTGAATTAGTTTCCGAAGCACAATTAATCTTTAACTGGGAGGCATCAGCAGATGATGTTGCACCTCTCCTTCATGCACACCCAACACTGTCTGAGGCAATGGGCGAAGCTCATATGGCTCTTGCAGGCAAACCACTTCACTCGCACGGTTAAGTAAGAGGAGAAAATAACGATGTCATTCTCAGTCACAATGCCAGCTCTCGGTGAGAGCGTCAGTGAAGGAACAGTTACTCGTTGGCTCAAGAACGAAGGCGATATGGTCGCTGTCGATGAACCACTCCTTGAAGTTTCAACCGACAAAGTCGATACAGAGATCCCTTCTCCTGTTGCAGGAATCCTTACAAAAATTGTTGTTGGCGTTGACCAGACAGTTGCAGTCGGCGCAGAACTTGCAGTGATTGCAGATAGCGCAGGCGCTCCAGCACCCGTTGCAGCTCCAGCTCCTGCCGCTCCTGTTGCATCGCCAGTTGTTGCTGCTCCTGTAGCAGCACCCGTTGCCGCAACTCCCCCTCCTGCTGCGCCCGTTGCTGCACCAGCATCTAGTGGCGGCGGAACAGTAATCACAATGCCGGCACTCGGTGAATCTGTCAGCGAAGGAACTGTTACACGTTGGCTTAAGAACGTTGGAGACTCCATCGCAGTAGATGAAGCACTTCTTGAAGTTTCAACAGATAAGGTCGATACAGAAATCCCTTCACCTGTTGCCGGAACTCTTCTTGCAATCGATGTTGCAGTTGATACAACTGTTGCAGTCGGTGCCCGTCTTGGACTTATCGGTGTTTCAGGATCTGCACCTGTTGCCGCTGCACCAGCTCCTGTTCCGGTTGCACCTGTTGCACCTGTTGCACCTGTTGCACCTGTTGCACCTGTTGCACCTGTTGCACCAACTCCAGCACCTGTTGCGGCTCCTGTTGTCGTTGCACCTGTAGCGCCAGCTCCCGTAGCTGCGGCTGCTCCTATGTCACAACCACAAGATGCTTATGTCACTCCTATTGTTAGAAAACTTGCAAACGATCTCGGAGTAAATCTGGCATCCGTGCGCGGAACAGGAATTGGCGGTCGTATTCGTAAGGAAGATGTTGAGGCTGCTGCTCCTAAGTCTGCAGTTGCTGCCGTTGCATCGCCTGCTGCCTCAGCTGCAGCATCAACTCCATCAGCACCACGTCCAGCTGCAGTTGCATCACCGCTTCGTGGAACTACAGTGACAATGTCACGACTTCGCAAAGTTATTGCAGCTCGCATGGTCGAATCCCTTCAGGTCTCAGCGCAGCTGACAACAGTCATTGAAGTAGATGTCACAAAGATTGCGCGTCTGCGCGATCGCTCCAAGCCAACATTTGAAGCACGTGAAGGCGTCAAGCTCTCATTCCTTCCATTCTTTGCTGTGGCAGTGTGTGAAGCACTCAAGCAACACCCAGTTCTTAACTCATCTGTCGAAGGTGATCAGATCATCTATCACGGCGCAGAGCACCTTGGTATTGCAGTTGATACTGAGCGCGGTCTCTTAGTTCCAGTCATTCATAACGCTGGTGATTTGAACATGGGCGGCGTTGCTCGCAAGATTGCAGATCTTGCGGCTCGCACACGCGATAACAAGGTAACTCCTGATGAGCTCGGTGGTGGAACATTTACTCTCACCAATACAGGCTCACGTGGTGCACTCTTTGATACACCAATCATTAATCAGCCACAGGTTGCAATCCTTGGACTCGGCGCAGTTGTGAAGCGTCCAATGGTTGTGAAGGGTGAAGATGGTGGCGAGACAATCGCTATTCGCTCCATGGTCTATCTCGGTCTCTCCTACGATCACCGCGTTGTCGATGGCGCAGATGCAGCACGCTTCTTAGTCACTCTTAAAGAGCGCCTCGAAGGTGGAGCATTCGAATCTGATTTGGGTCTCTAACCTTTATGTCAGTCCCACAACGCATCGCAATCACTGGCGCATCAGGACTCATTGGCACAGCACTCGTTGGCCATCTCAAAAGCGAAGGCCACACTGTCCAGCGCTTTGTGCGCCGCCCCGTTGTCGCACCCGATGAAATTCAGTGGGATCCCAAGACTGGTTATGTTGATATCGAAGCACTTCGTGGTGTCGATGCAATTATCCACTTAGCAGGAGTCGGTGTCGGCGATAAGCGCTGGAGCAAAAAGTACAAGTCAGAGATTCTCAATTCACGACTACTTGGAACAACAGCAATCGCCCACACGGTCAATGAAGTAAAGCCACAGGTATTTATCTCAGCAAGTGCCATTGGTTGGTATGGCGAATCCGGTAATCGCGCTGTTGTTGAATCAGATCGCGTCGGAGATGATTTTCTTGCCGCGGTCTGCCGCGAATGGGAAGGTGCTGCGGATCTCGTCACAGATGTTCGCACAGTCAAAATTCGCACAGGTTTAGTTCTAGATCCAACAGGTGGCGCGCTAGGAAGAATGCTTCCACTCTTTAGATTCGGCCTTGGCGGCAAGCTCGGTAACGGTAAGCAATGGTGGTCATGGATTACTTTGCATGATGTTATTCGCGCAATAACTTTCTTACTTGAAAATAGGATTTCAGGTCCTGTAAATCTCACATCCCCTAATCCTGTGACCAATCAGGAGTTCACATCAGCACTTGCTCGAGCAATGCATCGTCCAGCGCTCTTTCCAGCTCCTGCCATTGCACTCAAGATTGCTCTCGGTGGCTTCTCATCTGAAATCTTGGGAAGTAAGAAGGTAGTGCCACAGGCGCTCACTGACGCTGGCTTCACCTGGGATTACCCACACATCACAAACGCACTTACCGCCTTAATTCAGGAGTAACTCCTGCGCTGCAAGGCGCCCGGATAAGAGAGCTCCATTTTGTGAAGGTGCGGTTCGATAATCACCGGCGATGAATACTGCCTCTGCAAACTGTGAAGATTCAGCGCCTTGCGCACCAACTCCAAAGATGGGAAGTGATTTAGGAATTTCATACTTTGCAATCAGCGCCCAGTCAGAGCTTGAAACACCCCACATGATCGCTAAGTGTCTGCGTACTTCTGATTCAGATGCGAAGTCGATAGTCGTAGAAGATAGAAGCGTCTTTCCAGATGGAGCATAACTTGGCACCATATTTGATATTGCAATTGAGTTAATGACAGGACCTCTTGTTTGTCCATCTATCAAGAGATTCTTTGATGAAGTCACACCTTCTGGAATCTCGTGATACCAGGTTGTACTCGATGCAAGTTTAGGAACGTTAGGAATATCCAGTAGTTGCGCTGCAGTAGTGACATCCGTTGCAACAATGACAGAGTCTGCATTGACTTGATCAATCGCATCAATGCGTGAGTTGAGATGGATGGTGTTTACACGTTTTGCAAGAGCTTTCGCCAACTCCCCTACACCGTGTGCTGGTAGCCCTGGTTTTCCTGAAACAAATGAGCGAATGATCTCTTTCCCGCTCACCGCATCAACATTGGCAGGAGAAGTGAGAAATACACCTGAAAGAAAAGGCTTGAGTACACGAGCGTAGAGATTGCCATATTGAATCAGCTCTTCTTCAACACTCATTCCCGCCTTCGCCGAGCTGGTCAAATATGAGAGAAAGCGAACCTTGGTAAGAATTGAACCAGTTGCTGGATTAAGTGCTGAGAAAGGATGGCGGCGAGGATCTCCTAAAGAGATCTGTGATGTACCGAGTGCAATATCAATTGTTCGTGAGGCCACTATGAAATCTAGCTCTGCAAGGATTCCAAGTCGCACAAGTTCTGGGTATCGAGCATTGATGAGTTGAAAGCCTCGATCTAGTCGGTATCCATCAATAACATCTGTTGCAACTCTTCCACCAACGCGGTCGCTAGATTCAAAAACTTCAACATCGCATCCAGCATCCTGCAAGGTTATTGCTGCACTTAGCCCAGCAAGTCCTGCTCCAATGACGGCAAGACTCTTACCTGACACTAATTTCACGCGCCTTATCGATAATCGTTGCAACGGCTCTAATTTGTGAGGGAGTTATCGGCCATTCATTCTTGCCTTCGAGCGCTCCTGCTACTGCGAGATAAAAGAGACCGTAATTTCCGGGAACGGCTTCTATTTCTTCACGGGCATCACCTCGTTGGATATATGCCTTCGATGATGTTGGCACGCTCCAGATTCCACCTTCAGGGAAACTTCCAGAACGTAGCAGTGCTTCTTGTGGGTCTAACTCTTCAATGATGAGAGCGCCTTCACTTCCCAGAACGCGAATGCGAGGTCCCACCGATCCTGAAATCGCGCTCACTGAGCAATATGAATCCACACCCGAGTGATGGCGCAAATTCAGAACAACATCATCTTCGGATTCTCCACGGATCTTACGAACGCTTGCATAGGTCAGATCTGCAGGGCCGAAACAGTCGAGTGCTGTTGAGAGCAGATGTGTCTGTAGATCAAGTAAGAGTCCGCCACCTTCTTCAGGTGTCAAGGATTCACGCCATGCGGCGGCATTGAGTTGAGGGCGAAATCGTTCAAAGCGTGAATCGAGTCTAAAGACTTTGCCAATCAGACCATTTGCTGCAACTTTCTTCACCGTCAAGATATCGCTATCCCATAACCTGTTATAGAAAGCAGTAACGGGGACGCCTAATTTCTCACTTGCACTCAAGATGCTCTCAGTCTCTGCAAGAGTTCGTGCCATGGGCTTTTCAACGACAACAGGAATACCTGCCTTGATTGCTGCTAACGAATGGTCGGCGTGAACTGCGTTAGCAGAAGCAACGACAACAAGATCTAAGTTTTGCCCCAGAAAATCACTGAAATCCGTTGTGACCTTGGTGAGAGGGAAATCTTCCTTCGCCTGACGTGCACGAGTGGAATTGCCGGTGAGTACCGTCGCTACCTCAAAACCGCACCCCTTGAGTAAAGGTGCATGAAATGAGCGGCCTGATAACCCATAGCCAGCAATTCCTACGCGCATAGCTAATTACCT
>Ga0209769_1001207_pt1 | contig 10439 bp, 11 predicted proteins | sample LauGreSuBDMM15DN_2_FD_187569 | JGI IMG/M metagenome (GOLD analysis project Ga0209769, IMG submission 187569) | Freshwater lake microbial communities from Lake Michigan, USA - Su13.BD.MM15.DN (SPAdes) (version 3) | ecosystem: Environmental > Aquatic > Freshwater > Lake | place: Lake Michigan, USA...
ACGCAGAAGAAGGCCGCGTATGGCAGCCGTACAAATCGCCTGAAGAGCGGGAGCAGGAAAGCAACGAGCAGACCATCGCAAGCAACAAGCCAATCCGCAACGCCAAGTTGGCAGAATGCGACTGGACGCAGATCAGTGACGTTAACCTAACTGACGATTGCAAGGCCGACTTTGCCGCATACCGCCAAGCCCTACGCAATGCCGACATGCTTGACCCAGTATGGCCAGAGGCTCCTGCTGAAGAATGGTCCATCTAATGGACATGTCCTTTGGCTTTGACACCCTTCTAACTGTTGTCGCTGGCGTCTTCGCCATCATTGGCGTTTGGACGCAACTTAGCAACCGTCTCGCCATCCTTGAGACGAAGCTGGATTTTGGCGATGAGAAGTTCAACGCCATTGATAAGAAGTTCGACGAGGTGATGATGCACCTTCGCCGCATAGAAGACAAGCTGGATAACAAGGCAGACAGATGAATTTCCTAAACAATTTTGAAAGCAAGATTGATGGCGTGAATGACACTGTAGAGTTTGTCATTCGCGTCTCTATCATAACGCTATCCGCTGTGATCCTTGTGGTCGTGATGGCGTTAGTAGTCGGCCTGTTCCTGCCCAATGATATTGTGGACAGCACCGCCATCCTTGAGATGATTAACCCTGCGTTCCAGACCATCATCGGTGCGTTCGTGGGCTTACTTGGTGGCCTCTCCCTCAACGCCAATGCGCGTGATACCGAAGCGCCTGTCGAGCCTGAACCAGCCCCCACACTTGATGATGACGAGATGGCTCCGTGGGAAATGTATCGCAACGATCTGCGCTACGACAACAACGACGACGGCACGATTGACGAGAAGGACTTCCCTAACTGGCGTAATACGGCAGCGTAAATGACAGGTGAACTCTCCACCGTTGAACTGATCGGCCAGCTTTGGCCGGTTGTTCTTGCATTCATTTCACTAACCATCATCCTCGCCAAGATGGATGTGCGCCTCGGTATGGTCGAAGAGAAGATCAAGACGCTATTTGAATTGTGGAATAAGGGGCAGGATAAGTGAGCCTTGTAGACCTTCAAAAGAAACTAGGAGTAACGGCAGATGGCGCGTTCGGTCCGGGAACATTTAAAAAAGCTGCGGCTTACTATAAACTATCACCTAATCGGGCTGCGCATTTCTTTGCTCAAACTGCGCATGAAAGTGGTGGGTTCAAAGCTTTTAGCGAAAACCTCAACTATGGTGCGAAAGGTTTACGCAGCATCTTTGATAAGTATTTCCCGACTCAAGCAATGGCTAAAGCGTATGAACGCCAGCCAAAAAAGATTGCTAATCGGGCATACGCAAACCGTATGGGCAATGGTGATGAAGCGTCTGGGGATGGCTGGAAGTTCCGTGGACGTGGCGCTCTCCAACTTACTGGCAAAGCAAATTACCAAGCTTTCGCAAACTACATCGGACGACCCGAAGTAATGGACAACCCCGACCTTGTGTCGGGTGAACTATGCTTTGAAAGCGCGCTGTGGTTTTTTGACAAGAACAAGCTGTGGGGCATCTGCGATCAAGGTACAGGCGACGCGGCCATCCTCGCGCTGACAAAGCGTATCAACGGTGGTACACACGGCTTCGATGACCGCAAGGCCAAGACAAAGAGATACTCGCAATGGCTTTAATGCCTAGCCCAATGTTGCTGTACGCAGTGGGCGGGGCGCTTATTCTTGGTGCAGCCTCTGGGTACAAGGTCCGTGACTGGCAGTGTGACGCTGCGTATTCCAAGGCTTTAGAAAAGGCGGATAAGCAACGCCAAGAAATGCAAGGAAAGATAGATGAACTTTCTACGTCGTATGAAACCCAGCGCGATCAAGCCGATGTGGTGGTCGCCGGAGAGCGAGAAACAATACGGGAGATATATAAAACTCTCCCTGCTGTCTCTGCTGATTGTGCTCCTGACTATCGGGTTATCGGGCTGCTCGAAGGCGGTATCAATCGTGCCAATGCCGCTGCCTCCGGCGAATCTAGCGAGTAACTGTCCAGTACTTCCCGCCCCGCCGTCGCTGCTAACCGATCCGGATCGTGCAACTTGGGAAGTTGATCTTATAGCTAAATACGGCGATTGTGCCTTGAAACATCGCTTGACTGTAGAAGCATGGGAAGAGGCTGTAAAAACTTCTAAAAAGTGATATAAGGGCGCAGCGCCTCAACACGGACAACAGCATGACACTGATCCCTATTTCTATACCACCTGGCGTATATCGCAACGGCACTGAGCTTCAGGCCGCAGGCCGGTGGTATGACGCCAATCTTATTCGTTGGCACAACGGGACAATGCGTCCGGTTGGTGGATGGCGTGTTCGTAATAGCGTAGCCACTAACGGTATCCCACGCACAACGCTGGCATGGCGTAGCAACGATGGCTCTCGCCGTCTTGGGGTAGGGACCAATACAAAACTATTCAGCATGACCTCTGCCGGTGTCCTCGTTGACATTACGCCAACAGGTTTTGTTCCAGGCCCAGCAAACGGCAGCGACAATACAGGCTACGGTAGCCTTACTTATGGCAGCTATGCCTACGGTACGCCGCGTCCAGACATTAGCCCAATCACGGAAGCAGCCACTTGGAGCCTCGATACTTGGGGCGAATATCTTGTTGCCTGTTCAACGTCTGACGGCAAGCTGTACGAATGGCAGTTGGATGATGTAGCCCCAGCTACGCTTGCGGCGCAGATTGCTAACTCTCCGACAGGCTGCACAGGTCTTGCCGTTACGGATGAGCGTTCAATCTTTGCGCTTAGCGCCGATGGCAATCCGCGTAAAGTTGCGTGGTGCGATCTAGAGAACAACACCGTATGGACGGCTGCGTCCACCAATCTGGCTGGTAGTTTCATTCTTACTACGCCGGGTAAGATCATGTGCGCTCGTCGTGTTCGCGGCCAGATGCTGGTTCTTACAGACGTTGACGCGCACACCGCGCAGTATGTTGGTGCGCCGTTCGTCTATCAGTTTGAAACAGCAGGCCGTAACTGCGGTATCATCTCACGCCAAGCCGTCGCTGTCCTCGATAACATGGCGGTATGGATGGGCGACCGTGGCTTCTTTATCTATGATGGCTACGTTAAGCCATTGCCTTCGGACGTTGAAGATTACGTCTTCTCAGACCTCAACGGCTCACAGCGTTCTAAGATTGTCTGCGTTCCGAACACGCAGTTTGGTGAAGTATGGTGGTTCTACCCATCATCTTCGTCCACAGAGATCGACCGCTATGTGACTTGGAACTATGCCGAAAATCACTGGTCTATCGGTACATTGTCGCGCACTTGCGGTATCGACAAAACCGTGTTTAACTACCCAATGATGTGGACCGCAGACGGTTTTGTATACGACCACGAAGTTGCCTTTGTTCGTCCGGGCGCTGGCGCTGTGTACGCCGAGACGGGGCCAGTTCAGATTGGCGATGGCGACCGCGTTCTGCACATTAACGAACTCATTCCCGACGAACGTACACAGGGTGATGTCACGGCTACGTTCTATAAAAAGTATTATCCCAACGGGATTGAGAGTTCTTACGGGCCGTACTCGCTGGACAACCCAACGTCGGTGCGCTTTAATGGGCGTCAGATCAGTATGCGTGTCGATAGTGCACGCGACGTTGATTGGCGTGTAGGTATCATGCGGCTTAACGCTATCCCAGGCGGGCGTCGATGAGTTTAAGACTTCCTCCACCTCCCGGCGCGTATGACCCGAATTATGAATCGCAGCGCAACCGCCTCATAGAACTTTTCTCAAATAATGTTTACGAGAAAGGTCTAGACGTTGGCATCTATGCGCCAGCAAAGCTGATCTACGAAGAGTATTATGGTGAGTTTACCAAGACCAACAGCCAAATTCCGGCTGCTGCAAATACGGCTTATGCTCTGACGCTCACCGATACTGAACTATCGCAGGGCGTATCTATTGGAAGCCCCGCGTCTCGCATTGTTATAGCTAATGCTGGGGTTTACGCTTTTTTAGTTTCGGTGCAGGTCACTTCCACAAACTCATCGCAAAAAGCAATTTGGGTTTGGCTTCGCAAGAACGGGACGGACATTCCAAACTCAGCGAAAGTTGCGTCTATCAGTCTCAACAATGGCTATCTAGAAATGGTAGTCGAGGATATTATTTCTGCTGCTGCAAATGACTATTTTGAAATCATGTTTGCAGCAGATGATGTTAACATCTCTGTTAGTTCAGTCCCGGCTACTGCGTTTGCACCAGCCGCGCCTGCCATTTCTGTTTCTGTAATTGAAATCGATCAACTGTAATGGGCTGTCAATTGTTTAATTTCTGTGTTAATAACGAAGGATTAGGCGGTCAGTCCGCTTGGGGGTTATAATGGCGACTACAACTACTACTCAATCTCAGGCGCTCAATCCTTTTATTCAGGATATTCTGGCGCGTAACTATGGAGCCGCACAGCAAGTTGCGTCCATTCCGTATCAAGCATACGGTGGCCCGCGCATTGCGCAGTTCCGACCCGCTGAAGAGCAGGCGTTCGGTGTTGCTACCCGCGCTGCCACCGAACAAGTTGGCGCGCCGCAATTGCAGCAGGCTACGGAGGTAGCCCAGCGCGCAGCCGGTTACACGCCACAGCAGTTTCAGCAGGATGTGTCCGGCTTCATGTCGCCGTTCCAGACCAACGTCATCGACGCCACGATGGCCCGCTTGGCACAGAACCGCGCTGAACGTGACGCAGCCACGAAGGCTCAGCTTGCCGCATCGAACGCATTTGGTAACGAACGCCGTGGCGTTTACGAAGCGCAGCTTGCAGGCCAAGAAGATTTGAATACGGCTCAGACGTTGGCTGATCTCTATAATCGTGGATACACGCAAGCCGCTGGGTTTGCACAGGGTCTGCCGAGCCAGCAGCTTGCGGGTGCACAGGCTCTTGCAGGCTACGGCCAACAGGCGCTGGGCAATCAGCAGTCCTACGCTGCAATGCTTCAGGGCGTAGGCCAAGGCCAGCGCGGCATGGCTCAGCAGAACCTCGATCTTGCGTACAAGGACTTCTTGGAACAGCGCGGCTTCCCGCAGCAGCAGCTTCAGACGTTGCTCATGGGTTCGCAGGGTCTTCCGTCCCCAGTCACGCAAACGACAACTGCACCAGGCCAGTCAACACTCGGCCAAGTTGGGTCGGCTGCGTCCTCGATTGGTGCTCTCCTTGAACTCTTCGGCAAAGGTGGTTAAGTAGATGTCGGGAATCCAAGACTTAGCGCGTTTACTAATTCCGAACCGCACTCCGCCGGGTGGCGTGGTGCGTTCTTCTGGAGCTATGCCTTCTGTTGCCCCAGTTAGTGCCATGCCGCAGATCGCGCCAGCCGCAGCCCCGCAGCTTACGCCAACAGCAAAGTATATCCAAGATATGCAGGCGCTCATGACTGGTGGCATTGGCCCCCTATCAACTGGCCAGAAAATATCTGCGGTTGGTCAAGTACTTCAAGCCGCAGGTAGCCGTGGCGCGACAGACCCTGGCGCAGTTATCCAGAACGTCCGCAAGCAGCAGATGGAAAAGCTGAACGCTCAGTATCAGATTGCTCAGTTGCAGCAGTCACAGCAGCAAGAAGCTATGCAGCGTGCAGCTATTGCAAAATATAAGATTGCTCTGGAGCCGGATGAGATTAATGCGCTTGAAGGTCTGCCTCTTGAAGAGCAGGCTAAGAAAGTCGCAGAGATTGCTTTCCGCCAGAAGCAAGTCTTCAACCGTGACCGCGATCCCGACACAGGCAATCTGCGACTGACATACGGCGATGGTGAAATTGTCGTTACCGATAAGAAGATGCCCGTTAAGACACGCGAGATTGACGTTGGCAATGCTGTAGAAATTTACGATGAAGATACAAACGAACTTGTTATGTCAGTACCCAAGCGCATGAGCGCATTCCAGAGTGCTAGCCTTGTGCGTCAGGATAGGCGGGAAGCGCGAATAGCACGCGGCGGTGGCGGTGGTGGCGGTAGCGGTGGGAAGTTGAATAAACCCGAACCAGTCATAGTAGATGGGGTTGAACAACTGCGGCAGTGGGACCCTAAACGCAATATGTATGTTCCGTTTACTCAGCCGGGTGTTACTAAACGATCTAAAGCCCCCGGCATTGTAGAGGCTTTTGGTCGGGTTCTTCCGAAAGCGACCGGCGTTCCACTTATCCGTCAATAGGACTTTAGATGGCCGAGACAAAGCCGAAAGGCGCACCAGTATTTCTGGAAATTCCTACCACTGGGGAGAAGATCACGCTTCCAGGGGTAACGTCGCTTAACAATCAAAACGAACTTAAAGCTGCGGCTGACGCTTGGATTGCAAAGAACTATAAAGGCCCAACACTTGCGGAGCCTATTATCATACGCCCGCCGATAGCAGGCAAGCTGCAAGACGTAACTATTGCGTTGCCGTTTGCCCCGCCAAAGACCGTTGCTTCGGTATCTACTATGGCTCCGGACAGAGTTGTCCCCGCTACGGCTGGTGCGATGCAGCTTACCGATGAAGACCGCTTGGCGCAGCGCGAAATGCAGGGGGTCTATGACGCGGGTATCCGCGACGGAAAAACTCCGGATCAAATCCTTCAAGAAGTTGCGGACATTGGGGTAAAGTACAAACGCCAAATTGACCCAAATTATCTTGACTCCGTTCGTGCCGCCGCTGCCAAGCGCGGCCCCATGCAGTTCATCCCAACGCAGACTGGTGAAACGGGTGCGGCAGAGGGTCTGCTCGGAGATGTGTTGAAGACCGACCTTGGCCAGATGGCCGCTGGTTATTTCGGTGGTGCGGCTAACGCTATCACTGCGGGTTATGGCATGGACCCAGAAACCAAAGACTATCTGCGCGAGACGGCTCCCGTTTCGTCGTTTGTCGGCGAACTGACTGGTGGAGCATTGGCTACAGTCCCCGCCATTCGTGGTGCGCAGAGCGTCCTCGCTGGCACTCGACTCGCCGGAGCCGCGCCACTTATCGGCGAAGCCGCATACGGTGCACTGTACGGTAGCGGAGAAGCTGGCGAAGGTAATCGTCTTTTGGGCGCTACTGTCGGCGGGGTTGGCGGATTGGCCGGTGGTGCGCTATTGAATCGGTTTATACCCGGTGGTCCCGGTACATTTACTGGCGCTCCGAAAGCTACACTTACCCCAGAGATGGCCGCAGTTGCCGCGCCTGTTCCGCCTGTTCCGCCTACTCGTATGCCCGAAGAACAGGGCATGGCGGGTATTAAAGCGTTAGGTGAGAAAGGCCAGACGCGGCCTATCGCTACGCAAGAAGTGACGGACAAAGTTCTGCGCTTTGAGGTAGACTACCTCAAGGAGACGGGCCTGTCTCGGCCAGAAAGACTTCCGCTTAAAGACTTCTTCTTCATGCACTTCGACGCAGGTACGCTTCCTATGGATCGTACCCTTGAACTTGCCAAGCAAGCCGGTATCGACCCGTCAGATTTGACAGACTTTGTGGCTGGGTCGCAGCAAACGGCCACCGAAGCGGCGCGTATTCTTCGTGCCCGCATGGTGATGAGCAAGTACATCAAGAAGGAAGCGGCGGATGTCGCCGAAGCTGGCGTGAAAACGCCGGATGAACTTGGTCTGTGGAAGCGCACGACCGACGCAACGCGTGGCCTTATGGTGTCGCAGCTTGCAACGACCATGCGTAACACATGGGGTTCCGTTGTGCGTCTCCCAATCGACATGGCTACTTCACTTACATCGACCGCAATTAACGCAGCTATAAACCCATTTCGGAACGACAAGGTTGGGACGAGCGCGCTCGACGCGTTTGCTGTTCTTACTGATCGATTCCAACCCGCACGCAATAAGCAGTTCTACGAACAGCTTCGCACATACTACCCAAAGACTGTTAAAGACCTAAACGCTACATACGCGGCGGATGTTGCAGGTGGTGTGGCTAAAGACAAATTTGGTAAAGTGGAAAAAGTCGTTAACACCCTTAACTTGGTGAACCGAGTTACCGAAACGACAACACGCAACGTAATGTTTCCTGTTTATCTACGCCGAGAATTAACCCGTCGCGGCATGAACATCGACGATATAGTAGACACACAACGTCTTGACGAAATTCCGCAAGACGCCATTGAAGCGGCGCTTCGGGAAACGATGGACTTTACCTACGGGGCCGCGCCAAAAACCGATCACATTATGGGTAAAGTTGCAGACAAATTTATAGGCTTGGTCGAAGCACTTGGCCCAGCAGGTGTGACCGTCGCGCCGTTTCCGCGCTTTATGGTTTCCGCCATACGTTTTCAGGCCGAGTATAACCCGTTGGGGGTAGCCCGTCTTCTATCACAAAAGAACCGCGATGCTATGATGGCCGGTGATCCTGAAGTTTTGTCCAAAGCTATCGTCGGCACTGGGTTGTTTGGGGCCGCGTATCTGTTCCGTAGCAGCGACGCAGCCGGTGAGAAGTGGAGCGAGGCCAAGTTGCCGGATGGTCGTGTTATCGACATGAAGGCATACTTCCCAGTTCCTCAGTACCTTCTCGTCGCGGATATTATTAAGCGGTACAACGACGGCAAGCTCAACGGCCAAACGCTCGATCAAGCAATCGACGCTAAAGAAATTTTTCAAGCGGTAACTGGCTCTCAGTTCCGAGCGGGTACTGGCCTGTATGTTGTCGATGAGTTCATCAAAGACTTTACCGACGCAGGCTCGGACCCTAAGAAATATCTGGATATTATCGGTAAGTTCGCCGCTGATTACGGCGCGGCTTTGTTCACGCCAATGCAAGGGCTTAAAGATTTTTACGCCGCGTACGACCCAGAAGAAGCCATCTATCGAGATGCAAAGGGTGACATGCTTGGGACACTTACTCGGTCAATCCCCGGTGCGCAACGGGCGCTAGGTGTTCCTGAAGCGGAAAGCCCAACACGCGAAGGTCCGATGACCACAACTAACCCGGCGCTGCGTCAGCTTCTCGGCGTTACAATCCGCCCAGCTAAGAACCCTGTTGAAAGCGAGTTAGATCGTCTGGGTATTGCGCCCTATAAAATGGGATCAAATACCGGCGATGCCGACACCGACCGCCTTGTTAACCGCGAGCTAGGTATTATCGCCGAGCGCGGGATCGCACCGATGTTGCAGTTGCCTGAGTATCAAAGCCTCGATAATGTCGGCAAGTCCGCCGCGATTAAAGAGCTTTATGCTAAGGCGCGTCAAGCAGCCAACGCTAAGTTTGACGAGGAAAATCCGGAACTCGGTTTGCTGAAAAAGGTTAAAGCGGCTAACCGCGAAGAAGAAATTATGATTAACCGCCAAGTCAAAGCTAGCACCGGCATGAGCGCGCCGGAACTTCTTCGTCAGTTAAGCAAGGCTCCACTCATGAAGAGCCAAGAACAATTTGACGCGCTGCCCAACGGTGCACAATACACAGACCCAGGTGACTACCAAGTCTATACGAAAGGCGAGTAATGGCTAAGAAGAGTGGTGTTAAGGATATGTCATGGCGTCCGCAGCCAAAGTCTAAACGTCGCCACAAACCCGACGGGCTTCGCCATCGTAAGTCTTTGGGGCCACGCAGTAACTTGCGAACTAGCTTCTAATACTGTACACACCGCCTATGAAAATATGGGGCGTAGACGTTGGGGCGTTCGGAGCAGTAGCTATTCTGGATACGGATAGCCGAGAACTTGTCGTCATCGACATGCCTACTCTTAAAGTCAAACGTGGGCCGCGTGTCGTCAATCAGGTGGACGCACACATGCTGGCCGATGCGCTCCGCCCACATGTAGATAGCGAGACTAAAGCCCTTATCGAGAAAGTTTCCGCTATGCCAGGAAACGGGGTTGCCTCTATGTTCAGCTTTGGCCGTGCGGCTGGTATCGTTGAAGGTGTCCTTGCTGGCCTGTCTGTACCTTTTGAGTTGATCCCACCTGCAACTTGGATTAAGTCTATGCGCACGTTCGGAGGGAAGGACGGTAGTCGGCAGAGAGCGCAAGAGTTGTTCCCCGATTACGCCCACCTCTTTGCACGCAAGAAGGACGACGGACGGGCAGAGGCTGCGCTTCTTGCTTGTTACGCGGGAGAGAGAAAAGATGAACCACCTATTCGATTACCAAAAAGTCGGCGCAGACTTTCTTTGTAAGAACCCCGCCGCATTCCTTGCGGATGAGCAGGGCCTTGGCAAAACACTTCAAGTTATCGCAGCGTGTGATACACTCGGCTTAACAAAGGTCGTTGTCGTCTGCCCCGCCATCGCCAAGATTAACTGGCGTCGTGAGTTTGACAAGTGGGGTACGGTTGAGCGCGAAGTGAAGGTGTTCAGCTACGATAAGATCACGCAATCGAAGGAGGTTCGCAATGAAATCGCAAAGTTTGGACCAGATGTCCTCGTCTTGGATGAAGCGCATTATCTTAAGAATAGGACTGCTAAGCGCACAAAGTATCTATATGGTCAGTACTGTCGTGGCGATGGGCTTGTTCGTTTCGCTGAT
>Ga0209769_1001210_pt1 | contig 10431 bp, 6 predicted proteins | sample LauGreSuBDMM15DN_2_FD_187569 | JGI IMG/M metagenome (GOLD analysis project Ga0209769, IMG submission 187569) | Freshwater lake microbial communities from Lake Michigan, USA - Su13.BD.MM15.DN (SPAdes) (version 3) | ecosystem: Environmental > Aquatic > Freshwater > Lake | place: Lake Michigan, USA...
GCGTTGAAGCCATTTTGGCGCGTGGCATGTCGGTCAACGACATACTCAATAACGAAACGCTCAAGGGAAAGACCGTAGCAGGCGACCTAAATGCGCTTAGCCCCGACGAAGATAAAGTAGCGATCGGGTCGCGCCTCGCGCAAAATTTAGGTGTTAGGGTAGGGCAAAGTATCACCATAATTAACCCAGCGGGCCGGACAACGCCTTTTGGCACCGTTCCGCGCGAGATTTCCTACGAAGTGGCTGCCATTTTTGAGGTTGGCGTTTATGATTATGACAAAGCATTTGTAATCATGCCCATTGAGCGGGCGCAATTGCTTATGCTGCTGGGCGACGAAATAGGCATGATTGAAATCAAGACCGAAAATCCCGACAGAGTTAATCAAATTCTCGCCCCGTTGCTGTCGAAGCTTGATAATAAAGGGCTTATCGTCGACTGGAAGAGCATGAATGCCTCGCTGTTCGAGGCATTAGCAGTCGAGCGGGTCGCCATGTTTGTAGTTTTGTCTATCATCGTCCTTGTTGCTGTCTTCAACATATTATCATCCCTGATCATGTTGGTGCGCGCAAAAACCCGCGACATTGCGATATTGCGGACAATGGGGGCATCACGCAAATCACTGCTTCGGATTTTCATGACGGTCGGGTTGCTGATCGGATCATCCGGCATTGTGCTTGGATTGATACTCGGCGCAATATTTTTATATTTTAGACAGTCGGTTGTGAACTTTATCCAATTCGTTACCGGCCAAAATTTGTGGGACCCATCCATCCGATTCCTGACCGAATTGCCGTCCCGGACTGATCCAGTTGAAGTGCTCGTGATCTGCGGGCTCGCTTTGCTATTCAGCTTCCTTGCAACCTTGTACCCGGCGCTCAAGGCTGCGAGTACTGACCCTGTTCAGGTGCTGCGCTATGAATAACATATTAGAGCTTGTCGATGTCCGCCGCAAATTTGTGCAGGGCGATGTCACCATAGAAGTTCTGCGCGGTGTAGACCTTGTGATTGGTAAAGGAGAGCTGGTTGCCTTACTCGGTCCATCTGGCTCGGGCAAATCGACTATGCTTCAAGCGGTTGGTCTTTTGGAAGGCGGATTTTCTGGCTCCATCAAGCTTGATGGCGAGGAGGTAAGCGCAGCCGGTGTGGATCGTCAGACCGAAATTCGTAAGCAGAAGCTTGGTTTCGTGTATCAATTTCACCATCTGTTGCCGGACTTTGACGCGCTGGAAAATGTGATTTTGCCACAATTGATTTCCGATGCTGAACCTGACGTTGCTCTAGAACGTGCGACCTATCTATTGACGCAGCTAGGGCTTGCCGAGCGCCTCCACCATCGGCCGTCAAAGCTATCTGGAGGTGAGCAGCAACGCGTTGCCGTAGCGCGGGCGTTGGCGAATCGTCCCAAGCTGGTGCTTGCGGACGAGCCAACAGGAAATCTGGATGAACACACCGCCGATATTGTGCTCGGCGAATTCATGGCGCTGGTACGCGAAGAGGGTTCTTCGGCGATCGTGGCAACGCATAATGAACGGTTGGCAGCCAAAATGGACCGCGTCGTGCGTCTGCAAGAAGGCAGATTGGGCTAAGCAGGGAGAATATCAATGTCGATTTATGATTTCACAGTGAAAATGCCTGATGGCCAAGCCGAGGCCATGGAAGCCCATAAGGGTAAGGTGGTGTTGGTGGTGAACACCGCATCCAAATGTGGCTTCACGCCGCAGTACAAGGGGCTTGAAGCGTTGTATCGCCAGTATAAAGATCAGGGTCTGGAAATTCTCGCATTTCCTTGCAATCAGTTTGGCGCGCAGGAGCCAGGTGACGCGCAAGAAATTCAGAATTTTTGCTCGCTGACTTATGATGTGTCATTCCCTCTGGCTGCAAAAATTGACGTGAATGGCACCGATGAAGACCCGTTGTGGCATTATCTCAAGCAGCAGCAAGCCGGCCTTATGGGGTCACGTGGTATCAAATGGAATTTCACAAAATTCTTGGTCGATCGCAAGGGCAACGTCGTTGCCCGCCATGGCCCGCAGGTCAAACCTGAAGCACTGGCGAAGGACATCGAGAAACTGCTCGCCGCAGCAGCCTGATTGTCCACAGCTTAGCCCAAAACTGGGTTTGTCGAATCATGCAGGTCATCTAACGTACTTGGATGGCCTACGTTCCCTTTGTTCCTCTGCGCGTGTATTCCGCTTACACCATATTGGAAGGTGCGATTGAGCCTAAGGCCATTGGCGAGACTGCAAAAAAGCTCGGCTTTCCCGCTATTGCCATTTGCGATCGCAATGGTCTCTATGGCGTGATGCCATTTCAGGACGCGGCTAAATCCTATAGGGTGCAGCCGATTATTGGCACGTTGCTTGGGGTCCGGCGGCCATCTAGCGATGGTAAGTTCACACGCGACTGGTTGCCATTGTTTGCGCAGGATGAGAGCGGTTACAATAATCTGTGTCGCTTGGTATCGATGGCGCATCTTGATCGTCCAGAAGACCTCGACGCGCATGTGACATTGGAGCAGCTTGCCGCGCATAAAGATGGCCTTATTGCCCTCACAGGCGGTGCAGAGGGTGCGCTGGCCCGGCTGTTGAGTGAAGGGCAGCATGAAGCGGCATCCAGCTACCTGACGCGTCTCCAGGCGCTGTTTTCCGAGCATTTGTATATCGAACTCAGCAGGCGCAACGACGCGGTTGAAGACGCTGCGGAAGACGCGCTCATTGACCTTGCATATGCCCGCGACATTCCCTTGGTCGCGACCAATACTGCCTTTTTTGCCGAGCCTGATTTCTTCGACGCGCACGATGCCATGCTGTGCATATCGGACGGCACCTATATCGAAAGCACGGATCGCCGCAGGAGCAGCCGAGATACTTGGATCAAAACCGGCAAGCAAATGGGCGCGTTGTTTGCCGATGTCCCTGAAGCGTTAGCGAATACGCTCGTTATCGCGCAAAGGTGCGCCGCGCTCGCGCCTATCCGAAGCCCCATATTGCCAAGCCTTGCGGGTGACCGGGCTGCCGAAGATGCGCAACTGCGCGAAGACGGACGGCTTGGGCTTGAAAAGCGGCTTGAGATTGCAGGGATTACCGACCCAGCGGAACGGCAGCTGTATTTTGATCGGTTGAAGTTTGAAGCCGATGTTATCTGCTCCATGGGCTTTCCTGGATATTTTTTGATCGTTGCCGATTTTATAAAATGGGCGAAGGAACAGGATATTGCGGTTGGGCCGGGCCGCGGGTCTGGTGCGGGTTCGCTTGTGGCTTGGGCGCTGACGATTACCGATCTTGACCCAATCAAGCTTGGGCTTCTGTTCGAACGCTTTTTGAATCCAGACCGTGTATCAATGCCGGACTTCGATATCGATTTCTGCGAAACGCGGCGTGGCGAGGTTATCCGTTATGTGCAGAAGAAATACGGCTCGCGTCAGGTTGCGCAGATCATCACCTTTGGAAAGTTGAAGGCGCGCGCAGTTTTACGAGACACCGGACGCGTTTTGCAAATGAGCTATGGTCAAGTCGACCGACTGTGCAAGCAAGTGCCGAACCTACCCGTTGACCCTTGGGATTTGAAGCGCGCGCTATCGGGAGTTGCGGAGCTGCGCGAAGAATATCGGCGTGACGCTCAGGTGAAGCGTCTGTTCGATCTTGCGATGAAGCTGGAAGGTCTGCCACGGCACAGTTCGACGCACGCAGCAGGCGTGGTCATTGGTGACCGGGCATTGTCGGAGCTGGCGCCCTTGTACCGGGACCCACGTTCGGACATGCCTGTCACGCAATTCGACATGAAATATGTCGAAAGTGCTGGCCTGGTTAAATTCGACTTTCTGGGACTGAAGACACTTTCCGTCCTGCAAAAGGGTAGCCAAATGCTCGCCAAACGCGGCGTGGAGATAAACCTCGACTTACTGCCGCATGACGACCCAGCGGTATATGAGCTGTTGCAACGTGGCGATACCGTGGGTGTGTTTCAGCTTGAGTCCGAAGGGATGCGGCGCACACTAGCAGCAGTGAAGCCTACCAATTTTGGTGACATCATCGCGCTCGTGTCGCTCTATCGGCCCGGGCCAATGGACAATATCCCCATGTTCGGTCGCCGCAAAAACGGCGAGGAGAGTATTGAGTATCCGCATCCGTTGTTGGAACCGGTTTTAAACGAAACCTATGGTATTTTCGTCTACCAAGAACAGGTCATGCAAGCCGCGCAGATTCTTGCAGGCTACAGCCTTGGGGAAGCCGATTTGCTTCGCCGTGCAATGGGTAAGAAAATTCAGGCCGAAATGGATGAGCAACGCGAACGTTTTGTCAGCGGTTGCGCCACCCACGCAATCACACCCAACCGCGCGAACGAACTGTTCGATTTAATCGACAAATTTGCGGGCTATGGTTTTAACAAAAGTCACGCGGCAGCATATGCTGTTCTCGCTTATCAAACCGCTTGGTTGAAGACTCATCATCCTGAAGAATTTTATGCAGCATCGATGTGTTTTGACATGCACCAAACCGACAAGTTGGCGATTTTTATGGACGATATGCGACGGCTTGACGTTATTTGTTTGCCGCCCGACATCAATCGAAGTGAGGCGGAGTTTATCGTCGAAACGAACGCACATGGTGAGCATGCAGTGCGCTACGCACTGGGCGGCATTAAAAATGTTGGCGAACGGGCAATGGAGATTTTGGTCGCGGAGCGCATGTCATCTGGGCTGTTTAAAAGCCTTGATGACTTTGCCAACCGCGCAGACCCCAGCCAAATCAACCGCCGCAGTCTTGAAAATTTGGCAGCAGCAGGTGCCTTCGATGCGTTAGAACCAAACCGTGCGGCCGCGCATGGAGCAGCAGAAACGTTGTTGGCTGCGGCGCAGTCGGCGCGGGATGCGCGCGAAAGCGGGCAGGGCGGTCTCTTTGGCGAGGGCGGGTCAGACATGGCTGCGCTTCGGATCGACAGCAGCCTGTATTGGGCTCCTGCCGAGCAGATGAATCAGGAAAAGGACGCGTTCGGCTTCTACTTTTCGGCACATCCTTGCTCGCAATATGACGCGCTCGCCAGTAGCCATGGTGCAAAGCCTTATGCTGTTTGGCTCGAAAGCGGTCCAATACCAGAGGGCGTTCGGAGGGCAGCTACCATGTCGGCGCTTATTGAGGGAGTACGTTGGCGCGAATCCCGCAAAGGCAAGCGCTTCATGATTGCGGATTTTTCTGACAATAGTGGCCAGTTTTCGGTACGCTGCTTTGACGAAGCTGTTGGAACCCAGCTGGCCGAATGGGCGAAGGATGCGGAATGCCTTTTGCTCCATTGCGAAATGGATATGCGGCCAAGGGATGAAACTCCAAATTTTTCGGTAAAAAGTGTTAGGCCACTGAGCGGTCTGACGAGCTTATCGCGGCTTAAAATGCAGTTGGACGTAACGGCTGAGACTGCGTTATTACAGCTAGCGCAAATGGTTGCACCGCTGGACGGCGGCCGAAGCGAATTGGTTATAAAGACCCGTGCTGCAGATGGTCGGTGGGTCCAGATTGTCTTGGGTCGCCGATACCAGATTGATGCGTCCTTGCTCGATCAGGTTCGGGCAATTGACGGCATTGAAAATGCAGAGCTTGCGCCCCTAGGGCCAGTTTTGGCATTAGTGCATTGATTGCGATATAAACATTGAATAAAAATGCGTCAGCTTCAATTAACGACGCTATGTGAGGGAGAGAATTTGATGCGCGGCACCATGCAGGATTGGGACCTTCGCGTTCCCCATTTGATTGACTATGCGGCGCGCGAGCATGGTACGCGCGAAATCGTGACCCGTTGGACCGATGGGACGATGGAGCGGACCAACTGGGCAGGTGTAGCGGCAGAGGCGCGTAAGCTGTCGCAAGCCTTTGCGGGTCTTGGCCTTCAAAAGGGCGATCGCATTGCCACCTTTGCAATGAACCATCATCGGCATTTGGCGGCTTGGTATGGCGCGATTGGCTTTGGCGGTGTTATTCACACCGTTAATGTGCGGCTGTTCGACGAAGACCTGATCTACATCATGAACCATGCCGAAGATAAGGTGCTGATGTATGACGCTATGTTTCAGCCCATCATTGACCGGTTGAAACCCCATCTGAAGACCGTCGAGCATTACGTCATCTTTGATCGTGACGACAGTTATAGCGCATTCATAGCTGCGCAAGATGGCAATTACGAATGGGCAACCAGTGACGAGCGGGATGCTTGCATGCTCTGCTACACCAGCGGCACGACGGGCAACCCCAAGGGGGTCTTATATCAGCACCGATCAACCGTATTGCACGCAATGGCCGAAATCGCGCCAGCCATTTTTGACCTCAGCCCACAAGCAGTCCTGCTGCCGATCGTTCCAATGTTCCACGCCGCGAGCTGGGGGCTGCCCTTCGCAGGCGCTGCGGCTGGCGTAAAATTTATGTTTTCAACTACCAATGATGCCGCAACGTTGCATGGCCTGATGCTTCAGGAAGGCGTCACGCATAGCGCAGGCGTCCCAACGGTCTGGCTTGCTATGTTCGCACATTTGGATGCAGAGGCAGCGGCGGGCCGCGACGCTTCGCTTGGCAAATTACGCCTTGTTACCATTGGCGGTTCGGCTGCACCACGTGCTATGATTGAGCGCCTGATGAAGTCTGGAGTCCGCGTCGCCCACGCGTGGGGCATGACAGAAACGTCGCCGATTGGCACGATGGGTGCGCCAACACCCAATTGGGATGATTTGACACTCGACGAGCAAATTGATGTCGTATGCAAACAAGGCCGCACACCATTTGGCGTTGAGCTGCGGGTGATTGACAAGGATGGCAATGTAGCGCCGCGCGATGGGGTGACATCTGGCGCTCTGCAAATTCGGGGGCCTTGGGTCATTAAGCGTTATTTTAAGGCAGAAGCCGACGCTGTTGATGCCGACCAGTGGTTTGACACCGGCGATGTTTCGTTACTTCACCCCGATGGCACGATGCAAATTACTGACCGAGTCAAGGATGTCATTAAGTCCGGTGGCGAGTGGATCAGTTCAGTCGAGCTTGAGAATATCGCGGTTGGCTGCCCAGGTATAGCAGAGGCAGGCGCCATTGGAATTGCGCACCCCAAATGGGACGAGCGGCCCGTTCTGATCGCTGTGAAGAAACCAGGCGCGGAGGTCGACGAAGCAATGGTGAAGGCCTATCTGGCGGAACGCATCGTCAAATGGTGGATGCCCGACCGGGTTCTGTTCGTTGACGAATTGCCGCACACAGGCACAGGTAAAATTCAAAAAGTGGCACTTCGCCAGCAATTCAAGGACTTTGTGCTGGAGGATTGAGGCAAAGAACACGTTGTCCTTTACCTAAAATAGGCTGAGATTTGACGGCAGAAGCAGGTGCCTCATGGCCTTCATTTCGCCCGTTGCACATGAATGAGAACAAAAAGAAACAGGCTAGACTTCGCGCAATCGCGGCATGAGTTCGACAAAGTTGCAGGGGCGATTGCGGCTATCGAGCTGATGCACCAAAATCTGATCCCAACCGTCCTTTACTGCGCCATTGGATCCGGGCAGCGCGAAAATATACGTCCCACGGGCAAGCACAGCGCAAGCTCTCGATTGAATTGTGGATGTGCCAATGCTTGCAAAGCTCAGCCAACGGAACAATTCTCCAAAGCCGGGAATTTCTTTAGTTTTTACGTGGTCCAACGCCTCGGGCGTCACGTCCCGTCCGGTTAATCCCGTGCCGCCTGTTGAGATGACAACGTCGACTTGATCGTTATCTATCCAATTGTGCAACCGTGCGGTAATCAACGTTGTATCGTCGCGTAAGATGGTTCGGTCGACGATGTTGTGGCCAGCGGCGATGATCCGTTCGGCCAAAATGTCGCCGCTGGTGTCATCGTCAATACCGCGTGTATCGGAAACAGTTAGAAGTGCGATGTTCACGGGCTTGAACACCCTATCGTTGTCGAGTGGCAATGGCGCCTCCTAAAATTCGGCGCGCAGTAACGTTGCCATTGGCGTCTGGAAATTTGGGCCACATATATTGGGCTAAACCTTTCAAGCTTCCCGATGCTTTTTTCTCGCGCATCTCGTAAATCCAGTAATTGCGTAATATTATTGATACGTAACCACGTGTTTCCCAATAGGGAATGGACTCGATAAACAACAAAGGATCACCGTTGTCGCGAATTTCGCTGTTCCAGCGTATAAGCGGCGAGGGGCCGGCGTTATAAGCTGCTATTACTTTGGGAAGCAGGCCACCTGTCGCCGGCATATCACGCAATTTTTCAAGGTAAGACTGCCCATACTCCAGGTTAACAGAGGGACGGTCAAGCTCAGATGCGGTAAAGGCCGCGCCCCGCGCGCGCGCCATGTCTTGAGCTGTTCCTGGGCGCACTTGCATCAAGCCGCGCGCGCCAGCGGGGCTGATGACGTCTGTGCGAAAATTGGATTCCTGCAGCGTGTGGGCATAAACCAAAGCAGGCGTGACGCGCCAGCCCACACTGGGTTCCCAATTGGGCATGGGATAGCGCGCCATGGCGTTGCTTTGATCCCGCGACGGACCATAATGGCCAAGCCAAAATTGCGTTGATGCCAAGTTTAGCGCGCCAGCCAATTGCGCGAGGTTTGCGTGTTGCCGCGCATCACCAATTCTCGCCTGATGGCGCAACGCCTCGTCAGCCAATTTGTTTTGACCGATTTCTGCAAGCCCAACTGCTAGCGCAGCATTCTCTTGGTCTTTCAGGCTTGCCCAATCCAGCTTAGCCACTTTAGCCGCTTTGCTTGCTAGCGGCACCATACCGAGCGTTTCACTCGCGAGTATTCCGTAGAATGTTTCTGGCAACTGCGCAGCTTTTTGCATTTTGGGCTGAAAAAATTGTGGTTGTTTTATCGCCATCGCTGCCCGTGCGCCCCAAAACAGCCCCGCTGCCTTCAAGTCGTCATTTACTGCTGAGCGCGATACATAGTCAAATGCTTCAAAAGCTGCCGCATATTCCCGCAGACGCCAAGAAGCGAGGCCCCGAACCCATGCAGCTTGTGTGCCCCAATCACCGCCCGCCAACTGCGCTTCGGCGGCTACCCGTTTTGCAGCCGCATCGTCATTTTCGATATAATAGGACCAAGCGACGCGATATTGCAATTCGGTCAATGCTTCGGGCGATAACTCGGCAGCCTTGGTTTCCAAAAACTGTTCTGCGGCCAGCGACTGATCATTTTTTATAAAAATCTGCAATTCGGCGCGGATATCATCGCTCGCAATATTTGTCGGCAAATCACGTTTTGGCGCCCCACCAAGCCATGAAAAGCGACGTACTCCGGGGCGACTAGGTAAAACTTCCGCACCTCGTTTGCGCGCCATGGCCCCCAGACGTTCCGCCTGTGGCAGATATGGCGCGATCTCGAGCAATGCTTGCAATTGGATGGCTTCAACCTTTGGGCTATTTGGCGCGACATACAGTTCAGCGCGCGCCATTGCTGACATGGGGCCTCGCGGAGCGGTGTCAATCAGACGTGCGGCTTCATCCCATTTCTCTGTTCGGATGGCATTATAGATTGCGGAAAACAGAACTTTTTCTTTTGCGTTGAGAACATTTGGTGCCAGCTGAGGGGGTAGGATAGCCCGAAATTCCTCACTATTATTCGCAACTGCTGCCGAAAAGGGCGACGCAGCCAAAGCAATTGCTAGCCATTTCGCCCTGATACTCATTGAACTGCCCTTTTTCCAAACATCTGCAAATCTCTCCACGCCTCTGCCTTCATCGCAGGTCGCGCGATAAGGGTTCGCGGATGAAATGTCGCTAACACCGTTATGTTGAGGCCATCATGACTAATATTCCGTAACTCTGCCCGAGCATTCATGAGATTTTCGCCCAACAGAGCCTTGCATGTGGACGCACCGAGTATCACCAACGATTTGGGCCTGATAAGCTTTATCTGGTGCATCACAAACGCTGCCAGCTCGGGAAAGTCACGCTCGGGGACTTCCGCTGTCGACGGCATAGTCGTTGCCATCCATGTGCAGTAGCAGTCGTTACTTTCTATACCGATAGCCCCCATCATACGGCGCAGCAGAGCAGCGTTTGCTCCGGTTGAAGTGTCCGAGGAACCGATAATGTCTGGCAAGTCTGAAACAATCATGACGTCACAGCTGTCTGGGCCAATCGGCGCATAACGCAAAGGACCATAGCCGTTGCCAGGGAGAGGAGCGCCATGTGCCACCAATTCGCGTAACGACGACATCTCTTCCGGCCAAGCGACGGACGGAGCAGTGGACGCAGAACGTATTTCTGGCGTGGTAGACGTTTTTATAGGCGGTATGGGGGCGTTTGAAGGCGCTTCTTCTGCAAGCCAGTTGACGCTGGTTTCGCTAACAGCCGCGTCCAGTCCGGCAAGCTCCCACCAGCCAGTTAGCGATTCAACCACAGTAAATGCAGTAATTTCTACCCGATCCCCCATAAATCCCTTC
>Ga0209769_1001216_pt1 | contig 10417 bp, 11 predicted proteins | sample LauGreSuBDMM15DN_2_FD_187569 | JGI IMG/M metagenome (GOLD analysis project Ga0209769, IMG submission 187569) | Freshwater lake microbial communities from Lake Michigan, USA - Su13.BD.MM15.DN (SPAdes) (version 3) | ecosystem: Environmental > Aquatic > Freshwater > Lake | place: Lake Michigan, USA...
CGGATTTCTTAATGCGTATCGGAGTAGCCGCTACTCCGGATGTAGCAATACCAACCTTAAATTGGTTATTACAGTCCGAGCATGAAGTTGCCTTGATCATCACTCAGCCTGATCGTCCAGCTGGGCGGGGTCGCTTGCTTCAACAATCGGTTGTGGGTCAGTGGGCAGAGAGTCATCAAATTCCTGTTTTAAAACCAGAAAATTCAAGTGAATTAATTGGCAAAATCGAAGGATTAGATCTAGTTCTAACAATTGGTTACGGTGTTTTACTTCCTGAAGCAATCTTAGCGTTACCCAAACGTGGTTTTCTAAACCTTCATTTTTCTTTGCTGCCTGCTTATAGGGGAGCGGCACCTGCCCAGAGGGCGCTGCACAACGGAGAAACAGTTACCGGTGTATCAGTCTTCCAATTAGATAAAGGCATGGACACAGGTCCTATATTTACCCAAGAATCGATCCACATCGACCCTTCATGGAGAAGTTTTGAATTGCTAGAACATTTAGCAGCGCTTGGCCCTGAAGTTGTAAAGCGTTCCTTTGGAATGATCGAGAGTGGACAACCCCCACACGAGCAAGTGGGAGTTTCATTAATAGCACCGAAAATTAGCAAGGTCGAGGCAAAAATAGATTTCAGGCTAGCTGCCAAACAAATATCTAACGCGATTCGTGCATTCACATATGAACCTGGTGCGTGGACAATCTGGAGAGATGAGCCGTTCAAGGTCTGTGCGTCCGAGATTTCAGATGTCGTTGTCGGAAAGCCAGGTGAGGTTTTTGTTATAGAAAAATCTGTCTATGTTGCAACGGGTTCGGCCTCGCTAGAGCTGTTGAGAGTTATTCCTGCTGGCAAGAAAGAGATGGATGCTATTGATTGGGCTCGTGGGGCTCGCTTGACCGGTGGTGAATTTTTTGGTTGAGGCCCGCCGTAATACTTTTAAATCGCCTAAGCCGGACGCTGCCCGTTTGTTGGCCTTTGATCTGCTTACAGAAGTTAATCGCAACGAGGGTTATTCCAATTTATTGTTGCCTCAGGCGTTGAATGCAAGTAAACTCGAAGATCGAGATCGTTCGTTAGTGACAGAACTTTTATACGGAACAATTCGCATGCAAGGAAAGCACGATTGGGTCTTAGCCCAAATCAGCGACCGACCGTGGAGTGAGGTTGATCCTGGGTTAGTAGACATTTGTCGGCTCGGCGTTCATCAAATTCACGAGATGAGAATTCCTGATCACGCGGCGGTTGCAGCAACAGTAGAGGTCGCACGAAAGAGGATTGGTGAGTCTAAGGCGAGTTTTGTCAATGCCTTATTGCGCAGCGTTACCCGCAAAACTATTGATGAGTGGTTCGAACCCTTGGGCCTGATTGAAGATGACGTTGAACGTTTTGCCATTTTGTATTCGCATCCGGAGTGGATTGTCTCTGCTTATTATGATCTTTTAAAGGATTGGAATGATGTTGAGGCAGCATTGAAGATAAATAATGAAGCCGCAACACCCACCTTAGTCTCCTGGCCTGGTTTTTCTACGCAACAGGATCTTTTAGAAATCGGGGGAGAACCCACGGAATTTTCTCCTTATGGTGCTCACTGGAAGGGAAATCCTGGAGCACTTGATTTGATCAAGGCTAGAAAAATTGGTGTGCAGGATGAAGGTTCACAGCTTGTAGCTGAAGTTTTTTCAAAGGTGGCAGGTGGAAAAAGTTGGTTAGATCTGTGTGCTGGACCGGGCGGGAAAGCGGCCTTGCTTTCTAGCATTGCAAGGGAGCGAGCAATTGTTTTCACGGCCAATGAAATCTCTAGCGCGCGTGCTGAATTGGTAAAACAAGTTGTGCACGGTGACCGGGTCTTGGTCTCTGATGGACGTGAAATCGGATCTTCGCCTGAAAAATTTGATGGGATTTTGATTGATGCACCGTGTACGGGATTGGGAGCTTTGCGTCGCAGGCCAGAGGTTCGTTGGCGTCGCACACTGCAGGATTTGCGCGCGCTGACTCAATTGCAACGCGAATTAGTAGATTCTGCAATTCAAGCCCTCAACCCTGGTGGGGTACTCGGGTATGCCACATGTTCACCGCACCTTGCTGAAACAAGCATTCAAATTGCTGACATAAAAAAGAAACATCCCGAGCTACAACAGATTGCAGTCGATGAATTTCTTCCTCTATCCCTACGTGAAGCAACGCGCGATGGTGCCATGTCGTTATGGACCCACAAACACGGCACTGATGCGATGTATCTTGCACTTTTCCGGAAAGAGATTGGTTAGGATTTGGTTATGAACCATGAAATACGGATTACTCCGAGTATTTTGAACGCTGATTTTTCGCAATTAGATCAAGAGATCAAGCGGATTGCAGCTGTCTCTGACCTTTTGCACCTAGATGTTATGGATGATATTTTCGTACCTAATTTTACCTTTGACTTTGAGGCGGCATCCGCGATTATCAAATCTTCAGTTTTAGCGGTGGATGCACATCTCATGGTTGCCGATGTGGATGAGATTGCTGTTCAATACGCAGAAATAGGTTGTGCATCTGTCACGATTCATGCTGAGGCAACAGCGAACATCCCCCAAACTTTGAAGAACATTCGCAAAGCTGGTGCACGATCTAGTCTGGGGATTAAGCCCAATACAGATATTTCTGATTATGAGTCCTTAATTGATGATGTGGACATGTTTTTGATCATGACCGTTGAACCAGGCTTCGGCGGGCAAAGCTTCATGGAATCGATGATGGACAAGGTCCGTCGAACGAGAGAGATAATAGGAGACCGACCAATCTGGCTTCAAGTAGATGGTGGAATATCTATGAAAACCATTGAGATGGCGTTGGATGCTGGTGCCGATACATTCGTAGTGGGAAGCGCAGTCTTTAATGCTCCCGATCCAGTGGCGATGGTGGTCTCATTGCGAGAGTTCGCAACTGCACACGGGAGTAAGTAACTTTCTAGTAAACTCTGGCCATGAAAACTTTTGAAACTTTGTGGGTGGAATTGAGCGAAAAAGCTTTAACTCGTCCGGAAGGTTCAGCCACAGTTGATGCTCTGGATGCAGGTATTCACAGTATTGGCAAGAAGATCCTGGAGGAAGCGGGCGAGGTATGGCTAGCTGCCGAACATGAATCCGATGAAGCATTGGCTGAAGAGATTAGTCAGCTTATATATCACGTGCAAACATTGATGCTTGCTCGTGGACTATCAATCAATGATGTTTACAAATTTCTTTAGGAGAAATCAATGTTACGAATAGCAGTACCCAATAAGGGTTCGTTGGCTGAAAGTTCAATGCTGATCTTAAAAGAAGCTGGATATCGCCAGCGGACAGATAGTCGTGATCTTGTACTAATTGACAATGACAACGCTGTTGAGTTCTATTACTTGCGTCCCCGCGATATAGCTGTTTATGTAGGTTCAGGTGAACTAGAAGTAGGCATTACTGGGCGAGATCTTCTCATTGACTCTAGCGCAGACGCCGATGAAATATTGTCTTTAGATTTTGGCAGTTCTACCTTTCGTTTTGCAGCACCGGCTGACAAAGATTGGTCGGTACAGGACATTTCCGGCAAGCGCGTAGCAACTGCCTATCCTGGTCTAGTTGAACATAGCCTTGCAGCACTTGGAATTAAAGCGCAGATCGTACGACTAGATGGCGCAGTCGAAAGCAGTGTTCGCTTAGGCGTGGCTGATGTGATTGCCGATGTGGTAAGTACTGGAAATACTTTGCGTCAGGCAGGCTTAAAAATATTTGGAGAACCGATTCTTACAAGTGAAGCAATCGTAATCAAACGCAAAAATACACCGCTACCTGCTGAGTTAGAGATTCTTATCCGCCGTCTACAAGGTGTCGTTACTGCAAGACGTTATGTTTTGCTCGATTACGACATTCCTAAGAATCTAGTTGATAAGGCGTGTGCGATAACACCTGGCCTAGAATCTCCGACAATTTCGCCGCTACAAAAGCAGGATTGGGTAGCTGTACGCGCCATGGTGTTGCGAAAGGAAACTAATCAAGTTATGGATGAATTGTGGGCACTTGGAGCGCGAGGAATCTTAGTGACAGATATTCACGCTTGCCGTCTGTAGTTTTACGCCAAGCCAATCAACTCAAGAACCGAACTTAAAGAAGGTTCGTTGATCGCGAAATCTGCAGCTTGAACGACTATGGGTTTAGCATTGAATGCAATACTCAATCCTGCCAATGCCATCATGTCTAGATCATTCGCACCATCACCGATAGTCACCGTATTTTTGATTTCGACACCACATACTTTTGCAAATTCAAGGAGTGCATCACCTTTTGCGACTCGATCAATAATCGGTCCCACAAGTTCTCCCGTTAAGACACCACCCACGATTTCTAAGGTGTTTGCCTTGTAATGTTTAATCGATAAAGACTCGATCATTGGCTTGATAATGTTAATGAAACCACCTGAAACAAGTGCGACGCTATGTCCTTTGGCGTGGAGGGTATTGACCAGGTCGCGCGCCCCATCGGTGAGTGTAATTTCGTTTTGAACCGCAGTGATGGCCGATTCTGACAATCCCTTAAGCAGACTCACACGGGTACGTAAACTCTGCTCAAAATCTAACTCTCCGCGCATCGCTGATTCTGTAATAGCAGCAACTTGATCTAACACACCAGCTTTGGCCGCTAGAAGTTCGATCGCTTCTTGTTGAATAAAAGTAGAGTCGACATCTAGTTGCACCAGTCGTTTTAAAAAGTCCATATATTTAACGAGGGCTCACGGAAATCGTCGTTTCATTGTCAAAGACGAGGGAAGTAATTGCTAATTCGATCTCCTTCAAAGATGCGCCAGAGACAGTCATCTTGATCGATACTGGATTGTCGGAAGTTCGAGAAAAGCTCTGGATGTTTGCGCCAGTGTTAGTAATGGTTTGAGAGGTCAGCGCAAGATCTCGCGGGTGTAGCTTCGGGGCACTAATGATTAAGTAAACTAAATCCTGTGGCATAGTTGCTAGCTCGGTCTTACCAAAGAGTGTGGCAATGTCTATATCCAAGGTCGTAGCGCAAGAAGCAAGATCTTCTTCGATAGCGCTTTGATGAGCAGGGTTGGCTCCAATAAGCACGGTCAAAATCAGTCGATTACTAATAACAACCTGTTCGATATCGATGACATGCACAGCAAAAGGAGCGAGAGTTTCAAAAAGTGAAGATGCAATACCGGGTGCATCAACGCCTGTTAAAAGGATGAGGCCGGTGAACTGCTCTGGTTGTGCGCTATTTTGTGTCATAAGAAGGCAAGGTTATCGTGAATCATTGCCTCTAATGGCGAGGCTTTAACCCCTGTTGCCACCTATAACCACTATCTTTTGCATCTATGAGTACCACCGTTTTAAGCCTTAGTGATGTCTCAGTTCGCAGGGGCGAAAGAGTTATTTTGGGCCCACTTAATTTTGCGATTACCCAAGGGGAGCGCTGGGTTGTTTTAGGTCCAAACGGTGCGGGCAAATCTACTCTTCTTCAGATACTTGCAACGAAGATCTTTCCTACCCAAGGTGTTGTTCGAGTGTTAGATAAACAAATGGGAATGGTGGATCTTTTCGAATTAAGAACGCGTATTGGACTTTGTGGTTCTGTGATTGCCGAAGATATTCCTTATGATGAAACAGTAAAGGATGTAGTTCTTACCGCGGCCTATGCAATTTTGGGTAGATGGAATGAGGATTACGACCTCTGGGATGAGTCCCGAGCAATGGCTTTGCTGACAACATTTGGTGTGAGAGAACTTGGCGAGCGTATCTATGGCACGCTAAGTGAAGGCGAGAAAAAGCGCGTTCAGATTTCGCGTGCACTAATGACAGACCCCGAACTTCTTTTACTTGATGAGCCGGCCGCAGGATTAGATCTTGGTGGCCGTGAGGATCTTTTGCGACGATTCGCAAATTTTTCAGCAGATCCGGCAGCTGCTGCAACGATTTTGGTTACCCACCATATTGAAGAGATTCCGATTGGCACAACACACGCATTGCTACTTAAGGACGGCTTGATCGCCGTTTCCGGTCCAATCGATCAAGTTCTAACATCTGAGCACGTTTCAGCAGTTTTTGGAACTGCAATCACCGTTACACCAGAGTCTGGTCGTTACTTTGCCCGCGCATCTATTTGATCAACTGCACCCTGACTGGAAAGAGGTTCTTCAGCCTTACAGCGGTTCAATATCTAAGATCGAGCGGTCACTACTTGGAGTAGATATCAGTCCAGAGTTCTCAAATATTTTCAGATCATTGTCGCGGGCTATCGATTCAACCTCAGTAGTTATTTTTGGACAAGATCCATATCCAAGGCTGGGTCATGCACACGGCTTAGCATTTTCCGTAGATGATTCGGTCACGCCGCTGCCACCATCACTGAGAAACATATTTACAGAGTTGTCGGATGATTGTGGGATCACCAGAAAACAAGGAGATCTATCTGATTGGTTTGATCAAGGCGTAATGCTTCTCAATCGTGTCTTAACCACTCAGACGAGTTCATCCCTTGCGCACTCGGATATCGGATGGCAGGAGATAACAGATGCGGTCGCCAAAGAGCTAGGAAAGAGGGAGGTTGTGGCGATTTTGTGGGGTAAAAGTGCGAGGGAATTAGTTCCATATTTCTCTCCTGATTGGCGTATTGAATCTGTTCATCCAAGTCCGCTGTCTGCATATCGAGGCTTTTTTGGCTCAAAACCATTTTCACAATGCAACGATATTTTAATTGCACAAAAGCGATCACCTATACGTTGGTAATTTCCTCAAAAGAAAAAGGCCCCCAGTTTCCCGAGGGCCTTTTTCTTATTAAAGGTTTCTAGCCAATCCAAGTATTTATTGGAGAAGACAAGAAGTAGACCATGAATAGTCCTGATACGAGGAGAAGAAGTGGATGTACTTCCTTTCCACGTCCCTGAACTAAGCGGATTACCACGTGTGTGACAAAACCTGCTCCGATACCTACTGAAATGTTGTAAGTAAATGGCATCAAGATGATTGTCAAGAACGCTGGAATACCTATACCTAGATCCTCCCAATCGATGTGCTTTACCTGCCCCATCATGAGGAATCCCACGATAATCAAGGCAGGTGTTGCAGCCTCATATGGAATTATTGCAACAAGTGGTGCGAGAAAAGTTGTTAGCAAGAATGCAATTCCCGTAACAATTGATGCAAGACCTGTTCGTGCGCCTTCGCCAACACCGGAAGCCGATTCGATATAGCTGGTGTTAGAGGAGATACCGGCAGCGCCGCCAGTTGCAGCAGCAATCGAGTCAACGATAAGGATCTTATTAGCTCCTTCAACGTTTCCGTCTTTGTCTACAAGACCTGCTTGATTGCCAATCGCCGTCATGGTTCCCATGGTGTCGAAGAAGTCAGCGAGCAAAAGGGTGAACACAAGTAAGCAAGCTGCGAGTGCACCTGTTTTTGGATTGGTGAATGCTCCGAAGATATCTTCGAATCCCAAACCAAGAGTGTCAAAGCGAGGCGTATCAGCTAAATTGAGAGAGCCACTTGCATCCTTTGGCAATGCAGGGGTATTGAGACCCCAACCGCGAGGGTTAGATTCAGTGGGGCTAATAAAGCTGTTTCCAACTTTGAAACGTGTCTCGACAATGAGTGCAAGAACAGTTGAAGAAATGATTCCAATAAGAATCGCTCCCTTAATCTTGCGGATCATGAGAACGATTGTTAGAAAGAGACCAAAAGCAAAAATAACGATTGGCCAGCCAACTAGTTGTCCACCATCTCCGAGCTCTAGTGGAACAGCAGATGGTTTGGAGTTAGTGCTTCCCCAGACGACATTTGGAGTTCTTCTCACGAATCCGGCGTCAACCAGACCAATCAGAGCGATGAATAGACCGATACCTACAGAGATCGCAATTTTTAGCGCAGTAGGAATAGCCTTGAAAACTGCGATTCTAAATCCAGTGAGCACAAGAATTAGAATCAAAATTCCTTCGATCAGAACTAATCCCATGGCTTGAGCCCATGTTGAGTTCTTTGCAATTGAGACGGCAACGAAGGTGTTTAAACCAAGGCCAGTTGCCAGAGCAAGAGGGAACTTAGCTACGGCTCCCATCAGGATAGTTAAAATTCCGGCAATGAGAGCGGTTCCAGCAGCAACGATGATGATCGCATTAGTTCTATCGCCGCCACCAATAAATTGGTCAGCTCCATCTGTTGTTGCCAGAATGAGTGGGTTGAGGGCGACTATGTATGCCATCGTAAAGAAAGTAACGAGTCCGCCTCTAACCTCTTGAGCTATCGAAGAACCACGTTCTGAGATTTTAAAATACGAATCCAGCATGATTTGAGCCTTTCTAATTTTGTTAACGGGGGTGTTTGCGACCCCGTGTGCTGAAAGGGTGCACAACCCTGGGAAGATGTAATCAGCCTACGCCCTACGACTTGGTAACTCTTGAAACGACTCCCAGAGAAATAGCAATTGATTGCCCGATCAAGAGGGCGAACATGAGCGTCCCGAGCCCAACGGTTCCCCCTAGGAGCCAACCAGCAACCAAAACAGCGCCTTCGATCGCCAATCGGACGCGCCCAATCCGAACTCCCGACTTATTGTGCAAAGCGGTCATTAACCCATCACGTGGCCCAGGCCCTAATCCGCAAGTTATATACAAACTCGATCCAATCCCGACCATCGCGATTCCGATGAGACAGTAAATAATTCCAAAGAGATATGAATCTTGTGAAGGAAATATTGTTACTCCTACTTGAATGGCTAGAGCTATCAAAGCGATGTTAGATAAGGTCCCGAAGCCAGGTTTTTCTTTGAGAGGAATCCAAAGAAGGAGAACCACGGTGCTTATTGCAAAAGTTGACCATCCCATTGTTATATCTAATTTAGTTGCTATGCCTTGAGCCAAAACAGACCACGGCGCATTTCCAATTTCACTTTGAATCAATAATGAATCCCCAAGACCAAAAACAAACAGCCCAAAAAAAAGGACTGCGGTTCGAAGAGGGGAAAGGTCCCATCTAGATGTGGCTGTCCACGGAGTATGAGGCACCGTTTTATGAGGACGCAGAAACTCTAGAAATGGGTTAGACATTGCATGAGTATAATCGTCATATGTTTCCAGGTGTAGGCACAATCATTAACATTATGACAATTGTTTCTGGCGCTTCACTAGGTGTACTTGTGGGCAATCGAATGAAGAAACCCACGAGAACTTTACTTACTGATGTTTTAGGTTTGGTAACCCTATTAGGTGCAGGCTCTGCCTTAATTCCTTTGTGGTCTGATCGTTACATCAACTCCCTCCCAAAAGGTTGGACTCTGCTTGTAGTTCTAGGTTCGCTTTTGATCGGTGGGTTGATTGGTTCGGCACTTAAGCTCGAGAATCGTTTAGATTCCTTGGGAGAATCGCTGCGCATCAAGTTCAAAGCATCTAGTGAGTCAACATTTGTCGAAGGATTTGTCACCGCATCATTGTTATTTGCAATTGGCCCCCTAGCAATATTGGGAAGCATCAGTGATGGCATGGGAACGGGAATCGATCAATTGATTCTAAAAAGCACTCTCGACTTTTTCGCAGCCATGGCTTTTGCGACATCCCTGGGCTGGGGGGTGGCTGTTTCGGCCATTCCCGTTGGTATCTATCAAGGTGTATGGACTGTGATCGGTTTAGGTTTAGGTGAAATTCTTGCCGGTTATCAAGTTGATGCGATGACAGTTGTGGGCGGAATCATGTTGATTTGTATTGCGTTGAAACTACTTAACATCAAGACGGTTGCTGTGGGAAATCTTTTGCCAGCTTTGGCAATAGCACCTATTCTTGCACTGCTTGTCCACTCGTTTTAGGTAGCGAGACTCGTTACTCCTTAAAGGGTAAAGGCACTGAAGATGTATGCGCAGCCCCTGACACACGAGCTGTTACTTGGCGCATATGGTGTCTACGACACAAAACTTCATAGGCCACATCAGCACCTGTAGAAACGTCTCCGACGACAACCTGCTCGCCTTCGATGACCATGACTCCACCGATTGTGCGGGCGTTGTGCGTTGCGCGCGCACCACACCAACACAGCGCTTCAACTTGTAGCGTATTTACCCGATCTGCCAATTCCACCAATCGAGCAGAGCCTGGGAATAGTTTGGTGCGAAAATCGGCCAAGATCCCAAATGCAAATACATCAATGCTCAGTCCATCAACTATTTTTGCTAATTGATCAATCTGTTCGCTTTCGTAAAATTGGGCCTCGTCGCAAATAATGTAATCGATGCGTTCGCCCATCGATAACTGGTCGACGACTAGCCTGTGTAAGTCCATTTCAGGTGTAACTTCGATTGCAGGACTAGATAGACCGAGTCGACTGGAGATCACACCGCTACCGGCCCGATCGTTATTAGTAAAAATTAGACCTGTACGACCTCTACTTTGATGGTTATGTGCAGTCTGCAATGC
>Ga0209769_1001224_pt1 | contig 10394 bp, 10 predicted proteins | sample LauGreSuBDMM15DN_2_FD_187569 | JGI IMG/M metagenome (GOLD analysis project Ga0209769, IMG submission 187569) | Freshwater lake microbial communities from Lake Michigan, USA - Su13.BD.MM15.DN (SPAdes) (version 3) | ecosystem: Environmental > Aquatic > Freshwater > Lake | place: Lake Michigan, USA...
TTTCTGGATAACGGCTTCCATACTGGGACTCGTTTGGGCTTACTTGGTCAGGTTCTGCGCAGTGGCCTTGCAATCGATTCAAAGTGGCTATGCGCGAATTCCTCATAGCCTAGATGATTCAGCGCGAACACTGGGCGTTACGGGCTTGGCCTTGCTAAGCCGCGTTCACGCGCCCCTGCTAAAGCGCTCTGTTTTTGCTGCAGCCTTGTTGGTATTTGTTGATGTCATGAAAGAGCTGCCCGCCACCTTGGTGCTACGGCCATTCAATACAGATACCTTGGCTGTGGTGGCTTTTCAACTGGCCAGAGATGAAAGACTGGGAGAGGCTGCCCTGCCCAGTTTGGCTTTGGTGCTTGTTGGTTTGATACCCGTGCTTTTATTGAGTCGGGCGATGCGGCAAACAAATAGAGCAGCATGATGCGCTTGCCTAGTGCGTTGGAAACATAAATCCGCACACGTCCAACACGGTGCGTATTTTTGCTTTTAGAACGCGACTTTCTCGGGTTCCATGGCGTATGCGCCGTGCCGTAGTGGTGCATGCGAAATGTCACATCGCCGATCTGAATCGCTTGGCCATGCTGCGCGGGCGTGTTGGGCAACACCACCTGGGTGCGCAGCACGCACTCGTCAAACGGCGTAACCCTTGTTGGGCAATGCGCCCACGATTTTGGGCGTGTTGAGTTGGCGTGGCTTGATGCGACCGCCTTGGGCTTTGAGCCAAGTCTCGACCACATCCCAGACCTGCTTGTTGCCTTGGTTGCGGGCCTCTTCGGCCACAGGGGCCCAGCCCGCCACCTTGTACTTTTTGCCAGCATCGATGAGCTGGCCTTTTAGGCGCATATCTCCAATGCGTTGGCCTGCCTTGGCCACCGGGTTGCAGCTGTAATTCAGGCCCCCCACGCGCACCATGTCGCCCCCTTGCTGGTAATAGGGGTCGGGGTTGAACAGGTTGTCGGCCACGTCTTCGAGCACGGTCTTGATGGTCTCGCCCGTCATCTCAGTCACCGTGGCGTACGAATAAGTGGTGGCGGTCATGTCGAGCAGCCACTCACGCGTGATGGCCTGGCCCGGCAGCAGCGTGGTGCCCCAGCGGAAGCCCGGAGAGAACGCAATGTCTGCGCCCTGCACGTCCAGCAGCGCGTCGATCAGCAACTGATCACCCGTGCCGTTGAAGTTGCCGCGGCGGTACAACAAACCGTCGGTCACGGCCAGCTTTTCTGACAGCTTGGCTTCGTAAGGCGCGCGGATTTTGGTGATGAGCGCATCCATCTCTTTGTCGGCGGGCAGCATGTTCGAGAAAACGGGCAGCAGCTTGTATCGAAAGTCGCTGACTTTCTTGTCTTTGACATCGAAGTCGAGCACGCCCAGGAACTTGCTGTTAGAGCCCGCATTGGTGACGATGGTCTTGCCGCCTTTGTTCGAGACGATGGTCGCAACCGGCATGCCGTCGTGCGTGTGGCCGCCCATGATGGCGTCGATGCCGCTGACACGCGTGGCCATCTTCAGGTCCACATCCATGCCGTTGTGACTGAGCACCACCACCACCTGTGCACCTTTGCCACGGGCCTCGTTCACCATCTTTTGCATGTTCTCGTCCTGGATGCCGAACTCCCAGTCGGCCATCATGTAACGCGGGTTGGCAATCGGGGTGTAGGGGAACGCCTGACCAATGATGGCGCAAGGCACGCCATTGATCTCGCGAATCACGTAGGGCTTGAACACCGGGTCGCCAAAGTCACTGGTCTTGATGTTTTGCGCCACAAAATCGACCTTGCCCGCAAAGTCTTTTTCAACGATTTCCTTGACACGTTCCATGCCCAAGGTGAATTCCCAGTGACCGGTCATCACGTCCACACCCAGCAGTTTGCAAGCGTCGACCATGTCTTGGCCGTTGGTCCACAAGCTGGTGCCCGAGCCTTGCCAGGTGTCACCACCGTCGAGCAACAAAGCGCCAGGGCGGCTGGCCTTCATGCGCTTGACCAAAGTGGCCAAGTGGGCAAAACCACCGACTTTGCCGTAGCGCTTGGCGGCTTTCTCATAGTCCAGAAAAGTCAGCGCGTGAGCTTCAGCTGTACCCGAACGGATCTTGGCCACTTGCAGCAAATGTTCACCCACCAAATGCGGGAGGTTGCCTTGCATGGATCCAATGCCCAGATTGATGCTGGGCTCGCGGAAATAAATCGGCTTGAGTTGGGCATGGCAATCGGTCATGTGCAGGAAAGACACATTGCCGAACTTGGGTATGTCGTACAAGCCATTGGCAGCAGTGGCCGCACTGGCTTCAGCATAAGTGCCCATGCTCAAGCCAGCCATTGTGCCAGCGCCCATGACTTGGATAAATTCGCGTTTGGAGAGATTCATATTTGCAATCACTGATATATATGCGGCTAAAAAACCCGGCTAGGCCGGGTTTTTAGAGCTTACTGGTTGACAGGAGACTTGGGGTCTAGCAACAGACCCACAATGTGACGTACTTGGGTCTCGTTCAAGATGCCCGTATGGCCAGCGCGAGGCATGTTAGAGCACGCGTTGTAGGCCTTGGCGTTCCATATCTTGCCCCAGGTGTACTCCACGATGGCCTTGCTGGCGGGATCGTTGGGGTTGGACACGCCACGAATCTTGCCGTAGTTGTAAAGGCTGGGGCCAATGGTGCCGTAAGAAATTTCTTTCTGGTCAATCTTGTGGCAGTTGTAACAATTGCCGCCGTTGAGGTCATTGGCTTTATCGCTCCAAGTCAGGCCGCGACCACTTTGAGCAATTTTTTCGCCTTCTTTCCAATCGCCGATGAACTTGCCATCAGAGGGCCACTTGATGGCTTTGAGGTTGGCTTCTTCGATGCGCTTGGCAGTTTTTTCGTCCAAGGGTTTGCCTGCTACGTCGGCTTCACTGCAAAGGAGATTGGTTTCGTCGGTGGCGGTAATTCGCTCCACTTTCACATGACTTTGGTCACGAAAAGAAGCCTTGACGATCTTGTCGGTCAATGCATTGAGCTCGACCACCGAAGGGCCGGATGCGCAGCCTGCTACCAGCAAAGTGGTGGCCAAGCTAGCCAGTACGAGTTGGGTCTTTTTGTTCATGAGGTTCTCCTGTTCAGATCAGCGCTTGATGGCCGGGGCAACGGAAGCTGCACCCTTGGCATTCACACCCAGATAGGTCGACAAGGCGATCGTGGCATCACTGCCAAAACCAGGGTACGGAAACCGCTGCTGGCGATAGCAATCGTTCAGGCGCAGTTGCATGCTCCACATCTGACCGTTGGAGACGCGGTAGGCGGGCCAGGCGGCAAAGCCAACACCGTCACCGGGGTTCTTGGTTAAGATGGGCAGATCTTGCAAGCGGATGCGTTTGCCTTCTTCGCCATGGCAGGAAGCGCAGGAAAAGTCATGCGACCCGCCACGCTGAAAGAACAGGCGTTTGCCCACTTCGTAAAAGGTTTTTTCTTGAAAGTGCGCTTGTGACAGGTTAAAGCGCTGACCTTTGGACTCGGCGGCAATATAGGTGGCCAAAGCGGTCACGTTGGCCATCTCGCCACGACCAAATGCGGTCTTGGAGATTTCGGCAGCATTAAAACCTTGCAGGGTTTCCATGCAGGTCACCAAGCGAGACTCTAGGTCCTGCACGCGCTGGGTGTCTGCAAAGTATCTGGGCAACTCCACAAAAGCACCTTTGAACACGCCCGGACCTTTACCCAGATCGCATTTTTCGAGACTGGCGTTTTTGGGACCACGTGCTTTTTTCCAGAGGTCTTCGCCTTTGGCTTCAAACAGTTCAGCGGGGTTGCCGTCTTGCAGCATGGCGCGGTATTCATCAATGCCTTGGCTAGCGGTCTTTTGGGCCAGAGCGGGCATGGTACTTAGGGCCAGTGCAGTTGCCACGGCCAAACTTGATGCTTTGTTCATTGTCACCTCTGTTGGTATTTTTCTAGCACGAAAAGGGTGAAGTTGTGGCCTCACCCTTTGATCTATCAGCGCACGATCACGAAACGGTGGCTTCGTCAGTGCGGGTATCGCCCTTGTTGTCTTTCCAGGTCACAGCAATTTTGTCACCGGCTTTGGCACCTTTGACTGCAAATTGCAGGAAGGGGTTTTTAGACACTGCGGGACCCCACTCAGCGGAGAACACGTCTTTGCCGTTGTGTTTGGCTGTGACTTCCTGGATAAACCAGGCGGGCACGGTTTTGCCGGAAGCGTCTTTACGCTGGCCGGATTCCATCTCGTGGCTCATGAGCACACGAACGGTTGCTTTGTCACCAGAGGACTGGGCACGGATGCGCATTGGATCTGCCATTTTTCTCTCCTAAATCTTTCAATGAATCAATGTTTTAAACAATAGGCGCTGGGGATTAACCGCCGCAACCACCCAAAGTGACTTTGACTTCTTTCTTGGCCCACAAGGCTTTGCCGTCATTCATGATGGCCACAGCGTAGACATCAGAAGACTGGCCCATTTTGGCGCGGGTTGAGAAGTTGGCTTCGACGGCATCGGTCACATGGAACATCGCCACCAGAGAGGACGGGTTCTTTTCGACCATGATCATCAAGTGCTTGACGCCAGCCAGTGCGGTACTGGCGCCCAAAGGCACCACAGCGCCGTTTTCGGCGATGTCCGGACCGGTGATGGTCACATCTTTGCTCTCGGCTATGCTGGTAGCACCAGCAGCTTTGGCGGAGTCTTGCACCGACTTGGCGTCGAATGCAGCTTTGTTAAAGGCAGCGTAGGCGAACTGTGGGAAACCCGCAGTGGCCAAAAGGCCCGCCACAACAGCGCTTTGCTTGAGTGTCTCGCGACGGTTTTGCATCTGATATCTCCTTGATGGTTGAGTGATGCTAAAGAAACAGGTTCAGAAGTGCAACAGGGATGACCCTGAATTACTTGCTGGCCCCCTTGGAAATCCATTCGGCAATTTGCTTGGCATCAGCGCCAGGCAAGGATTGAGGGGGCATGGGGATTTGACCATAAACACCCACACCACCGGCCTTGACTTTGCTCAAAATATAGTCGGTCTTACCGGCTTGTTTTTTCGCGATTTCGTTAAAACCAGGGCCCACAATCTTCTTGTCCACACCGTGGCAAGCGGTGCAACTGTGCTTGTTCAACAAAGCAATAGCTGCTTTGGCTTCGTTGATTTCAGGCTTGGCAGCGGCCACTGGGGCCGCAGCGGCCACCAGCATACCAGCCTTGGGCTCGGGTTTGGTGGTATCCGCGCCGCGCTGCGGACCGACGTTGCGGTTTTGCTCTTGCAAGTTGCCGTGGGCATTGCGCGCAAAGTCAGGCAGAAATGACGCCACTTTGGCTTCAGGCGTGCAGTCCTTCATGCAAATTTTGTTGGCGGTGTCGGGTTTTTTAATACCACTCAATTCATTGCCAGGCCACATCGCATGGGCTGTGCTCATGCCATTGCGGTTGGGCATACGCGCCTGCACTTCTGCGATGTTTTTGTCAGACAGCACATAGTTGTCCGGCACGATGTTGGCCATGTTCAGCATGAAGGCCGTGACAGCATAGACTTCTTCCGTGCTCAGTGTCTTGGGGTTAGTCCACGGCATGGCGCGGTTGATGTAGTCCCAAAGGGTTGAGACCGAGGACACTTTCATCATGGTGGTGCGGCCGGGGTAATCGGATCGCATCAAGTTAGCCACGCGGCCTTTCTTGATGTCTTCTGCGGTGGTCCCGCCGATGAGCGGACTGAACACCTCGTTGGACTCACCAAACACACCGTGGCAATGGGCGCACTTGGCTTCCCACACATCCTGGCCTTTGGCCACCGAACCGGAGCCTGCTGGCAGGCCCTTAAAGTCCGGGCGCACATCGATGTCCCACTTGGCGACCTCGGAGGGCGTGGCGGCGCGACCAATACCCGGGAACGTGTTGGACTGAGCAGCCACCACACCCGCAGCAGCAAGCAGAGCCAACGTCAAAAGGGCATTACGAAACCTGGACATTTTTCACCTCACCGTTTTCTTGCACCAACCACGACTGGATCGCGTTGTTGTGATAGATCGATCGCGTGCCGCGCACTGAGCGCAGCTGTTGGTAAGTGGGTTGCGCATGGCCCGTGTCATCCTGGGCCCGGCTTTGGATGATGGCAGGCTTGCCATCCCACACCCAATCGATATTGAAGCGGCTCAGAGCCTTGGAGAGCACAGGCGTCTCCAAACGTGCCTGTCGCCAGTTGCGGCCCCCGTCGGTGGACACATCCACGCGCTTGATCTTGCCCTTGCCCGACCATGCCAGACCCGTGATGTTGTAGAAACCTTTGTCCAGCAAAACCTGACCACCCGAGGGCGTGGTCACCACGCTCTTGACTTCTTGCAAATTGGTGTATTGGCGGTGCGTGCCATCCGGCTGCAAGTCCATGTAATGAATCGCTTCGTCTTTGGCTGCATAAGGCTTGTCGCCCACTTCCACTCTGCGCAGGTACTTGACCCAGCTCACGCCTTGCACGCCTGGCACCACCAAGCGCAGGGGGTAGCCATTTTCAGGGCGCAGCATTTCTCCGTTTTGGCCATAGGCCACGATGACTTCACCCGACGTGATCAGGCTCATGGGGATGGTGCGGGTCATGGACGAGCCGTCACCGCCTTCGGCCAAAACAAACTTGCCGTTTTTCAGGTCAGCACCGGCCATCTGCAGTAGGGTAATCAGGGGCACTCCCGTGAACTCGCTGCAAGAAATCATGCCGTGGGTGTACTGCACCGTGGGCACCGCCACGTTGCCCCATTCGGTGGCGGTGTTGGCACCGCACTCGATGAAGGCAAAGCGCGATACGGATGGCAAACGCATGATCTCGTCCATGGTGAAAACCATGTTCTTTTTGACCATGCCATTGATCATGAAGCGGTGCTTTGACGGGTCAATGTCCCACCAGCCTTGGTGGTGACGCTCGAAGTGCAAACCGCTGGGAGTGACGATACCGAACAAAGACTGAAGTGGTGCAAACGACACAGAGGCTTGAGTGGTTTGTGTCAGGCCCGGGCTTTGACGGCGCTGCAAGTTGGCTTCGAACTTGGAGGGCTTGCCATAGCCTTCAGCGGCCACGCCCTGCCCCAGACCTACGGTGTGCTCAGGCAGGTTGAGGATGTTGGGGTCGCCACCTTCAACGGGCACGGGGTTGCCTTGGGCCATGGCCATGGGGGCTGCTGCGCCAGCTGCAGCTGCTGCAAAGGCGTTGCGGATGAAATCACGGCGGCCCTTTTTGCCTTCGGCAAAGACCTCCTTGATGCCCGTTGGGGTCAGGAAGTTTTCAGGTGCTTTTTGCACTCTTCCAGAATTGATGTTGTCTGCGTTCACACAAACTCCTTGTTGGTTTGATCATTCACATCCAGACCAATGGCCACCTGCGTGCAAACCGCTCAGCAAGCCTTTGCTGCTATGTCGTCTGCAATCCGATAAAACACCTGAGCGCCTTACCTCATCTTGGTTCAATGTCATCTTGTACTTACATTTAAGTTCGTATATTCGGATGTTCGAATATATGCGATAAGCGATTAATCTTAATCAGGGATTACACTTATTAAGCTGCCACCGAACTTGGAGACATGAGAGCGGCAAAAAATCCGATATGACGGATCGAGCTTCCTAAATAATGCCGGCTAATAAAGCCCGCAAAGGCTTGACTTACTTGGCACCAGCCAAAACCCATTTGGACAACGTCAGTGCATCGGCATCGCTCAAAGCAGCTTGGGCAGGCATGGGCACAACGCCCCACTTGCCCGAACCACCAGCCTTGATGCTTTTAGCCAGTGTGGCTTCAGCGTCTTTTTGGCCAGCGTATTTTTTTGCCACATCGTTGTACGAGGGACCCACCAGTTTCTTGTCCACGGCGTGGCAGGCCATGCAAGCGTTTTTCTTGGCCAAGTCTGCGTTGGCAAAGGCAGGTGCTGACATCAGGGCAGAAGTGGCAACAGCAGCGAAAATCAATTTCATGAGAGCTCCGATTGAGGGGTTTAAATATAATCAAACGGTAATTTAACCTAGATCAATACGGCTTTGCGAAAAAGCGCGCAACTTTTGCGTCAGTGATTCTACTGAGGGCCGGTTGCAAACGGTGATTTGTCAGAGAGGTTTTTGCCGGCGCAGCCTATGGCCTTACAGGGCTTTGAGCCCTTGCGCCATGCGGTCTTCGAGATAGGGGCCGTAAAAATCGGGGTGGTAAGCACCTTCCATGCGCTCGGCCACTTCTTTGCCACCGGGACCAAAGAACAACAAGGTGGGCGTGATCGAGACTTTCCATCGCCGAGTCAGTTCATCATGGGTGGTCAACTTGCCCGCAAAGTCGAGCACGGGCTGGTTTTTGCGCATGTCCACCTGCACGATGGCGGTGCCTGAAAGCGCCATGGGTGAGAGGTGACTTTGGCGAGCTTGCCGACAGAACACGCAACCCTCCAAGCTGACCATGACGATCAGGGCTTGCTTGTTTTTCAGGGCGCGGGCCAGTTCGTCGGGCAGCGATTGGGCAGCGGGCAAGGAGGCAGCACGACCCGATTGCCCCCAAGCGGGGATGGCCGCAACAGATACCCCCACCTGTAAAAGCCAACCACGACGACGCAAAACAGAAAAAGAAAACATAGTCAGAGTGGAAGCCATGAATTGCGGACAGTGCACAATAGCAGGTTTTGCTTAGAGGGCTTGAACAGCCAATGAGCTGCACTTTTCAATGTTAGAAACCAATGAATTATTGGAGAAATCCATGAATCTCGCAAGCTTGCTTGAGACCTGGGGAGACTCAAATGTACTGGCCATGGCGGGTGCATTGGTGGGCTTCACCTTTGGCTTAGCGGCCCAGCGCAGCCGGTTTTGTGCCCGTGCGGCCGTGGTGGAGTGCTGCGAAGGCCAGACAGGCGAGCGTTTCAGCGTGTGGTGGCTGGCTTTTGGGGCGGCACTTGTGGGCGTGCAGGTGTTGGTGTTCTTGGGCTGGCTCAAACCTGCAGACGCCCGCTACATTGGCGCAGCAGGCAGCATCTCAGGCGCGGTGCTGGGCGGCTTGTTGTTTGGTGCTGGCATGATTTTGACGCGCGGCTGCGCCAGCCGTTTGCTGATTTTGTCGGGCAATGGGAATTTGCGCGCCTTGCTGGCTGGCTTGGTGTTTGCCGTCACGGTGCAAGCGAGCATTGGCGGTTGGCTGGCCCCTGCCCGCCAGGCCATGGCCAGTTGGTGGCCCATCGATGGAGGAGCCGGTCGTGATTTGCTGCAGATCACGGGCATGGGACCTACGGGTGGTTTGGTGCTGGCGCTGCTGGCGCTGAGCACCGGGATTTTCTTTTTCTTCAAGACGCACCAGCGCCGCTGGAGCTTGGCTGTTGGAGCCATCGTTGTGGGCTTGAGCATTGCGTTGGGCTGGTTCCTGACGCAGGCGATCGCCTCGGTATCTTTCGAGGCGGTGCAAATCCAGGGGCTCAGCTTCAGTAGCGCATCGGCCGAGATGCTGATGCGGGTACTGTCCAGCGCCACATCGCCCAGCCTGGGCTTTGATGCGGGTTTGCTGCCAGCCACCTTCGCGGGCTCTTTGTTGGGCGCATTGGTGGGCGGCGACTTCAAGTTCGAGGGTTTCAAGGCCGAGAACAAACTGGGCCACTACCTCACAGGTGCGGTGCTCATGGGTTTTGGCGCGGTGTTGGCTGGCGGCTGCACGGTGGGCGCGGGCATGACGGGGGGTTCGATTTTTTCGCTCACAGCCTGGCTAACCCTGATCGCCATCTGGCTAGGTGCGGGCTTGTCCTGGCGCATTCACCGCAGCATGGGCTGGCAAATCTGAGTTTTTTTTCCTAAGCATGGACTACCGCGCGCTCACTCCGCATTAAAAAAAAACGCCGCCAATCCCAAGGACTGCGGCGTTTTTTCTATGGCATGGCAGACAGCCACGCGCATGGTGCATCAAGCCAAGGTGTCGGCCCAAATGTTTTGCGCCCAGCTCCAAGCGTAAACACCTTCTAGTTCGTTGGCCGCGCTAGACACACCACCTGAACCTGGCACAGTCAGCATGGTTTTCTTCTCGGCGTCGTAGCGGTGCACGCTGGCCACATGAACCACATCCTTGGTACTGACATAGCTGTAGCAGGTGTTGTTGTAGATGGGCATGGGGTTGACTTCTTTGCCCATCAACAAAGCGATGACCGCGGCAGCACAGGTTTTGCCGTGTTGGTTGGCCATGTGACCCGACTTGGGCATCAAGGGAGCGACTTGGATCGCATCACCCAGAACGTGCACGTTTTTGGCCGCTTTGGATTCGAAAGTCAGGAAATCCACTTCGCACCAGCGCTTGTTGGCCGTGGCCAGACCCGCGTTGACGGCGATGTCGCCAGCACGCATGCTCGGAATCACGTTGAGAACACTGGCCTTGACGTCTTCGTTGAACTCGAACTTCACGGTCTTGTTGGCCACATCCACATCGGTCA
>Ga0209769_1001231_pt1 | contig 10364 bp, 13 predicted proteins | sample LauGreSuBDMM15DN_2_FD_187569 | JGI IMG/M metagenome (GOLD analysis project Ga0209769, IMG submission 187569) | Freshwater lake microbial communities from Lake Michigan, USA - Su13.BD.MM15.DN (SPAdes) (version 3) | ecosystem: Environmental > Aquatic > Freshwater > Lake | place: Lake Michigan, USA...
ATAGTGCACGCACCGCTGTCGATTCGCTGGTGTACAAATTGCGCATAAATAGCGGTAGATACCAGATCACTACAACTAATGTTAATTTGCCCCTGACGGTAATTAATGAGTTTGATTCTGAGATCACAGTTAATATTTTAATGATGCCCAATAATTCACGTGTACTTGTTAATAGTTTCGAAAACATAACTATTCCTGCACGGTCAAAAAAGCAGCTAGAAATGGGTGTATCTGTAATCGCCCCGGGTGAGACAATAGTTTCGGTCTTAATAACAGATACTGCGGGTAATGAAATTGTCCCTGAAGTGATCTTAACTTTAAATTCAACTGTTATCGACCCACGTGTGGCTTGGTTTACTACTGGGGCGGCCATACTTGTCTTATTGGCAGGGGCGGCACAAAGCTTCCGCCGAGTGCGTAGGAGGGTTAAATGAAATCTAAGGATCTTTTCCGTGCATCAGGCATTATGGCTTTAGGAACAATAATTTCTCGGATCACCGGATTTATCCGCGGAATTTTGATTGTTGCTGTGTTGGGAACAACTTTACTTGCCGACACATACAACGTTGCAAACACAATGCCAAATATTTTGTATAACTTACTAGTTGGTGGTGCACTAACAGCAATCTTTATCCCGCAATTGGTGAGATCCTTCGAACACGATGATGGCGGCGATGATTTTGCATCTCGACTAATTACAACAATCTCACTTATTCTTCTTGTGCTTGTTTCACTAGGAATGTTTTTTGCACCAGCTCTAGTTCGTTTATATGCGCCAGAGTTTTTCACAGTTGGTTTTGAAACTGAGCAAGAGATTGCAATTGCATTTACACGATATTGCCTGCCACAAATCTTCTTCCTTGGTTTGTTTACAATGTTGGGCCAAGTGGCCAATGCCCGGGGTTCATTTGGGCCACTCATGTGGGCGCCAATCGCTAACAACCTGGTTGGAATCGGATTGTTTGGCGGATTCTTACTGTTTTCACCTGGCATTGATATTTCTAGCATTACCTCAAACCAGGTCGCATTATTGGGATGGGGCACAACTTTTAGTGTTGTTGTTCAAGCTTTAGTTCTGATCCCTGTCATTAGAAAACTTGGTGTGTCGATCAAGCCAAAACTTGGTGTTGCCGGATTGGGGAAGTCTTTTAATTTAGCTGGTTGGACCCTTGTTTATGTTTTCATTTCACAGCTTGGATATTTAGTGACTGTTAATGTCGCAACTACGGCAGCGGTTCGAAGCGCCCAAGAGGGTGTTGCAACTGGTGTTGGTTACACACCATATACATATGCCTATTTTGTTATGTTACTTCCATACTCAATCATTACGATTTCAATTATCACCGCAATCCTTCCTCATATTTCAAAGTTAGCACTCGATGGCAAGCGTGATGAGGTTAAAGCGCAGTTGATTAGAGCGATTCGTTTAGTTGGCGTGATAACAGTTCCAAGCGCGGTTGCTTTCTTGTTATTTGGCCCATTAATTACACAGAGTATTTTTATTGGTATTCCTAATGAGGATTCACGATACATAGGTTATGTCTTATCTGCACTTAGCTTTGGCTTGGTTGCTTTTTCCATTAACTTAATTTTAATCCGTGGTTTTAATGCTTTTGAAGATACAAAAACTCAAGTAGTCTCAATCTTAGTAATCAATGTTTTCTCTGTTGGTATGTCTTACTTCTGTTTATATTTCTTGAAAACACAATGGGTAACAGTTGGTTTGGGTGTTGCATTCTCTGTTAGTTATTTAATCGGATTATTTGTGACTTTGGCTCTACTGAAAAAGCATGTTGGGAAGCTTGCGTTATCTGAATTTTTAGGCCAACACATACGTTTATTGATCGCATCTCTGCTTGTAATGGTTCCGTTGTTTATTATGACTCAATACATTTCTTGGTTCGCTGTTGATTTGACGCGTGCTGCACGTGCGGGTGAACTATTGGTTGTGATGGTGGTCTCATTCTTTGCATACATATTGGCGGCGAAGGCGCTTCATATTGAGGAGATCTCGATGATTCGCCACCTGGGTAGTTCAATCAGTCGGCGTTCAGCAAAAACAGAAGAAAACGATTAGATTTCAGGGTCTAGGAGGCACAATGAGTGAAGTACGAAATGTTGTAATTGTTGGATCGGGTCCAGCTGGATATACCGCTGCGATTTATGCTGCGCGTGCGCAGTTAGATCCAATCATTTACGAAGGTTCGGTTACAGCAGGTGGTGCTCTCATGAACACAACAGAGGTTGAAAACTTTCCCGGCTTCACAGATGGTGTGATGGGTCCAGATTTAATGGACAGCATGCGCAAGCAAGCTAAGCGTTTTGGTGCCGAATTAATGACAGATGACATTGTTGAAATGGATTTATCTGGGGATATAAAGGTTTTGAAGGATGGTTCTGGCAACACAATTAAGGCTAAATCTGTAATTCTTGCCACTGGTAGCGCCTACCGCGAAATTGGATTAGTTAATGAAAAACGTTTATCTGGCCACGGAGTTTCTTGGTGTGCAACCTGTGATGGTTTCTTCTTCCGCGGACAAACAATTGCTGTTGTTGGTGGCGGAGACTCTGCCGTTGAAGAAGCAACTTTCCTTACACGTTTTGCCGACAAAGTGGTTTTGATTCACCGTCGCGACTCACTACGCGCATCAAAGATTATGGCTGAGCGCGCGAAAGTTAATCCTAAGATTGAATTTTTATGGAACACAGAAGTAATCGATGTTCTTGGGGCTGACAAGGTTGAGGGATTGAAGCTTCGAAATACCGTTGATGGCACAGAAAGTGAACAAGCATTTACGGGTTTATTTGTTGCGATCGGACATATACCGCGCAGTGAATTGATTGCAGGACAAATTACATTGGACAGTGAGGGGTATGTAATCTGTGAAGGTCGTTCAACTCACACCAACCTCAAGGGTGTCTTTGCGTGCGGTGATCTAGTTGACCACACCTATCGTCAGGCAATCACGGCAGCTGGATCAGGCTGTGCGGCAGCCCTTGATGCAGAAAAATTCTTAGCCCACTAGTAATCTTTAACTAACGCACTAATAAGGAGCAATACGATGGCAACAAGCAAAGTGACAACAGCATCATTTGATGCAGAGGTTCTAAAGAGCACAACCCCTGTTTTAGTTGATTTTTGGGCTGAATGGTGTGGCCCATGCCGTGCTGTTGGTCCAATTCTTGAAGAGATTTCAGATGAGTACGGCTCAAAGATCAAGATTGTAAAACTCAATACTGATGAAGAGTCAGAAATTGCAATTAAGTATGGGATCACATCAATTCCATCCATGTATGTTTTTGTAAATGGCGAAGTTGTTAAGCAAATCGTCGGCGCTAAGCCAAAACCAGTGATGCTCAAGGAGCTAGAAAGCTTCCTCGTATAAATTCATGTCAGATTTAACCGAGTCAGAAGTCCGCTCATTCCAACAAGCCCGTGGCCTTGATGTCACGGGTTTTATTGATGCGGTTACCGCTCGTGCATTAGAAGAGGCACGATGGAAGCTCGGTGACCGATCCTTGTACGTGCAGGAGCATCCATTAATGCATGGCGATGACATTGCCGCGTTGCAAGCACGATTAACTGAGATGGGTTTTGATTGTGGTCGAGTTGATGGAATTTATGGTCCTCGAACCGAAATGGCTGTTAAAGATTTCCAAAGGTCTGTTGGCACAACTATTGATGGAAAATGTGGGCCTGCGACAATTATCGCTCTGATTCGTTTAACAAAGATTGTTTCAGGGGGAGTCCCCTCAACCTTACGACAAAATGCGATGCAGCAAAGCCGTGGTCCGGCGCTTGCAAATAAGGTTATTGTTTTAAATCCTGATGGTGATGATCAACTTGTTTATGATGTTGCCGTCCGCACCGAAGGGCGTCTGCTTGCATTAGGCGCCTCTGTTTTCTTAACACGTGGTGCGACAAATAATCCTTCTGAACTTGAGCGAATTGTGTTTAGTAATAAAAGTAGCGCTGACTTAATGATTTCTTTAAATGTTGACTCCTATGCCAATGACAAAGCACATGGGGCAGCAACATATTTTTATGGTAGTGATGCTCATGGTGTTCATTCAATTGTTGGTGAACGATTTGCTTCTTTAGTACAACGAGAAATTTGTGCTCGGACTGATTTAACTAATTGCCGCACCCATGCAAAAACATGGGATTTACTACGCATGACAATGGCTCCAACTGTCCGAATTGATTTGGGGTATGTAAGTAATCCTGGTGATTTAGATCGCCTTTCCCGGCCAGATTTTCGCGATGTTATTGCTGAAGCCTTAGTTATTGCGATTCAACGTCTGTATTTGGCTGCCGAAGATGATGCAAAAACAGGAACATTGCGTATTGCAGATCTGCGTAAAGCAGGCATCCGCCGCTAAATACCACTCAAGTATTCCCTTGGGTATGACAGACTTAGGCTATGTCAGAGATAACGCAACGCTTCTCAACAGGTGCACCTCAAAATCTTGAAGACAGGTTTGCATCTAGGGCAGCACATATGAAGCCAAGTGAGATTCGTTCTCTCTTTGCTGTTGCATCCCGTCCCGAAATTGTTTCACTTGCGGGTGGAATGCCTAATCTTTCAGCTCTTCCTATGGGAATGATGGCCGATGTTGTCGATAAATTAATTCGCAACAATGGACAAGAGGCGTTGCAATATGGAAATGGTCAGGGGCATCCAAAGCTTCGCGAACAGATCTGTGAAGTCATGGCCCTCGAAGGTATTCGCGGTAATCCTGATGATGTTCTAATTACAACTGGTTCACAACAAGCTTTGGACCTTATCTCACGCATCTTTTTAGACCCACAGGATGTTGTCCTGGCTGAAGCGCCTTCATACGTTGGCGCACTCGGAACTTTTCATCAATACGAAGCATCTGTTGTGCATGTTGAAACCGATGAGAATGGTTTGGTGCCATCAGCACTTGCTGAGGCCGTCAAGTCTGTGCGAGCTGCGGGGCGTAAAATCAAATTTTTATACACAATTCCTAATTACCAAAACCCAAGTGGGGTTCTATTGCCAGCATCTCGTCGCACAGAAATTTTAAACATCTGTCGTGAAGCTGAGATTTTTGTCGTTGAGGACAACCCGTATGGTTTATTGGGATTTGATAAACCATCACCAAATGCGATGCGTGCTGAAGATTCTGAAAATGTTATTTATTTGGGCTCATTTTCAAAGACAATTGCACCTGGTTTGCGCGTGGGTTGGGCGTTGTTACCACCATCGTTGAAGGAAAAAATGGTTATCGCCAGTGAATCATCGATTTTGTGTCCTTCAAACTTCACTCAGTTAACAATCTCAAGTTATCTAGCTGATCAACCATGGCGCGATCAGATCGCATCTTTTTGCGAGCTATACAAGGTCCGTCGCGATGCCATGTTGGAATCACTTGATGAACACTTTCCAGCCACAGCGCAATGGACTAAACCTGGTGGTGGTTTTTATGTGTGGGTCACCTTGCCACCTGAAATAGATACAACAGCGATGATGCCAAAGGCGATCGTTGCAAAGGTTGCATACGTTCCAGGTACCGCATTTTATGCAGATGGTTTTGGCTCATGGTCTTTGCGTTTGTCCTATTGCTATCCAACACCAGAGCGCATCCGTGAAGGTGTGAAAGCACTTGGTGGAGTAATTAAGCAGGAGATGGCAGGCCGTAAAGGTGGATTTGAACTTAAAGGTTAGTTTTCTAACGCCTTTGTAATTCGTTTTAAATCTTCTGCTCCAGCAAATTCAATAACAATTGTTCCTTTTTTTATGCCACCTTGAATTGAAACGCGTGTGTCCAGAGCGTCGCCAATTCGTTCAGCAATTTCCTGTAATTCAGGACTAGTAGATTTTGTCTGCTTTGGTTTCTTTGCAGATTGTCCTTTGGGTGCCCCAGACGAAATTATTTCTTCGGTTGATCTGACAGATAAACCTTCGGTAACAATTCGTGCGGCAAGTTTCTCGATTGCGCTTGCATCACTTAAACCCAAGAGTGCGCGTGCATGACCGGCCGATAAAACACCAGATATAAGTTTTTGTTGCACAGATGTTGGTAGGTTCATTAGACGGATCGTGTTTGAAATAAGTGGGCGTGAGCGTCCTAATTTTTGTGCAAGCTCATCGTGTGTGCAATTAAAATCTGTTAGGAGTTGCGAATATGCAGCCGCTTCTTCAAGTGCGTTTAATTGGCTGCGGTGAATATTTTCAATCAGCGCTTCGCGTAACAATTCATTGTCTGGTGTTTGCCTGATAATGACCGGAATCGTTGTTAATCCAGCAGCTTTTGCAGCACGGAAACGACGCTCTCCCATAATTAATTCATATTTACCCGGTGTTGTTTGACGTACTACAGGTGGTTGTAAAATTCCAATTTCTTTAATTGATGCAATTAATTCGTCAAGGGCAACGGGATCAAAATGTGTTCGAGGTTGACGTGGGTTAGGTGAAATTGCGCCGATAGCAACTTCGTGCTGTTGTCCTACCTCTTTGTCACCAACAGTTAATGATGTTGGGATTAATGCATCAAGGTTTGTACCAAGTCCACCACGACGTGCCATTATGCGATCTCACCTTCACGTTTGTAATTAATTGAAACAACGTTTGAGTCAAAGGGTTTTCCACGCTCTGCTAATTCACGAGCAACAGCCATATACGCAATTGCGCCAGGAGAAACAGGATCATATGTCATTACTGTTTGTTTAAATCCTGGTGCCTCTGAAACACGCACTGTGCGGGGGATTGGAATATCAATTAACTCGTTTGGGTAATGCTTTCTAATTTCATTAGCAACATCGTTTGCTAGATTTGTATTGTTAAACATTGTTAATACAAGCGTTGACAACTTCAATGTTGGATTCAAACGCTTTTTTACTAATTCAAATGTCTTTAATAGTTGTGATAGACCTTCCAGTGAGTAGTACTCGCATTGAATTGGGATTAAAGCCTCCTTTGCCGCCGTGAATGCATTAACAGTTAGTAGACCAAGTGATGGTGGGCAGTCAATAAAGATGTAATCAATTGTTTCGCCACCCGCTTGGCGATCTGCAACTAACTCTTCGATCGCTTCTTTTAATCGCATTTCACGTGCAACCATTGGAACTAATTCAATTTCTGCTTGCGCTAAGGAAGTATTTGAAGAAACACATTCAAGTGAAGGAAAGCCTGCCACTTTTTGAATTACTTGTGAGATTGTTGAATCACCCATCAACACTTCATAAATTCCTGCATTATCAAGATGTTCAACACCTAAAGCCGTTGAGGCGTTTCCTTGTGGATCTAGATCGATAACAACAACTTTGAGGCCACCCATAGAAAGGGCTGCTGCAAGGTTGACGGCGGTGGTGGTTTTACCAACCCCACCTTTCTGGTTAGCCACGGTGAGGATTCGAAGGGAGGCGGGTTTGGGCATGGCCTCTTTGAGCCGGCGGGTGCCAACTACCTTCTTTGTTTCACGTGAATCATCCACGTGGGTAGTTAAGCACCTTTTTTAACCTCGACTATGCGACTGAGCTCAATTCCCTCCAGATTTACCTCGTGAAGAATTGCTTTTGGCACAGATTTCATCTCTTCGTGGGCTTTTTCGCCCTTCATGGCCAATAATGAGCCATTGGTTTTCAAAAGATGCCAACTGATTTTTTTCAACTTCTCTAAAGGTGCCACTGCGCGGGCGGTTACATACTGGGCTGTGGCCTTCACATCCTGGGAACGACCGCGGATTACCTCGATATCAAGCCCCTTGACCGCTTCTTGAAGGAACTCCACACGGCGTTCTAGTGGTTCGATGAGGGTTACTTTTAGATCAGGGCGAGCTAGAGCGATCACAATCCCGGGCAACCCCGCCCCAGATCCAATATCAAAAACGGTAGCACCTTCTGTAAAAAGGGTGGTAAGTGGAAGGCAGTTAAAGATGTGGCGCTCCCAGATGCGGTCAGCCTCACGGGGGCCTATTAATCCACGCTCAATTCCAGCTGTTTCTAGGAATGTGGCGTAGGCGTAAACCCGCTCACCATCTGGAAAATACCTCGCAATGAGGGTTTCACGTGAAACCTCCACAGAGTTAGGCTGGATAGATAACTACGAAACGGTTTGGATCTTCACCATCAGACTCGCTGCTTAGGCCTAGATCCTGGATTGTGTCATGGATGATCTTGCGCTCAAAGGCGTTCATTGGCTTTAATTTGATTGAGTTGCCAGTTGTCTTAGCCTCTTCAGCCATATCTTGCGCAAGTTTTTTAAGCTCTTTGCGGCGTCCGGCGCGGAAACCATCGATATCAAGCATTAAGCGGCTGCGGTCGCCTGTGGAGGTTTGTACAGCTAGGCGTGTGAGCTCTTGGATCGCATCCAAAACTTCACCGCTGCTGCCTACCAGGTGGGTAAGTTTTCCACCCACAATAGCCAAAGCGGCACGGTCGTTTTCTACATCGATGTCGATGTCCCCATCAAGATCTGCAATATCTAGCAACACCTCTAGGTAGTCAGCGGCGATATCGCCCTCTTCCTCAAGCTTTGCTACGCCTTTAGGTGCTTTTTTACTGTCTGCCGCCTCTGTTGTCTCAACAACCTCAGTTGTTTCAACAGCCGCTTCTTTTGCCTTTACCATGATGCCCCCTTTGTCGGGATTGTAGTAATAAGTCTGTTTTGTCTACTTCTTCTTTTTCTTCTTTTTTGGCTGCTGGCGCTGACCTTTTTCTTCGATCGTTGTGCCCTCAGAGTTCTCGGGTGGATCTGTAGCCTCTACCGCGCCATTTTTCTTGGTGCGCTTTCGTTGAAGCTCTTCATATGCGGGTGAACCTGGTGTTGGGTTTCGCTTAATGACGTAGTACTGCTGACCCCACGTCCAAAGGTTTGTCGTTGACCAGTAAATCAAAACACCAACCGGGAAGTTAACACCAGTAATTGCAAAAATAACTGGAAATGCATACAACATAATTTTTTGTTGTTGCAACATCATGTTATTTGAAGAATCCATCTTCGGCATTCCCTTTGTCATTAATTGACGCTGGGTTGTAAATGTTGTCAATGACATAAATGCAATTAAAAAGATTGTTACAAGTTTTACGGTGGTGATATCAGAACCTAAGAATGTTTGTGAAATAGGTGCGCCAAAGAACTCTGCTTGCGCGGCGCTTACAACGTCCTCCTGGGAAAGAACACCGTGTTTGACTGGGGGGTTCTTTCCAATTCCATTGAGAACTGTAAATAATGCAAAAAAGATTGGTGCTTGAGCCAAGATTGGGAAACATGATGCAAGGGGGTTTGTCTTGTGCTCTTTGTAAAGCTTCATCATTTCTTCTGACTGCTTTTGGCGATCATCTTTGTACTTCTTTTGAATCTCCTTCATGTGTGGTTGAAGGGCGGTTAACGCTCGCTGAGATTTAATCTGCTTAACAAAGAGTGGGATCAAAATAATACGAATAATTATTACAAGACCAATGATTGCAAGTGACCATGAGACACCGCTGTTTTTTCCAAAGATTGGGGATAGTAAATCGTGGATTGTAACAATAACCCAAGAAACAGCGATATATAGGGGTTTTAGGACGCTATCCATTAAATAACTACCTTCTCTTTCGAAACTGCATAATCAACACCACCGTGTGACCATGGATTACAACGCAATAACCGCCAGGCGCTCATTGCAATACCTTTGAGTCCGTAGTTTTCAATTGCTGTGACGGCATATGAAGAACATGACGGGTAGTACTTACATCGCGGCCCAAACATTGGAGAGATCCATTTCTGATACACCTTGATAGGTGCGATTAGAATATTTCTCATTTTTGATTAGCCTTCTCGGATAGCTTTTTTAAGAGTTGCCCGACAATTTTTGTAATCTCTTGTGCAACATCTGCATCGTGTGCGTTATTGAGAGCCCTAACCACCAACAAGCCACCGGTTGGTAGTTGTGGGTACATCTCTCGAAGCGTGTGACGCACTTTGCGCGCGATTCGGTGACGAGTTACAGATCCGCCAATACTTTTACTGATAATCAATCCTGCGCGAGCAGGTTGATTTAAGGTGGTTGGGTAAAGATATCCGACAAAGTTCTGGGTTGAAAACCTCAAGCCACTCTTTGTTGTGCGCGCGAAATCGGCGCTCTCTGTAAGGCGTGCACTTTTTGCAAGCACGGGTATCGGTTATGAGCCCTTATGCAGAAAGCTTTGCGCGACCCTTGCCGCGACGAGCAGCAAGAACTGCACGGCCTGCACGGGTTGCCATACGGGCACGGAAGCCATGCTTTTTGGCACGGCGACGTGTGTTGGGTTGGAAGGTGCGCTTTGTCATTGAAAACTCCTAATAATGAACTTCTACTACGGGCCAGAAATACGGGGGAAGCAAGGAGATAACGGTAGAGGTCTGGGGATAAGC
>Ga0209769_1001234_pt1 | contig 10354 bp, 11 predicted proteins | sample LauGreSuBDMM15DN_2_FD_187569 | JGI IMG/M metagenome (GOLD analysis project Ga0209769, IMG submission 187569) | Freshwater lake microbial communities from Lake Michigan, USA - Su13.BD.MM15.DN (SPAdes) (version 3) | ecosystem: Environmental > Aquatic > Freshwater > Lake | place: Lake Michigan, USA...
GGCACCAGGACCAGCACCAGGACCAGCACCAGGACCAGCACCAGGACCGGCACCGGCACCAGCACCGGCACCAGCACCGGCACCAGCACCGGCACCCATACCGATGACGGCAGACCCCGGATCGGCTCCTCAATGTGTTCCTCGCAACAATGTGGGCAATTTTGATCTTTCGAGTGTATTTCATGTGCAACAGGATTATCTCTTTGATACGGCAATCCACAATGCCAATGCAAACAGTGCACCCCAGATTGTTGGATATGTGAGTGATGTTCAAAACAAACTCAAGTCGCTCTCTGGGCAATTTCAAGATGCCAACACTTCGAGTCAGGCTGTCCTCGCACATCAGCAACAAATGTTGGATATCGTCAATGCGGAGCGCGATCGTTTAGAGGAGAAGAAACAATTGGTGGACAGCGCGGACATGCAACAACAACACGTCATGGTGATGAACAACACGTACCGCAAAAAATACACGGACTATACCAAAGTCGTCATCGTGTGCGTGATTGGCATTGGGGTATTTATTCTTCTTCGAATGATGGGAAATTTTCTTCAAGTTCCAGAATGGATCGTCCTCTTGTTACACATTGTCAATATTGTCATTTGTATGATTGTCATTACTATGATTTACGCAGTGATTCAATCGCGCGACCGTATCGATTACGACAAGTTAAATCTACCGCCCCCAAATACAGGTCCAGCGAGTGCACTATCCAAGGATATTTCCAATGTATCCTTGTTTGGACAGTTTTGTTGGGGCGAGCAATGTTGTGATTCCAACAATGGCGTGGTGTGGGACGAGCGCCTTGGTATGTGCATTTCGAAAAAGGCGCCTTTCCCAATCGTCGCGGCGGCTCCTGCTGTCGTAGCGGCTCCTGCTCCGGAACCTCCTACCTATTCGTTTGCTCCGGCCCCGGAACCCCCCCCAAAAAAAGAGTCATTTACAACGTATAGCGATTATACGTCATCTGCGCCTTCGATGGCTGCTCCGTCGGAACTCTTACCGTTGACCAACGGTCATTTGAATGTCGGATTGTCCTATGAACCCTTTGAAATGTATGGACGTGTTTGAAGAATTGCAACAGTACAGAGAAATCTCAGTTTTAGGGTGGTTAAAATCTTCGAGTATAGTAACTGTTATAGTTATATGCCAAGTCCAGCGCCAAGTCCAGCGCCAAGTCCAGCGCCAAGTCCAGCGCCAAGTCCAGCGCCAAGTCCAGCGCCAAGTCCAGCGCCAAGTCCAGCATCGATCAGTTCCGTCGTCGATTCTATTACTTGGCAAAACAATGTCTTGTCGAAGGAAACAGATGCACGCCATCGTGAGTTTTCCACCGACGCAGCGACCATCCGATTCATGACCCAATCCTTGTCCTTTTACTATTTTCTCAATTTCTATCTATTCATCGTCTACGTAGTTTTAGGGCTCATTGCCATGTATATCATCTTTTTCAAAACCACATGGTCCACGCCCTTGAAATTCATGGGTTTACTCGCCATTGCATTGTATCCTTTTGTCGTTTCCTTTCTTGAATATGGTCTATTATATGTAGTAACCTATGCATACTCTCTCTTTGTAGGAAAAGTGCATCTCGATCCGTATTATGAACGCCCTCCCCTATCAATCGCAAGTATATTTTCTTTTTCGTCATTGATATAGTTTGTTTTTTTTATGAACAAGAAAAGACAAACCATTTATTTACACTTCTTCCATTTCGGCAAATTCCAAGTCGTGCGCGAGTTCGTCCTCATCCATGGCAACGGAATCAAATTCGACAATCTTGCAATCGTTCCAAAAATTGTTGCGAATTTTGCCAAATCGAGAGTCCATGAGATCGTGCAAATTACGCAATTTGGGCAATTTGCCATCGCCATTGTTGACAAACCACAACTTGAAATCCTCATTGAGCTGACTCTTGTTGACCCGTTTACCGACTTGTTTGGCCACGCGATCGTCTAAAAAGTTGCTCAAATGATCTTCGCGCTGTTTGTACCGTTGGGTGGCTTCGGTCACCGTCTTGGAGGCAGTCACCTTGCCGCGTGTTTGAAAGGCGCGATCAACCAACATGGCCAAAAAGGTTTCGCGCCACACGGGGAACCGTTCCATCAAGGTCACGTCGGCCAAGAAATGGTACGGTTCCTCGGCCGTCGGTTGCGGATTGTCACTGAATTGCGAGAGAAAATCCACGACGCGGACGCGACGCCAGGTGCCCTTGTCGCGCGTTTTAATGGCGGGAAACTCGTTGCAGCACACGACGACGGAAAATTGCGGTTTAAACACCTCTTCATTTTTAAAGAGATTGCGCCCCGTCAAGGATTCGACGCCACTGACCAATTGTTTCATGGGGCCCTCATAAATGACGTCGTTTTGCCCCGGTTCTTGCATGACGGCATAACGGGCACCTTTGAGACAAATTATCTCAGGACTGGCCTGACCGGGGGCTCCGCGGGGACGGGTAATGAGCCCGACGTTGGCTTCAATGAAATACGATCCCGTGTCCACACCGAGCGTCTGTTTCATCAATTCTGTCAAAATGGACTTGCCGTTGGATCCCTTGCCAATGTAAAAGTGAATGGTCTGATTGATCGAAGGTTCACCGAGGATGGTCGAGGCCAAATGATCCCACATGTATTCGCGCAAATCGTCGACGGGAAAGATTTTCGCCATGAAATCTTCAATCTCGGGAATAATGGCGGCATGTTTGGCGTGGGAGAGGGGCACATAGTTGATTTGCGTCGATTTGGTAATGTAATCCTCTGGCAACCCCGAGCGAAAGGAATTCGTGTTGAAGTCAATGACTCCATTGGCGCATCCGAGCAACTTGGGCGTATTGTCGAGACGCGTCAAGAAATTGCGATCCTTGAACAAGTCGGCGCATTCTTTCAAAATGTTGCGCTTGTCGGTATTGGATTTGAGTCGATCGATAATCTTAAAGGCTGTATCCATGCGGAATTGACTCGATTTAAAACGGGCATCCTCGGTTTCCAAGGTGGACAAGTAATTGTGGAGTTCAAGCACACGCTTTTCAAACATGTAGCGCAAATCAGTCGACATGCCCAGACGCAATTCATCGCCCGTGTCAATTTCACGCCATCGGTGACTTTCGAATCGGTACCACGTCTGTTTGCCAATGTCGACACAGACGAAAATGCCCTTGAACATTTGCAATAGAATATTGGCAATGTCAAAATCGGAGCCGCCCTTGATCGTGGTTTTGCGATTTCCCCCCGAGGCCAACAACAACGAATTCAGTGTCATGTCGATGAAATGTCCAACCGTGTTTTTGGCCACTTCGGCGGCTTGCTCGGGATTGTCATTGGTGGCCCAATAGATGATGGAACGTTCGGTGAGTCGTCCGAGATCATTGGTGGAAAAAGATCGCCATTGTTCACAGAGACTTGGAATGTCGGAATAGTTGAATTTGGACGTCGATTTGGAACTAAAGGCAATCCAGACAATCAACATGCTCTCCGAGACATTTTTGAGTGCCCAGCCTACCCGGATCCACTTGTCGCGCGAGTCATAGTACACACTTGGCAAAATCATCGTGTATTCATACGCCTCTTGCAAATGATACTCGGTGGTCATCAAATTATGCAATAATTTTTGAAGAGCTTCGTCGACGTCCTCTTTGCAGCGGAGGCGCGAAAAATCCGTCGTCATGTGGGTAATCATGGCTCCATTGACGTTTCCTCCGCCGCCGCCCATTGCTGGAGGAGGAGGAGGAGGAGGAGAGGCGGCGCCATTGGCCCCTCGGTTGGCGCGCGTGGCCTGTGCCGCCGTCACCATACTCAAAAAAGAGTCGCGATAAAACAACGCCGCGTGAACATTGGATCGTACCGACAGGTGTAAAAACTTTTCAAAATTGCGGACAAACTCGGTGGGCGACTCTTGGGTCATCATCAGTTCAAAATCGGTGGGGTCCACGGTAAACTTGAAGACTTGCGTCACCCGGTACGTCTTGTGTTTGGGCTTGCACGATCCGTAGAGTTGCCAGTTGGTACCACCCGAAGTGATGGACAAGTCATAGGCATCGGACCAGGAATTGAGCATCCCCAAGTCACCCCACAAATCTTCCAATATGGGAATCATTTTCTGACGAAGTACCGCCTGCGCAACGTGATCCATTTGAATTCCAAACAACAGGTGAATGCCGTCCTTGGTCATGTTTTTCTCAGGCACGGGGTTGGGTTTCTTTTTGAGCATGGCAAACACGTAGAATTCGTCATCTTCGCCGAGTTGAAATACAACGTCTTTCAACATGGCTAAAAACTCGTAGACGAGATTTTGCACATCTTCGTCGGTAAAAACGCGCTGGATCATTTCCAGAGGGAAATGCAGGTCCAAATCAACTACCAATGGACCCTTCCCCGTGGTCACCTGTTTCTCGGTCAAATGTTCCGTCGAGTCTCCCAAAATGACGTGATTGTGGTATAAACGCATAAAGTTGTCATATTCTTCATCGGGGATGCTGTAGGACCCTCCCGGAATGCCTTCCGCAGAATTTGGAATGCGCGTATGGGTCGAGCTCCCGCCGGTGCCAGGAGCTCCTTTGCGGACCGTGTGGGAGGATAGAAACTGTCCCAACGTGCTACCATTACCAGACGAGATTCGGCGTCGCTGCGCCAATGGTTGGACGGCAGGATGTGACATCGGAAGTGGAGGTTCCGTGTTTGGCCTGGATGTGAAATATAGTCATGTATTTATTCCCGGGAGTTTGGACCGTTTCGCGGCACATCCTTTGGCACCTTTTTTCTCAGGATACCTTTAGCATCATGAAATTTTGTCAAGTATGTGACAACATGTACTATGTGACTCTGGACGAGAGCGACGAAAACAAGTTGACGTACAAATGTCGTCGCTGTGGTCATGTCGACGAATTATATGGACACGAATCCATCTGTGTGTTGAAAACGCAATTGAAACGGGGGGCGCATCAGTATCAGCACATGGTCAACGAATATACCAAGTTGGATCCGACCTTGCCTCGCATTCATACCATGAAATGTCCATTGGACCAGTGCCCGACCAACGATCCTCATGCGAAAGAATCTGCTAAAATTGTGTACAAGCGGTATGACGATGATCGTATGAAGTTTATTTACATTTGTACAACATGCAACACGGTGTGGAAAACGGACGACGCAAAGTAAATTTTTATCTCGTCATAAAAAAAAAGTAGTCGAATGGTGCGAAAGAAAAGGACTCGCTATCAAAAAAGGGGTCGATTTCAACCATCCGTGTGCAACATTGGTAATCGCATGACATTTGAAGAGTGCGAGTTGGCCGTGTTGCGCCAGGCGGTGGATGAAAACGAACAACATCGTGGACAAAAGTTGCGTAATGAAGGCGATGTTCTACAACTGGTACACATTGTAGAAGAGTTTTTAGAAGCGAAGCAGTTGCTGTGTTACGGCGGCACGGCCATTAATAATATTTTACCCAAATCCGTCCAATTTTACGATTATACTACCGAAATCCCCGATTACGACTTTTTCTCGGCCCATGCGCTGGAGGATGCCAAAGAGTTGGCCGATGTCTATGTTCGTCATGGATATACCAATGTAGAAGCAAAATCCGGGGTACATCAAGGTACCTACAAAGTGTATGTGAATTTCATCCCGATGGCAGACGTGACTCAAATCCATGCCGGTCTCTTTCAATCCTTGTCCAAGCAGTCCATCAGCATGGCAGGAATTCGGTATGTCCCGGCCAATTTTTTACGCATGAGCATGTACTTGGAACTGTCGCGTCCACAAGGAGACGTCTCGCGATGGGAAAAGGTGTTGAAACGACTGACCCTGCTGAACAAGTATCATCCCGTTCAAATGCCGACCCACGATTCGTGCGACGACGTGGTATTTCAGCGTCAGGCCGAAACTCTGGAACCTGATCTAGGTGCGCGTATTTTCAATGCAGTACGCAACGTCTTTGCCGAGGTGGGCGTCGTCTTTTTTGGGGGATATGCCAACGCACTCTATAGCAGATACAGTCAACGACGGCGTCGACAAGAAGAAATCCCCGATTTTGACGTATTGTGTGAAAATCCCTTGCGATGTGTCACCCTTCTCACGGAACGTCTGGCAGATCTCGGAATCACCAAAGTGTCAGTGGTCGAGCACAAGGCCATTGGCGAATTGATTCCCGAGAGTGTCGAATTCAAAGTGGGCAAAGACACCATTGCGTTTCTGTTCAAACCCATTGCGTGCCACAATTACAATACAATCACAATTGATCATCGGGAAATTCGTGTGGCCACTGTGGATACCATGTTGAGCTTTTATTTGGCCTTTTTATTCATTGACGATCCCATGTTTGAGCCGTTTCGCAATCGTCATTTGTGTTTGGTCAATTTCTTGTTTGAATTGGAGCGCAAGAATCGACTCGCCCAAACTGGCTTGTTGCGCAGATTTACTCCGATGTGTTATGGGAATCAAGAGACGATGGAATCGATTCGAGCCAAAAAGGCGGCGAAATTTGCCGAATTGAAAGGCAATCGCAATTCCCAAGAATATCAAGAATGGTTTTTAAACTATCGTCCTTCAGACAAGACTGGTACAGAGAAACAACCGAAAACAGAGAAACAACCGAAACTAGAGACGACGGCCCAAAAAACGCAAACCAAGAAGAACAAGAAAAAGTTGCCCCTTCAGCCTTTTTGGAATCCGTTTGCCCTCGACTAACTGCCGCGAGCATTTTTGTGCACCTAGTGTATCCCATTCCACTTCGGAGAACACACCATGTCTTCTCGCATCGTATCGATATTCAAATCACGACGCACGTTGTTGGAACAATTGTCTCAGATGGATTACAAAACCGCAGATTATAGCGCATTTACCGTGAATGAAATTGACGCCATGTTGTCGAGTAGTCAATTGGACATGTTGTTGGAGAATGAAAAGACGGGTCGGAAAATCTACGTCAAGTACCCGCGCGCAGCCTCGTCGCGCAACATTCAACAGAAAATGTTGGATGAACTCGTCGAGGATTTGTTTTTAATGGAAGAAGTCTTGTCGCGCGAGGATACGCTCATGATCATGATTGAAGATGAGCCCAACGACAGTCTTTTAGCCAAGTTGCGCACGATGTGGGATCGCGACGGAATTTTCATAGTGGTGCACAATATGCAACGACTCCAGTTCAACATCTTGAACCACACGTTGGTGCCGAAAATGACGCCACTGAATGACGATGAGCTGCAGTCGGTCATGACAAAGTACAATATTCGCAATCGCACGCAATTTCCCGAGATTTCGCGGTTTGATCCCCAGGCTCTCGCCATTGCCCTCCGACCGGGTCAAGTGGCCGAAATTGAACGATCGAGTCCGACGGCGTTGACGGCCATGTATTATCGTGTTTGTGTTTGACTGTGAAAATTTCTCCAAGTACATAAATGTATGCCTATTTAGCCGAATTTCTCGGGGTTCTCTTCGTGGTGTACGTCGTGTTGGCCACGGGCAATATTTTGGCGATTGCTGCCGCCTATGCCTTGGCGTTGATCTTGACGATGGCGACGTCTGGTGGGTATCTCAATCCGGCCATTACCATTGTGATGGCGGCCGCGGGCAAGTTGGAAACGTCGGAAATTTTGTCGTATTCTCTGGCGCAAATTTTGGGGGCCTTGGTGGGCTTGGAGCTCTTTAAACGCTACGGATTGCGCTAAGCGCGAAGCGCGACAGGCGACAAGCGCGACAAGCGCGACAGGCGCGACAGGCGCGAAGCGCGAAAGGCGACACAAAGCCATTGCGACAAGCGTGACAGGCGCGACAAGTATTTTTTGTGTACATGTGGTATACAAAAAATGCCATATATGATGCGTAAAGTACGCAACAAATCTTGTTATCGTGTCGTGAATACCAAAACAGGACAAGTCAAAGCGCGATGCTCAACCAAGAAAAATGCCACCACACAGCTGCGTTTGTTGCGTGCTTTGAAATACAATCCAGGCTTTCGAAAAACGTTGCGCAAACACCGCACGGACCCAAGCGATGCCCGTTTTGCATGAATCGAAGATCGGGAGGAAATTGATGAAAACCATCGACATGAATTATATCTGGACATCTTGGCGTTTGCACCTCGTTGGGCACCTCTCTCTGTGAAACAAATGGCGAAACGGTCACTGGATGTAGTGCAACACGGTCAAAAGAGAGGAATCACGAGTATGGAACGTGTGTCCGATGCCTTTGAGGAAATTGCCGACAGTACGGATCCGGTGGTTACATTGGGTGGGTTGATATTCATGTTGGATTGCGCATGGAAATCCATGTTGACTGCCCAATTTCTGAACATGTCCTACGTGGACATTTTGAGGACGACGAGTTGCAATGTGGGAGACAATGTGGTCGCTGCCGTAGACGATCTCTTGGCTGAGAAGATGTTGCGACCGCAATTGTCCATGGACTGGTCGACGGATCTGGACAGTTTGCTGGCGTTGCGATTTTTCAGCACCCAACATGTCAAGTTTCGGCAGCTGATTGATACCGTCTGTGAAGACATGGTCGAGCACGAAATGACGAATCTGGCCGAAGAGCTGGCGATTGTGTTGTATCAACTGGACGAATTGGTGACCAACGGCCAAATGAATCTCTTGGCCAGTTTATTTGGTCACATTGTTGCCAAAAGGGACGACAATGAGACTATGACGACGCGCATTGCACGCGTGAAGCGCGAAGAGCTGCGGTTGTTGGACGTGTTGTCCAAGCTCCCGATGTTGAGTTGCGATTTCTGGTTGCTGCGTAGAATTCGTACTTCTTTGTAATGAATGGTCACTAACGACCGCCAATTTGAGCATTGACTCCCGCCGCATTTCCACCGCGCGTGGTCATGAGACGATATTGATTGTCCGTGGTGCAAAGAGGGCCCGTGGACTTGGCCAACCCAAACGAACGGTCAAAGCACTGAATCGATCCAGGTGTTGGACCAAACATGTCCACCGGCCTGTCGTGGTCCGTGCCGGAATACAAATTGGAACCAAATCCCCACACGCGTACTCCGGGAGGAGAGACTTGACCCGATCCTTGATGACTCACCGTATTGGCGACATGCTGGGCGTCCAGGGTGTCTACCGAGGCATGGTTGGGATACGTCGAATACGTCAAAGGATCGGACGTCATACCTTCGCGTGTGTTGGACCAGACGCTGGCCGGGGAGTAAGGAACATACTTTTGACAGCTGGAGCAGGAAGAAAAGCAAATGACCAAAATCAAGACGACTGAGACCAAAATCACCCCGATGGGAATACGAATCTTCATTGTTATACATTCAACGCGAGAAATAATTAGGATTGGGGAGGAGGCGAAGGCAAAGGCGAAGGGGCTGGCGCCGCTGCAGAAAGAGCCCCGTATAACCGCGTCAAGGGATCGACGTATTTGATCATGGTGGGGTCAACAATGGTCGTGTCCAACAAGGTTTTCAGTTGCGTCAACACCGAGGGCTGGGCGTTGTCTCCGGGTTGATTCACTTCCGTACGCAAGTTGCCTAAATCGAAGGCCCTCAAATTTTGGATCCCATTGGCAAATTTGCTCAATTGTCCGAGAACACTTGCGTCGCCGGAAGACGCCTTAGATTCTGCAGTCTGTACCTTTTTTAGTAACGATGCGTCCGTATCATACGTATTGTTGGAATAGGTCTGTTTCATATCTGTCAAATTCGCATCCGTGGCAATGGTGTTGGACACCAATTTGCGGCACGCGCTGCTTTGATAAAAATACGGCTGGCAATTGCCCGTGCGATTGTTTCCTTCGAATTGCAGCACATTTAAGAAAACACAATAGATGAGACCACACACGATGACCGCCACATTTGCAGCATACCAATGGTGGTAATTGTATTTCATGTAATTCAAAACTAGATACGTCATTTTTACACTAGTGCGAGGAAATTCTTTTTCACTTCGACCCCGTCGTTTGTACCGTGGTGGGATTGCGCAGGTACGAAGATCCCAATACATTCTTCATCATATTTACCAGATTTTGCAAGACGGAATTGAGCCCCTGCTGTTGGGTTTGGCTGGCATCCAATTGACTTTGTAGACGATTTACTGCCGTTTGTACATTGCTATTGCTCGATGCCACATCCTGCATTGCTGCTGCAATGCTTTCCTGTGCAGTTTGTTTCACATAGGTTTCGAATCTCGTTTGCGTATTTTGATCAAAGAGGTTACCCAAAGACAATACGGTGATGCGATCTTGATATCCATTGAAGGAGACGTACACGTACAACCACATCAATACAAATACCAAAACACCTAAAAAGAAGAAAATGGTAAACGTGGGTCCCCACATTTGCACAAACGTGAGTACGGGCGGAATTATAAAAATTTCGGCGGGAAGATCCTTCGATGCAACTTTGGGCTCT
>Ga0209769_1001236_pt1 | contig 10349 bp, 8 predicted proteins | sample LauGreSuBDMM15DN_2_FD_187569 | JGI IMG/M metagenome (GOLD analysis project Ga0209769, IMG submission 187569) | Freshwater lake microbial communities from Lake Michigan, USA - Su13.BD.MM15.DN (SPAdes) (version 3) | ecosystem: Environmental > Aquatic > Freshwater > Lake | place: Lake Michigan, USA...
TCTGATTGCAACAGATGCAACGACTGCTACTCAATTACTTGGTTTAACAGAAGTGCCACGTATGGCTGGATGTATCACCTGGTATCACGCCGTCTCCCAGAATCCTTCGGGAAGTGGACGATTGGTCGTAGATGGACAAAGGCGTGGACCGATAATTAATACGGTGGTGATGTCAGATATTTCATCTAATTACGCACCCAAAAATCAACATCTCATTTCTACGACAACTGATGTAAATGTTACTGAATCTGATGTTCGTCGTCATCTGGCCATACTGTGGGGGACTAGCACCCACGATTGGCAATTCATTGCTAAGTATGAAATTCCAGCAGCCTTGCCAATTCATAGCGTGGGCCGGGCTTTGTCGCAAAGCACAAAGATTAGCGAACATCATTTTGTTGCCGGTGATCACAGAACTGTTCCATCTCAGCAAGGCGCCCTATTTTCAGGTCGCCTTGCAGCTCAATTAATCCTGAACTAGTTGTGCAAGTGCTTCTGTTATGTGGGGGTAATCCCAGGTAAAGCCGGCTTCCTGTAAAACATGTGGAATTACCCGCTTTGAGCCGAGGACCTCTGAAGAAAATCCTCCGAGAACTATTTTTAGAGCAAAAGCAGGAGCAGGGAAAAGAGCTGGTCGATGCATTGCACGGGCAAGGGCTGATGTAAATTCTTGATTAGTAACTGGATTTGGAGCAGTTACATTTACTGGACCTGAAATTGGATTCTCTAATGCAAAAACTATTGCGCGAATTTGATCGTGCAGGGTGATCCAGGACCACCATTGTTTTCCATTGCCCAACTTTCCACCAAGACCTAAGCGAAATAATGGAAGCATCTTGCCTAGTGCGCCGCCGGTTGGGTCTAACACCAAACCAGTTCGTATTTTCACAGTGCGTGTTTCGCCCGCAAGATCTGCAGCAGCTTCCCACTCGCGACAGACAGCGGCTAAGAAATCATCGCCAGCTCGATCTGTTTCAACTACAGCGCGATTACCGCTCTCACCGTACCAACCAATAGCAGATGCTGAGATAAATACCTGAGGCTTGAGCTCTGCAACAGCGTTTGCAATCGCAGTAGTACCGAGCAACCGTGAATTTAGAATCTCGCTCTTATACTTTTTGTTCCATCGCTTATCACCAACGCCAACACCAGCTAAGTGAATAATTGCATCAACACCACGAAGGGGTTCAAGATCTACCAAGCCAGTGTGTGGATCCCACTGCACTTCATCAGGTGCAACTGTTGCACGGCGAACAAGGCGCTGGACTGTGTGGCCTTCACTTTTAAGATGACCAACGAGTGCGGTACCGATAAGTCCTGATGCGCCTGTAATTGCGATGCGTTGTGGAACTGACATAGCTAACTTACAGTCCTAGATCTGACTCGAAAGCTCCACCTTCGAGGCGTTCTTTGAGAGTTACTAAGAATCGTGCTGCATCTGCGCCATCTACGACACGGTGGTCATAAGAGAGACCAAGGTAAACCATGGAACGGATAGCAATTGACTCTCCGCCATCTTCCCCGCGGACAACCATCGGACGTTTAACAACTGCTCCTAAACCAAGGATTGCAACCTGTGGTTGGTTAATAATTGGAGTGTCAAATAACGCTCCTCGGCTTCCAGTGTTTGTCAGAGTAAATGTTCCGCCACCTAGTTCATCAGGAGTGACCTTGTTATCGCGGGTGCGAGCTGCAAGGTCTGCAATCTTTCGTGCAATGCCACCCATGTTGAGATCACCGGCGTTAGCAATAACTGGAACTAGCAAACCGCGCTCTGTATCAACTGCGATTCCGAGATGTTCAGTCCCGTGATACGTGATCTGGTCGCCTTCGACAGAAGAGTTTAGAACTGGGTGTTGCTTGAGTGCTTCACATACTGCAACTGCAAAGAATGGAAGGAATGAAAGCTTCACACCTTCACGTGCTTCAAAACTCTCCTTCGAGCGATCGCGTAGCCGAGCAATCTTTGTAACATCAACTTCAATAACTGTCGTTAGTTGGGCACTGACCTGAAGTGATTCAACCATGCGAGCTGCAATAACTTTACGAAGTCGAGACATTGTCACTGTTGTTCCACGAAGTGGTGAGACTGCAACTACTGGAGACTTTGCCACACTAGTCGTCGTAGAAATTGGAGCAGATGAAGCAGGTGCCGCTGTAACAGATGCTGGAGGACGAGCTAATGCTTCAACATCCTCACGACGAATTCTTCCGCCGATTCCTGTGCCTGTAACGTGCGCAAGATTGACGCCGAGTTCTGTTGCGAGCTTGCGAACTACCGGAGTGACATAAGCATCGGCGGGTTGCGATACAGGTGCGGTAGCCACTGGTGCGGGCGCGGACACAACTGGTGCTGCAACGACGGGTGCAGGAGGTGGTGTAACAGGTGCGGACACAACAGGTGCTGGAGCAGCAGCTCCAGGCGTTGGCGCTGGATTGTTTGTACTTCCAATTAAGCCAAGGCGGGCACCAACTGCGACAGTCGTGTCGACTGCAACATCAATAGCAAGGAGTATTCCTGCAACTGGTGAAGGAATCTCTGTATCAACTTTGTCAGTAGAAACTTCAAGTAATGCTTCATCGACTGCAACGGAGTCACCAACGTTTTTTAACCAACGTGTAACGGTGCCTTCTGAAACACTCTCACCGAGTGCGGGCATTGTGATTACTGTGCCGGCACCAGATGGTGCAGGTGCCGGCGTGACTGGCACAGCAGCAACTGGTTCTGGCTTTGCGACAACAGGGGCAGCAGGTACTGGGACAGACGTAGCAGCGCTATCGGCAATAATCGCAAGTTCTGCTCCCACGGGAACAGTCTGATCAATCTGCACAACAATCTTTTGAAGAATACCTGCAACAGGTGATGGAATCTCTGTATCAACTTTGTCAGTTGAAACTTCTAGAAGTGGTTCATCAACATTTACATGATCACCTTCGGCCTTTAACCAACGGGTGACTGTGCCTTCGCTAACGCTTTCGCCAAGTGCTGGCATCGTTACTGAAAATGTCATCTGTTTTCTCCTTGGTTATCCGTGTGCATGTAGCGGTTTGCCTGCCAGTGCCATATGAGCCTCGCCCATTGCCTCTGACAGTGTTGGATGAGCATGGATCAAAGGAGCCACATCACTTGCACGTGCCTCCCAGTTATAAATTAATTCTGCTTCAGCTAACAATTCGCCAACTCGTGCACCAACCATGTGGATTCCTAGAATTGGTCCATCTTTTTGAGCAATGAGTTTGATAGATCCTGCTGTATTAAGAATCTGTGCTTTACCGTTGCCGGCAAGATCATAAGAAAGCTCAACAACATCATGGCCGCGCTTTTTTGCCTCAGCTGTTGTTAATCCAACTGATGCAACCTCAGGATCTGAATATGTAACACGGGGAATTCCATCGTAATTAATTGCACGAGGATTTAATCCGGCAATCTCTTCTGCCACCAATATTCCTTCGGCAAAGCCAACGTGTGCAAGCTGCGGTGTTGGGATCAAGTCTCCAACAGCCCAGACTCCTGGAACATTGGTGCGGCACTTGTCATCAACTAAGACATATCCACGATCCATCGTGACACCTTGCTCTTCATAACCGAGGTTGGCTGAAACTGGTCCACGTCCTACTGCAACCAAAAGGATTTCTGCCGTAAATGTATTTCCATCCTCTAAAGTAACTGTCACGCCATTTTTGCTCTTAACGGCAGACTGGAATCGCACACCTAATTTGAAGTTAATTCCACGCTTGCGGAAAGCACGCTCAAGTTGCTTGCTCGATGACTCATCTTCAAGTGAGATCAAGTGTGGCAAGCCTTCGATGATTGTTACTTCAGAACCGAATGATTTCCATACTGATGCGAATTCGCATCCAATAACTCCGCCACCTAAAACAATGACGCTCTTTGGAACATAATTCAACTTCGTTCCGTGATCGGAGGTAATAATCTTTTCGCCATCGATTTCAAGTCCAGGCAGAGTTTTGGCATATGAACCCGTCGCAAGAATTACATTCTTGCCGGTGTAGCGGGTTCCATTTACTTCAACAGTATCTTTTGCCACTAATTTTCCGTGACCTTCGATAAAGGTAACTCCACGAGACTTAACTAAACCTGACAATCCCTTATACAACTTATTGATCACGCCATCTTTGTATGAATTAACTCCGGCCATATCAATGCCATCAAAAGTTGACTTGACTCCAAAGAGCGCACCATCGCGCGCGCCATCTGCGATTTCAGCTGAGTGAAGGAGAGCTTTGGTTGGAATGCACCCACGGTGCAAACATGTACCGCCGACTTTGTCTGCTTCGATCAGGGCAACTGAAAGACCCAATTGCGAGCCGCGTAATGCTGCGGCATAACCCCCGCTGCCACCACCAAGGATGACGAGATCAAATTGAGACAACGAACAGCTCCTCTCAAAGGCCCATGCGGGCTATGTGCCTATCTTGCCCCAAAGAGGGTCAAACCTGCCAATGCATAGGGGCAGATTTACGCTTGTTCGGCCAATGTCACAAGTGATCTAAGGGCGATGCCGGTGCCACCCACTGGGGTGTAGCCATGGGGCTTTGCCTCGTTGTAGGCAGGCCCTGCAATATCAAGGTGGAGCCATGGAAGTTCTGGGTTTACGAAATCTTTCAAGAACAGACCTGCAACCAACATGCCACCCATACGGTCTCCAATATTTGCAAGGTCGGCAACTGGTGAATCTAGTGATGCTCGAAGTTCTTCTGGCAAAGGCATTGGCCAGAACTGTTCACCGCTCACCGCGGCGACCTGCAGAAAGGCATCGCTAAATTCTTGATTGTTTGTCATAACCGCACTTGTGCGAGTTCCGAGTGCCACGACCTGCGCGCCCGTCAATGTAGCAACATCGATAATCCCATCTAATTTGTTCTTTGAACTTTGCGCCTTCATTAATCCATCGGCTAGAACAAGTCGACCTTCAGCATCTGGGTTGAGCACTTCAACAGTCTTGCCACCAAAGATTGTGATGATGTCACTTGGTCGCGTTGCTGTATCACTTGGCATATTTTCTGCCAATGGCGCCCAGCACTCAATTGCAACATTAAGTTTTAACTCTGCGATCGCAACAACTGCAGCACTAACTGCTGCTGCGCCACTCATGTCAGATTTCATTGCTTCCATGCCGGCGGCCGGCTTTAGTGCAAGACCACCTGTGTCAAAGGTAATTCCTTTTCCAACAAAGGCGTAACGCTTTGCTGCCTTGCCCTTTGGTGTGTAAGAAATATGTAGCAAACGTGGAGGATTAGCTGATCCTTGTCCCACACCAATAATTCCGCCAAAGCCCTGCGCTTTTAATTGTTTTTCATCCCAGATCTGAATCTTTAAACCAGATGTCACTCCGCCGGCAGATTTAACTACTGTAGCCAACTTCTTCGTAAATGAATCTGGAGTCAAATGACTTGGGGGAGTATTGATTAGGTCGCGAACCAGGTAGGTGTACTTGGCAATGATTGCAGCACGCACAACCGATGCCTTTGCCCCGGCCGATGATGCCAACTTTGAATGCACCGTGATGGTTTTCAGAGGCGCTTTGTGATCATCTTTTGTTGATCCACGGAACTCTGTAAATGAGTAGGCACCAAGGGCTGCGCCTTCGGCCACAGCTGCAACTTCTGCCAAATTTTTAGCTGGCAACGAAAATGTCGCGGCCGAACTTCCAGCCAATGCACGCGATGCACTGCCGGCTGCTCTGCGCAATGTTTCATGTGAGTAGGTTGCTGATTTCTTTCCTAGACCCGTAAAGACCAAAAGGCGCACATGTGAACCTGGAAGTTTGGTTACCTCATCGGCCTTTCCGGTGGCGCCCATGTCGACCAGCTGCGAAAGTATCGTCTTAGTGTCGATAGCCATATCTCCGGCTTCGATAGCGATGCCACCCTTGGAATTTGTTGAGGACAGTCCTAAAACTAGAACCTCATCTTTTATGACGCCATCAGAAATCTTTAGTGTGCTCATAAGGAGAAGGGTAATAGATGTATTGGTAGGTTTGTGCAATGAAGATTTCCCCCGTCAATCAGAAGCATCTAGAGTTAAAGGCCAAGATGGCCGATTTTGGTGGGTGGATGATGCCGATTGAGTATCCAGGCGCTGGTGTATTAGCTGAGCACGCTGCTGTCCGTGAGCGTGTGGGAATCTTTGATGTTTCCCACTTAGGCAAAGTAGCAGTCACAGGAGTTGGCGCTCTTGCCTTCTTGAATCAATGCCTAACAAATGATCTGACAAAGATTTCAGATGGGTCTGCTCAGTACACCATGCTGTGCACCCCACAGGGCGGCGTTGTCGATGATCTGATCGCCTATCGAAATAGCGATACAGATTTCTTCCTTGTGCCAAACGCCTCTAACACAACCGATGTCGTCTCTGTTCTACAACAACAGGCACCATCTGGAATCTCAGTAACGAATCTGCATAATGATTACGCCGTATTAGCGGTGCAGGGTCCGTTGGCTCCACAAGTTCTTACTGCACTTGGCATTAGCACGGATATCGATTACATGGCCTTTGCACATGTAACTATCGCTGATGCTGATGTCATTTTGTGTCGCACGGGGTACACAGGTGAGATGGGTTATGAATTGTTACCAAGAGCTAAGGAGGCAGTTGCGGTGTGGGATGCATTGGTCGCAGCGATCGCACCACTAGATGGATTGATTTGTGGACTTGGTGCTCGTGACACATTGCGCACCGAAATGGGATATCCATTGCATGGTCATGAATTATCTCTAGGCATTTCACCGGTTGAAGCCAGTGCCTCATGGGCGGTTGGTTGGAAGAAGGAATCCTTCATTGGCTCTGAAGTATTAATTTCACAAAAGAGTGGATCAGCAGAGCGCAAAAGTGTTGCAATTAAATCACTTGATCGTGGAATCCCACGTGCAGGTATGGGCATTAAGAATTCTTCAGGTCAAATCATCGGTGAAGTAACGAGTGGAACATTTTCGCCAACGCTAAAGCATGGAATAGCTTTGGCTTTAGTCTCAAAGGATGTAGCAGTTGGGGATCAATTAATAATTGATGTGCGTGGACGTGAATCACTATGTGAAGTAGTCAAGCTTCCTTTTGTTACTTCACACGTTCGCTAAACACAACCGGAGTTGAGAAAGCTGCGCGTGTATAGGTGCGGCGAAGTGCGGACAACACAGATGGTCCAGTACATGCAATTAATACACAGGTAAAAATCGCTCTTGGGATGTCCCAGGCCATCGCGCTGGCAAAGTGAAATGTGATGAACCTGCCGAAGTTTTCAGAGATTGAACCGCCAGGGATATACGAGAGTTGGGTATTGCTACCCAACGCCCATGGCCAAAACTGTAGATCCATGAGGATCCCAAAAGTGCCTGCAGCCAATGCGCCAAATACCAAAAGCATTGCGATTTCGCCCTTACCTGACACCTTCTTTGGTAACAATCCTGCAGCCATACCAATCCATGCAGCAGCAAACATTTGATATCCAAGCCAGGGCCCAAGCCCGCCTGTTAGCAATGCTGATGCAAACATAGAAATAATGCCTAAGAGAAATCCGAATGATGCTCCAAACACACGCGCACTCAAAATCAAAACAAACCACATTGGCTCAATTCCGACCGCACCTGCTCCTAGTGGTCTTAGCGCGGCAATAAGAGCTGCTAAAACACCTAGTAATGCAACTGACTTAGCATCTAATCGCGCAGATGAGATTTCAATGATGACTAATACAAATGCGGCAACTATTGCGATCCAAAAGAATAACTGTGTTCGAGGCAAATCCTGACCTGCGTAGAAAAATGGCCATACAAAACCGACAATGCTAGACACAGAAGCGATCGAGAGCACCATAGCGTTCTTGACTGAAAATCTCACAACCCCTGCAGTTAGCATTATTTTTGCGCCTCGATTGCCGTAAGTACATCTGAAACTTTGAGCCAAGGTTGTGGAGCCATAACCTTAGAAACTTGTGGTGCAAAGGCAGGAGAAGACAGAAGCACTTCGAGTGTTGTTCCATCTGCCACGATGTCTCCATCGGCCAGGAACATCACTCTCGTGGCCAATTCAGCCACTAGTTCAACATCATGAGTTGCTAAAACAACGCACTTACCAGTTGCTCGAGTAAATTCAATGAGAATTCTTGTCAACTCTTTTTTGGCTTGATAATCAAGACCGCGAGTGGGTTCATCTAGAACAAGAACGGCCGGATTTGAGGATAAAACAATGCTTAAAGCAAGGCCTAATCTTTGGCCTTCAGACAAATCACGAGGGTGAGTAGTCTCAGTTATTCCTGGAACCAGCTGGTGCAATATCTGAGCCGTAGTTCCGCTAGGTATCTGATTGTCCTTGTCAGCCTGATCGCATTCAATCTGCACACTTTGGCCATACAAAAGATCACTTGGCTCTTGCGGGATAAATCCTATTGTTGATCTGCGTTCCTTGCTTTTAAGGTTTTGCGGATTAAATCCAGAGACATCTACAAAACCATTTGCTAATTGCGAAATGCCAGCCAGGGATTTAAGAAGTGAGCTTTTTCCTGCACCATTTCGCCCCATGACCGCAACAATTTCATTACTAGAGATGGTTGCGCTCACAGATTTCAGAGCGGGTTTGCCGTCATATGTAACCGAGAGATCGCTAATTTTAATAATTGGAACTCCGAGTGCGGAGGGTGTGGCATCTGGGTGCGCATATTCTTTGTCCCGAATATCTGCAGTCATGCGACGCATCTCTCGAACGGATACTCCAATTTCTTTTAAACCCAGGGCTCGTGCCAAATGAACGATTGGAGGAGCGATGGGTGAATGCATCAAGATATCTTCAGGTGTACCAACTTGTGCAACCCCTGCGCCATTGATGTGCACGATACGGTCTGCGAATTGAATAACTCGTTCCAACTTATGCTCTGCAATGACAACGGTAAGACTTAAGTCATGGACTAAGCGATGCAAAATTGAAAGGACTTCTTCAGCAGCGATGGGATCTAACGCGCTAGTGGGTTCATCTAGAACCAACACCTTTGGATGTGCAACCAATGCCGAACCGATAGCCACTCTCTGTTGTTCGCCGCCGCTGAGTGTGGCAATAGATCGTGCACGCAGCGGGGCAAGACTTAATAGATCTAGGACTTCTTCGACACGTTTGCGCATCACATCATTGGGAAGATTCAAGGTCTCCATCCCAAAAGCCAACTCTTCTTCAACAGTATCTGCGACAAATCCATTAGCTGGGTTTTGGCCAACAATTCCGATCAGATGTGCCATACCACCGGGTTTAACCAACTGAGTTGAATTTCCATCAACACTGACATCACCAGCCAGAATTCCTCCTGTGTGATGGGGGACTAAACCGTTGATGAGGCGAAGTAATGAAGATTTACCAGATCCTGTTGGACCGATAACAAGAACCATCTCACCTTCTGCGATTTCAAGGTTCAGGTTCTCTAGAACAGTAGTTGTGGAATTTGGATATATGAGAGAAACATTTGAAAACTTAATCATGATAAACCGAGAACAATCAGTGCTGTGAAGACGACTGCAGAGTCAGCAGTCCGCCATTTGATGGGGCGATATCTAGAACGTTTTTTGCTGACGCCATAACCGCGGCTATCCATCGCAGCGGCTAGATCCAAGGAGCGAGCTAGAGATTCTTCAAGTAGAGGGATTGCAACTCGTCGCCATGAAGTAAACCCACGCAAGGATTGCCCACGCAGTTTTTGTGCCTGGCGAATTCGAGTCACTGAACTGACAAGCTGCGGCAGTACTGAAGTGGCAATGACAATCGAGATACCGAATTCATAGACGTAGACGGGAAGCACTCGCAATAATCGATGCGGACTTGTCAGTGATGCCGCTGCACCAAAGATGACAATGATTGCGCAGATTAAGATGCCTTCAGTCAAAGCCGATGTTAAACGCTCTGCAGTAACTGTCCCACCAATTCGGATTCCAGGCATCCAACTAGGTAGTGGAACTATCGGCAGGGTAAAAAGAGTTGTCCCAGGAATTGGCACACCAATTAAGACTCCGATAATTGTTCTAACAAGCAAGATCCAGGCCGATAATTTTAAGGTCCAATTAAAGCTCTTGCCCCATGGCGCTGAATCGCGGTTGATAAAAACTACAACTGCAACTGCACCCACACAACTTATAGTGAACAAGGTGCTATCAAATCGAATGACTGCAATAGCCAAACCGATAGCCCATATCCACCAGGTCAGTGGGTGCAGAGACAGCTTCTTCATTAACTATTTCTTGATGAGCGCTTTAGGGGTTGGTATTTCCACACCGCACTCTTTTGCGGGATAACCAGCTAATCCGCAGATAAGTCCTGAACTAGCAGCACGAATCTTTGTCACTTGTCCCAGAAC
>Ga0209769_1001249_pt1 | contig 10285 bp, 9 predicted proteins | sample LauGreSuBDMM15DN_2_FD_187569 | JGI IMG/M metagenome (GOLD analysis project Ga0209769, IMG submission 187569) | Freshwater lake microbial communities from Lake Michigan, USA - Su13.BD.MM15.DN (SPAdes) (version 3) | ecosystem: Environmental > Aquatic > Freshwater > Lake | place: Lake Michigan, USA...
CATCGTCGATAACGCCACCAATAGACAGAAAGCAACGCCAGCGCAACACAACTGACACCACGCAATGACGCAAGACTCGAAATGTGCTCCCCGCCAATCACCGAGACCCACATCACCGCTGCAAGCAATGTGAGCCCAACTGAGGCAGAAACACCATGGCTCACTTGGTTAGTCGCGGGGTCGTACGATTGTCTCGTGGCATCAACTTCATCAACAGGCGGACGATTCATGTTGCCCGGCGGAGTTGCATCTACTCGCCGGTCCATTAAGCGTCGTGGAGGCTTCATGGCGATTGGATGCGCCGTTGGATTGTGGTTGCTCGGTGTCGTGTTCTCATGGATTGTCTCTGGACCAAAAGGCGGCTCGGTGGCGTTCGTGCTGATGGTGATGGCCCTTCCCGTTATGCCGATACTTGGTATGCCGGCAGCAGGTGGAGCTGCACGCCTGTTGCTAGCAGTTGCCAGCAGCGCCGTGTTGTGGTGGTTTCTCGGTCAAGTAGTTGCTGGCAGAGTGACAAAACGACCTGTCGTTGGCTGGCGCGAATGGTTGCGCGAATTTGTTGTGGCGGGACTCGGACTATGGATTGGTGCAGCAGGCGGATTGTTGCTTGGTGTTCTTGTTTTGGGTGCGTTCTAACTACACCGTCACCTGATCACGCAACGCCGCCACTTTTGATGGTCCAATTCCTGGAACATTCAACAGATCTTCCACCTTGCCAAATGGTCCCTTGCGATTACGGTAACTAATAATTGCTTTTGCCGTTGACGGCCCAACGCCCGGCAAAGTGTCGAGTTGACTTGATGTTGCCGAATTCAAATTAATTAGAGGAGTGATCGTTGTACTTGGAACTCCAATGATTGGAAACGCACCAGGAACTGTCGGCATAGGAACAGGGACTGTTGTGCGCGAGGGACGAAGCCGTGGCGCCACTGTGATTTTTGTAGTGCGAGACGAACGAAAGGGCACAAACACTTGCTCAGTATCAATAATTGTCTGGGCGAGATTGATGCGTTCAAGATCTGCGCGCGATGTGGCCCCTCCCGCTGCTTTTACCGCATCAACAACTCGTGCAGAAGACGACACGGTGTACACACCAGGGCGAACGACTGCACCAGCCACATGAATTCGCACGGTCAACGGTGTTGGCAGAGTTGATAGAGGCGCAACTATGCCAACACCGGACGCATGCGGAGCCACTGATTCAACCAGTGGCGCAGATGGACGTACCAACAACCAAATACCGGCGGACGCAACAATGGTCGTCACCAGCCCGATGACAAGTCGGGTTACGCCGATAAATGACACCCAGTACGACATTTGTTTTTTAATGACGTTCCAGTGAGGTATATCCATGCCTGTGATGTGGTGAACACAGACGTGCGATTGGAAAATCTAGAACAGTTTTGTTGTCAGTAATTTTCTATATTTGCCAGTGCGGGGATCGTTCGACCCCATGGTCTCCAAGATGTCTAAATATTCTCGTCGTGCGACTTCATCGTCTTTTACACGGAGCAACAATGCATCGAGTTCAACATCCAGATTGTCAACAGGGTTCATGGCCAATCGCGCCGTAGCGCCTAACTTACGCACACGATCAGTTTCAGGAAGCCGCACGAGAAATGTCAGCGCCTCTTCTGCTTTGCCGGTCCGAATCAACAGATCAGCCAATGTGCAAATGGCATCTTCATTCCCTGGCGCAAGGGCCACAGCATCACGCAGAGCTTCTTCTGTTCCGTTAGCTAACAATTCAATAATGCGGGTTTGCATCGGGTCAGGCAATAAGGCCTGAACAAGTTGCTGCACGTATTGGTCTGATTGGCCACCAGTGAAATTGTGAATAACTTGGCCATCTTTGATGACGAACACAGCAGGAATGGATTGCACGTGAAAAGCCTGAGTCGCTCCGGGGTTCTCATCAATGTTCAGCTTGACAAGCTCGACCTGGCCCTCTGTAGCGGCCGTAGCACGCTCGAGGATGGGCGTGAGGCTCTTACATGGCCCACACCATGGAGCCCAGAAATCAACAATGACCGGAACAGTACGAGAACGCTCCACCACCTCGGTCTGAAAGGTGGCATCGGTGACGTCTAAGGACATAGGGGCACGATACAGGTAGTTTTTGTGGTGTGACTCTTCCGCATGGCATCAGCAACAACGTCGAGGCTTGGCTCATGGCCAACATCAACGGAGCAACCGCCCCCTTTGCGTACACACAAATTGCAGGTGGACATTCAAACCTCACGTTCAAGGTGGATGACGCAGCAGGCCATTCCTACGTATTGCGTCGCCCCCCTCTTGGCCATCGTCTCGCCAGTGCTCATGACATGGGCCGCGAACATCGCATCATTGCCGGCCTTGCAAATAGCAATGTCCCCGTGGCAACGGCACGTGGTTTATGCACCGACGAAGCCGTCAACGAACTTCCGTTCTACGTAATGGATTTTGTTGACGGGCATGTTGTGCGCGACAAAGCGATAGCTGAAACACTTCTTGGCCCCGATGGCTGCAAGCGAGCAAGCGAATCAATCGTTGACACCATGGCCGCAATTCATGCCGTTGATGTGAAGACTGTCGGGCTTGATGATCTTGGTCGCCATGACGGATACATTGCGCGTCAACTCAAGCGCTGGCACGGCAACATCGTGGAACAACGCACTCGCGAACTTCCACTAGTCGACAGCGTGTTCGAAGAACTCATGTTGCGTATTCCAGAACAAGCATCCACCACCATCGTTCATGGCGACTATCGACTTGACAACTGCATGGTTGACGCAAAAGGCAATGTAATTGCTGTTCTTGACTGGGAAATTTGCACATTGGGTGACCCGATGGCTGATCTCGGACTTCTCATGGTCTATTGGACCGGACCAAATGACGAAGCAAGCGCATGGTCGAATTCTGTCTGCAGTGCCAATGGCTTCTTAGATCGAGCCGACCTCGCTCGCCGATACGCAGAAACATCAGGACGCGACATTTCGCAACTTGATTACTACGTCGCATTTGCATACTGGAAACTTGCGTGCATTATCGAAGGCGTCTATGCCCGTTACCTCGGTGGTGCACTTGGTGACCGCGACCCAGCCGAGCTTGAACCGTTCAAAGTTCAAGTTGAAGGCGCAACTCTAAAAGCTGTGCAAATGCTGGAGAGAATGTCATGACACCGTCTAGCGCTTCGCCATACACAGTTCAGGGTGAACTACCCATTCTTGATTCACCAACCCTCATAATCATGATGTCTGGATGGATCGATGCAAGCGGTGCTGCTGCTAGTGCAATGGAACATCTCATCAATGCAACCGCATCACGCGACCTGATTCATTTTGACGGCGACACGTTTGTTGACTATCGCGCACGTCGGCCGTTAATGGAATTGCGTGAAGGCGTCAACACACGCATCGTATGGTCAGTGCCTGAAATGCGTGTCGGCACAGACGACGACGGCCGCGATGTGTTGTTACTCACCGGACCGGAGCCAGATATGGCATGGCACCATTTCGCAAACACAGTTGCCACTCTTGCAACACAATTAGGTGTAAAGACCGCCATCGGCATGGGTGCGTATCCATTTGGAGCTCCACACACACGGCCGGTTGGTCTATCTGCCACATCTCCTGATGCCTCTATTGCAGAACGACTATCTCTCACGCGCAGCACTGTTGATGTGCCAGCAGGAGTTGAAGCAATCCTCGAGCACTCGCTGATGGGCGTAGGCATCACAGCCATCGGCTTGTGGGCACAGATTCCGCATTACGTGGCCACAATGGCCTACCCAGCAGCAAGCGCTGCCCTGGTTGAGGCAGCGTGTCTTGAGGCAGGGCTCACCATTGACACATCGGCACTGCGTAAAGAGTCTGGTGTTCAACGGGAACGCCTTGACCAGTTAGTGGCAGGCAACCCAGAGCATGCAGAGATGCTGGGCAAACTTGAGGCTGCGTACGACGCAGAACATGGCTCATTCGGTGCAATGAAGCCTGACGCTGCTGCAATACCTACAGTTGATGAAATAGCAGCGGAAGTCGAGCAGTTCTTGCGCGACCAACAAACAGGAGGTTGACCATGAAGGTTGACGGCGGAATCGGATCAAATCTTTCACAAGTGCCACAGAACGCAAAAGAAGTGGAATCAGCTGGATACTCGGGTGCATGGACTGCTGAAACATCGCACGATCCATTCTTTCCATTGCTTCTTGCTGCAGAGCACACAACAACTCTTGAAATCGGAACATCGATTGCCGTTGCCTTTGCACGTAACCCGATGAACCTTGCAAATATCGGTTGGGATTTGCAGAGCTATTCAAAAGGTCGCTTCATGATGGGTCTCGGTAGCCAGATCAAGCCTCACATTGAAAAGCGCTTTTCTATGGAATGGAGCCACCCAGCTCCTCGTATGCGCGAAATGATTTTGGCAATGCGCGCCATCTGGGACACATGGCTGAACGGAACAAAACTTGATTTCCGTGGTGACTTTTATACGCACACATTGATGACACCATTTTTTGCACCAGATCCTTCAGAGATGGCACCATTCGGCCCACCAAAGATTTTCCTTGCAGGTGTTGGCGAAATGATGACAGAAGTTGCAGGCGAAGTCTGCGACGGATTTTTGTGTCACGGTTTCACCACCGAGCGCTACTTACGTGAAGTCACTTTGCCAGCACTTGCACGCGGTCGCGCAAAGGCCGGCAAGACAATGGAAGGGTTCGAAATTGTCGGACCAAGCTTCGTTGTCACTGGTACAAACGAAAAAGAAATGGAAACAGCAGCTGCTGGTACTCGTCAGCAAATTGCGTTCTACGGTTCTACTCCTGCCTACAAGGGCGTTTTGGAACTACACGGATGGGATGGCCTTCAGGACGAACTCAATGGCCTGTCAAAGCAGGGCAAATGGGTAGATATGGGAAATCTCATCACCGATGAGATTCTCAATACATTCGCTGTTGTTGCCGAGCCAGAGCGCGTGGCTCCAGAACTTATTTCGCGTTATGGCGATGTCATCGACCGTCTCAGCTTCTATGCGCCATACAAGGCAGATCCAACACGTTGGTTGCCTGTCATTGACGCGTTGAAGAAGGCCTAAGCGCCCAAACCAACTAGCCAACTCTGCACATTGATGCCGAGTTTCTCTACGTCGTAGCCACCTTCTTGCAGCACCACTGCAGGCAGCCCTAATTGCTTGACCAATTCACCACATCGACGAAAGCCGTCTGTTGTAACTGACATGTCGCAAATTGGATCAGTGATGAATGTGTCAAGTCCTAAAGACACAACAATCATTTCTGCACCGAACGCATGAATCTTGTTCATCACATCAGCAAGACCGTTGACATACACATCATCACCAGTACGAGCAGCAAACGGGATGTTGATATTGCTCCCTCTGCCCTTACCTGCACCAACCTCATCTGCGTAACCAATTGTGTAGGGGTACGCGCGCGCAGGATCGGCATGAAGCGATACGTACATCACGTCATCGCGGTCGTAGAAAATCTCTTGTGTGCCGTTGCCGTGGTGATAATCAACATCAAGCACAACCACTTTGACTCCGCGAGTACTCGCTACATGGTGAGCAACAATCGCCGCATTATTAAAAAAGCAGTATCCACCGTATAAAGACGTTGTGGCATGGTGTCCCGGCGGGCGGCACAGACCATATGCAGATTTCTCGCCATCAAGAACCAACTGCATTGCAGTCATCGCAGTATCAACTGCCCCACGAGCAGCTTCATATGTTCCTTCTGTTAACGGTGTTGTTGTCTCGAAACACCACCAGCCAAGTCGGCCACTAATTGACGCCGGTTCTTCGCCTAGTGACATCTTGTTACGTAACGCTTGGCTATAGAACACTTCGGGAGTTACTTCACGACTCGGACCGATGGCGTCTTGGTATTCCTGCCATGCAGTGGTGAGAAAGCGATGAAGCCCCGAATCGTGAACAGCATTGATGGGGTCAGTCCCCCATTGCGTTGGCGAGAGTAACTCAAAACGAGAATCTGCTGACAACACTTCGCGAATGATTTCTCCACGACCAATATGTTCAAACGGAGAATGAACTGTTCCCTTTTCAATCTCCGTATGCGGATCATGCAAGAGGTGCGCTGGGGTGTAAACGACTTTCATGCCGATAACACTAGAAGACAGTTAGTCGAAATTTGGACGCGCACGAAGCGAACGCTTGAGTTCGGCCATATCAGAGGATGTAGCGATGGTTTCAATGGCATCCCACAATTTCGTGGCATCTTCGCCACGAGGAATGGTGGAGATGACGGGACCAAAAAATGATGCCTCTTTGAGACCACCAGGGCTAAAAGTAATGATGGGCGTGCCCACATCTTTTCCAGCACGCTCAAGCCCCATTGCGGTCTCATCAGCAATAAGGCGATCAAATGACTCATCGTTGGCTGATAATGCCCATTCAACAGGTAGTCCTGCTTGGGAGAGCAAACCAGCAATGTGGCCTTCAATGTCAGCTACGAAAAGTTCACGTTCTTGTTTGTTGTGCAAGCTGAAGCCAAGCGCGGTGTAGACCTTTGCGACAGCATCATTACCAGCGACAGAACGAGCCTTTGCTGCAACACGCAAGCAAGAAGTTCCGGCTGCGTGAACGTCCTTGTATCCGGCGGGCATCGATGCGTAATCCATCTTGTCTTGATTCAAGATCTTGAGAGAGATGAACTTCCACGAGACGGTGTAGTTGCGAAGTTCTTGCACTTCAACAACCCAACGAGATGTGATCCATGCCCATGGGCATACAGGGTCAAAGAAAAAATCAAGGTCAGCCATGGCTAGACCCTAGCGATTTCGCGTTCTTCGAATGTTTCAATAAGGTCGCCAGGCTTCAGGTCTTGGAAGTCAGACAAGCCAATTCCACATTCAAAGCCTTCACGTACTTCACGGACATCGTCCTTGAAGCGACGAAGAGACTGAATCGAGCCCTTCCAAATGATGGTTCCGTCACGAAGGAAGCGCACCTTGGTACCGCGAGTGATGACTCCGGTACGGATGACACAACCGGCAATGGCGCCAAGTTTCGGAACACGGAAGATCTCACGTACTTCTGCTTCACCAGTGACCACTTCTTCAAATTCAGGAGCCAACAGACCGAGCATTGCGCGTTCCATATCTTCAAGAAGTTTGTAGATGATTTCATAGGTACGTATCTCGACTTTTTCAGATTCAGCAAGGTCACGAGACTTACGGTCCGGACGAACGTTGAAACCGATCAGAGTTGCGTTGGTGGTAGCAGCGAGCGTGATGTCGTTTTCGGTAATACCGCCAACGCCACGGTGTACAAATGCCACCTTGACCTCTGGACGCTCGAGCTTACGCAAACTTTCAGAAACTGCTTCGAGCGAACCTTGAACGTCTGCCTTAATAACTAGGTTCAGTGTTGCCACTTCACCAGCCTGAATTTGACTGAAGATATCTTCCAGCTTGACTCCGCCTTGAACACGTGAGTCTCCGCGCTGGCTGAGAATGCGTCGTGAATGTCCACGAGCATCACCGACAACACGAGCAGTCTTTTCATCTGGTGCTGAACGGAATTCATCACCGGCTTGAGGTACTGATGACAAACCAAGTACTTGCACAGGTGTTGATGGCCCGGCTTCTTTGATTTGCTCGCCGCGCTCGTTGATGAGTGCACGCACCTTGCCCCAGGCAGCACCTGCCACGATGGGATCGCCAACTTTGAGTGTTCCCTTGTCAACCAGAACGGTTGCAACAGGTCCACGACCAATGTCAAGGTTTGCTTCTAGAACTACACCCTTTGCGCGCCCCGTGTGGTTTGCGGTGAGTTCTTCGAGTTCAGCCATAACTGTGAGTTGCTCAAGCAGATCGTCGATGCCGAGGTTCTGCTGCGCAGACATTTCGACAACGATGGTGTCACCACCCCATGCTTCTGGAACCAATTCGTATTCAGCCAATTGAGTAAGAACACGCTGAGGATCAGCATTGTCTTTATCAATTTTGTTTACTGCAACAATGATGGGAACATCAGCCGCTTTTGCATGATTGATGGCTTCGATTGTTTGCGGCATGACACCGTCGTCAGCTGCAACAACGAGAACCACAATGTCAGTGACTTGTGCTCCACGCATACGCATCTTTGAGAACGCCGCGTGACCTGGAGTGTCAATAAAGGTGACTTTCTTGCCATCTTTTTCAACTTGATACGCACCAATGTGCTGAGTGATTCCACCGGCTTCACCAGCAACAACATTTGCTGAGCGAATACGGTCAAGCAGAGTTGTTTTACCGTGGTCAACGTGACCCATGACAGTGATGACAGGAGGACGTGGCAGTTGCATTGACTCGTCGTCATCGTCAGAGTCATCGAACAATGCTTGTAGTTCTGTTTCTTGCTGTTGACCTGGATCAACGAGAAGAATTTCTGCACCAACTTCAAGAGCAAAAAGCTCCATCTGTTCGTCGCCAAGGCTCATGGTGGCTGTCACCATTTCGCCATGCTCTAACAAGTAGCGAACCACATCAGCAGGTGTGCGGTTTAACTTCGGCGCAAACTCTTGTGCCGACGCGCCGCGTTCGATGATGATGGTGCCTTCAGGCACTGGTGCATTGCTATTTGAATAGCTAGTGAATTGTGGCTGCAGTTCATCAAACTCTGCCCTGCGACGTGCACGAGACTTTTTGCGAGGTGCGCGACGTTGACCGTTATTACGTGGGCCGCCAGGACCGCCACCAGGACGAGGACCGCCACCAGGACCGCCTGCGCCAGGGCCACCAGGACCGCCAGGGCCACCAGTACGTGGACCACCAGGACCACCCGGACCACCCGGGCCACCAGTACGAGGAGCAAAACCTGTACGAGGGCCGCCAGGACCACCAGGTCCACCAGTACGTGGGCCGCCAGGACCGCCAGGGCCACCAGTACGAGGACCACCAGGACCAGGACGACTACCTGGACCAGGACGGAAACCAGCACCACCAGGGCCGGGGCGTGCGCCACCAGGACCAGGACGGAAACCAGGACGAGCTTCACCAGGCGCTACGCGACCGCCTGGAGGCGGCGGAATGGGCCGACCAGTTGCCGACATTGGGCCTGGAGGCGGCGGAATGGGCCGAGCGCCAGGGGCACCGGGAGCGCCGGGACCACGAGGAGGCATACCGGTTGGTGGCATTCCAGGAGGAGTTGACCGAGTCGACGGCGCAGGTCGCGCTGACGGCATGGGGTTGATTGGAGGACGAGGAATCGAACTTGTTGGGCTAGGACGACCACTTGAGATCACTCGTGATTCACCAGTTGGAGTTTCAGCAACTGGCGCTGGGGCATCAACAACCGCGGCAGCAGGTGCCTCGACAACAGGAGCCGGAGTTTCAGCAACTGGTGCAGGCGCTTCAACCACTACTACAGGTGCAGGTGCCTCGACAACAGGAGCCGGAGTTTCAGCAACTGGTGCAGGCGCTTCAACTACAGGTGCTGCTTCTACTTTTGCTGCAGCAGCTTTCTTGGCAGGTGCTTTTTTAGCAGCAGCTTTCTTGACAGGAGCAGGTGTGCTTCCATCTTCAGCCTCGACTTTTTTGACAGCAGCTTTTTTGACAGCAGCTTTCTTCGCAGGCTTTTCTTCTTCAGGTTGAACATCACGTTTCAACCCGTCCTTGACGGCCCTTCGACGAACACGGTCAGCTTGAGCATCTTCCATCGAGGACGACACGCCCTTGACGTCGATACCCATCGTCTGTGAAAGATCGAGTGCTTCTTTATTCGTGAGGCCAAGCTCTTTTGCGAGGTCGGCGATTCGGATCTTCTTGGCTGGCAAGGGTTAGGCCTCCGTGCTTTCAGCTGTTGCTGGCGTGTTGCCTGCCCACTCTTGTTCACTAACGACAGAGCCATCAGTGTTGTGGAATTGCATTTCACCAGTTTCGTCGTCCTTGCGCCATTCGCCCTCTGCGTATTCAGTTTTACGCGGTGATTGACGTGGTTCAAAAATGCCGTTTGATTCGTTGACTGCTTGCGTTTCTGATTTGATGTCGATACGAACACCAGTAAGACGTGCTGCAAGACGAGCGTTCTGTCCTTCTTTACCGATTGCCAATGACAATTGAAAGTCAGGGACAATGACGTCTGCTTGCGTTGAATCTTCGCTCAAACGAACTTCAGTTACTTTCGCTGGCGATAAAGCCTTTGAAACGAAATCATGAAGATCTTCTGAGTAGGAAACGATGTCAATCTTTTCGCCGCGAAGTTCGTTAACAACCATGCGCACGCGTCCACCGCGAGCACCAACACATGCGCCCACTGGGTCGACGTTTGGATCGTTAGAAAGAAC
>Ga0209769_1001252_pt1 | contig 10272 bp, 9 predicted proteins | sample LauGreSuBDMM15DN_2_FD_187569 | JGI IMG/M metagenome (GOLD analysis project Ga0209769, IMG submission 187569) | Freshwater lake microbial communities from Lake Michigan, USA - Su13.BD.MM15.DN (SPAdes) (version 3) | ecosystem: Environmental > Aquatic > Freshwater > Lake | place: Lake Michigan, USA...
TCGTATAAACCAAAGAATACGTACTGACAACCCCGTTGGTTCCGTTGTTAGCATACGGCACACCATTCACTACACCTGCGTCTAGCTGCTTCTTCAGGTTCAGCCACGCTACTAAGTCAGTACCTACTGAGCTATTGTCAGCCGTTGGTACAGTGCCTAGCGTGTTCTCTGCGGGGAAGGTAACAAATACCGTTTTAGTGCCAGCAGCAAAGTTAACGAGAGCATCGCTGTTACTTGATTCAAATACCGTGGTTCGTGACAGCGTAGTACCAGACAGCGTAAACGTACCAATGCCCACCTCAAAGTCTGTAGCGTCAGTGATGCAGTAGTAAGTTTGGTTGCCGTCACCTATGTTAGTAAAGTCTTGAAATCCAACGACCGCCGCGCCCAGCGTAAAGGTTCCCGTACCTGTCGTTGTGCTGGTTACTTTTACTCGGTCTTTAACGACAAAAGCCATGATGATCCTTAAAACTTATTGAGGTATGAACTGAGGCAGGTATCTAAGCCAAAGGGGATGGCAGGGCAGGTAGAGATTGTTTGGCCTACTGCGGAGTTATATGCAATAAAATGGATGTCCCCATTTGGGGCTAACATCCCACCAGAAAAACGAGCTGTGGAAATAAGTGAATAAGTGGAAACTACACCTGTTAATGTATTTATTTTTTGTCCTCTATTTGCAGAAGTTGGCACAAAGTGAATATCACCATTAGGCGCAAGAACCCCGCCCTCATAAGCACCTGCTGCGGTATAAGCCAAAGAATAAGTAGAAACAACTCCGGCAGCAGATATTTTTTGGCCTATAGTCGCTACATAAGGAATAAAATGTATATCGCCATTGGGTGCTAATACACCACCATAATAAGCATTACTTGTTGTATAAACTAAAGAGTACGTAGCAACTACTCCAGCTGCTGATATTTTTTGACCTACAACGGCACTTTGGGGAACAAAATGAATATCGCCATTAGCAGCAAGCACACCACCATAATAAGCTTCTAAGTTTGTATAAATTAAAGAATACGTACTGACAACACCAGTAGTAGATATTTTTTGACCTCTATTTGCCCTTCTAGGAATAAAATGCACTTCCCCGCTTGGGCTTAAAACGCCGCCTTGATAGGCATCTGCTGCTGTGTAAACTAAAGAATATGTAGAAACAACTCCAGAAGAATTTACTTTTTGTCCTCTATTGGCGGAGCTTGGAATAAAATGAACATCACCATTAGCAGCAAGAACGCCACCAGCATAAGCATTTCCTGCCGTATAAACTAAAGAATACGTAGACACTAAACCTGTTAATGTATTTATTTTTTGGCCTACTCTTGCACTTACAGGAACAAAATGTATATCTCCATTAGAAGTTAAAACACCGCCTGAAAAAGTTGAAGTTGTTGTATAAACCAAACTATATGTACTAACAATCCCCGCCACACCATTGTTATTAAACGTCACACCACCGTTTACACTGGCCTGTAGGTTCTTCTGGAAGTTGTTAAACGCTACCTGATCTGTACCGATAGACGAGTTATCACCTGTAGGCGCTGATCCTTGTGTATTGATAGCTGGCTGTGGCACAAAGACGTTCTTAGACCCTGCTGACCAGTTGACCAATGCATTGCTGTTACTTGAGGATAAGACCTGTGTACGGGCTAGGGTTGTGCCGCTAGTAGCATACGTGCCAATGCCCACCTCAAAATTCGTTCCGTCTGTGATCGTGTAGTACGTGGTGTTACCGTTACCTATGCCGGTAAAGTCCTGATAGCCAGCAACAGCCGCGCCCAGTGTAAATGTACCTGTGCCTGTAGTGGTGCTGGTTACTAATACGCGATCACGAAGAACGAATGTCATAATTAGAATTTATTAAGGAATGAACTCAGACATACGCCGAGACCTAATGGCTGACCGGGATTCGTGGAGATTTTTTGGCCTAAACTTCTACCCGGCATAAAGTTAATTTCACCATTAGGAGTTAATACGCCACCAGAATATGCGTTATTAATTGTATAAACTAGGCTATACGTAGACACTACTCCAGCGGATGATACTTTTTGACCAACAAAAGCACTGTACGGTACAAAGTGAATGTCACCGTTAGGAGCTAACACACCACCAGAGTAAGCCCCATCTAATAATGTGTAAGCTAAAGAGTACGTAGAAACAACACCTGCGGAAGATATTTTTTGGCCTACTGCTGCCCTTCGAGGAACAAAATGAATATCCCCGTTAGGAGCTAAAACGCCGCCAAGATAAGCAGTGATTGTTGTATAAACTAAAGAATAAGTTGAAACCACTTCAGCGGCAGATATTTTTTGTCCTCTTTCTGCTTGATTAGGAACAAAATGAATGTCTCCGTTAGCAGCAAGTACACCACCTGAATAAGCAGGAGAAGCAGTATAAACCAATGAGTACGTACTAACTACACCTAATGAAGATACTTTTTGACCTACAGGCGCTTCATAAGGAACAAAGTGAATATCTCCATTAGGCGCTAATACGCCACCAGCATAAGCGCCACCAGCATTTGTATAAATTAAAGAATAAGTAGAAACTACGCCTGACGCATTTATTTTCTGACCTCTTACTGCTTGATTAGGAACAAAATGAATGTCTCCATTAGAGGCCAATACCCCGCCCCAATAAGCAGATGCTGTTGTATAAATTAATGAGTACGTAGAGACAACGCCAGCAGCAGATATTTTTTGGCCTCTTACTGCATTATTTGGAATAAAGTGAACATCACCATTAGGCGCTAAAACGCCGCCTTGATATGCTTGGGCTGCCGTATAAACCAGTGAGTAGGTACTAACAACTCCATTAGTACTATTATTCCCAAACAACGCACCGCCTGTTACACCACTCTGTAGCGCAGCCTGAAACGCTGAGAACCCTGATAGATCAGTACCTATAGACGAGTTATCACAGTTAGGCACACCACCCGCTGTAGCCGTTGATGGATAACCTACGATCACATCCTTAGTGCCCGCAGCAAAGTTTACTAGCGCATCACTGTTACTGGATTCAAAGACCTGTGTACGTGAGAGAGTCGTGCCAGATAAGGTAAACGTCCCCTGACCCACTTCAAAGTCCGTTGCGTCAGAGATCACATAGTAAGTCTGCTGACCGTCGCCAATGACCGAGAAACTCTGAAAAGTAGTTGCTGCGGAGCCAAGCGTAATCGTACCCGTACCAGTTGTCGTGGTCGTGGTCTTAACTCGGTCTTTGAGAACTAATGCCATTGTTTAGCTCACGTTTCCAGTAACTACACAGGTCGTGCCAGTAACAAACAGGATGTTAGCCATGCCTCTTGTGGCAATGCTGATTGTGGCCTTATCTGTATCTGTACCAGCAATATAAGCAGTAGTGATCGTCATGGTCATTGTGATAGCGCCACTCGTATTGTTGAAGATAATGATGGCATCACCTGTGGCAAAGGTGGAGTTAGGAACAATAATAGAACCGCCCGAACCAACTTCAATGAGTTCACCAACATCGCCAGTTAGTAATGTGTAACTAGCTGTTTTAGCAGCACCAGACTGAGGAATGTTTAGGTAGCCAAGGGAGAAAGTGCCAGAAGGATAAGTAGCGTTAGTGGTTCCTGTCAGAGTTCTTGTATAGGCAAAGTTACCAGAGCCTGTCACAGTCATAGCCGCATTGTTTGCTACGCCTGTACCACCGTTGGCTGCTGCCAATGTTCCCGCAAGGGTAATAGTGCCAGCACTTGTAACTGGTCCACCGCTTGCGGTCAGTCCAGTTGTGCCGCCTGATACATCAACGCTAGTGACAGAGCCAGCCCCTGGTCCTGTGAACGCAATTTGAATCGATCCAGCGCCTGGCGTAATGGTCACACCAGAGCCTGCCGTCAAAGATGCCTTAGTCAGCGTGTTGCCTGTGCTGTTACCAATCAGCAATTGACCATCGGTGTAGCTAGTCTGTCCAGTGCCGCCGTTGGCAACTGCCAATGTTCCAGTAACGCCAGTAGCTAATGCCACTCCTGATGCTGATCCTGTGCCGCCGTTAGCTACTGGCAGAATACCAGTAACGCCGGTGGTTAAGGGAAGTCCTGTGGCGTTGGTCAGCACAGCGGCAGAGGGTGTACCCAAAGCAGGAGTCACCAATGTAGGTGAATTGGTAAACACCAAATTGCCTGTGCCGGTTTCATCGGTTACAGCGGCGGCTAAGTTTGCACTTGATGGCGTAGCCAAAAAGGTAGCCACGCCAGCACCAAGACCGCTGACACCTGTTGCAATTGGCAAGCCTGTGGCATTTGTCAATGTAGCTGATGTCGGTGTGCCAAGCACAGGTGTTACAAGTGTGGGGCTGGTAGACAATACATTGTTGCCAGAGCCTGTACTTGTACCGACACCAGTGCCACCCTTGGTCACCTTTAACAGTGGACCCGCATCAAACAGTGCATCGATTAAATCTAGGTCATTGTTGACCTTAGTACCCCAAGTGTTTGAGCTTGCACCTACCTCTGGCTTTGTCAGCAGTAGGTTGGTGGTGGTGGTATCTGCCATTTTTAATCCTTAACCAAAAGTTTTTGCGCGGGTTAAGAGCTTGCCGCCAGAGGTTGCGCCTCGGTCATCGGCCAACTGCAAATCACTTAACGCACGCTCATAGAGAGATGACCACACTGGAATTCTTGCATCGTCTAGCAAATATGGCGCTGCTTGCAAAAGCGAGCCATAGAGGTAAACATCAGGACTTGATGTTAAAAGAAAATTGGTGGCTACGCTTGTAGATAGCTTGTTGAGCTTTGCAAAATACACAATCTCTGATGCGTAAGATGCGTCTGGTGTCGGCACAAAACGAAACTCAGTGCCAATGACAGTAAAATACTTAGGCCGACCACTGCCAATGTCTATGGTTGACTGCTCATCCAAAGAGTCCATTGTCATAAACGTCAAAGGTGTGATTGGATTTGTACCAGTCAGCTTCAGAGTCCTAACTTCCAAGAAGTCAGCAGGCGTTGACTCAAACTCTGCATCAATCGTCAAAGTAGTTCGCGTGAGCATTTGGCGTGTACGCAACTGTCGCTCAATTTGAGCTTCGCTCAAAGAGATGAAGTCAGGAATTTGAGTCGTTAGATCAGTCCTGTTAAGCCAGTCTGCAATAGATGCCTTCAGCTCAGTGTATGTAGTAAGTGCCATTTAGACTGCCTCTTTTTCAAGCTCTTCTTTCATCACCCAAGTGTGGTCATGTTTGAATTCAAACGTGCCAATGTGTCCGATTTCTTTGGACACATCATGGTCAATATACACCTTAAAACCAAGCTCTTGAGCCTTCTTACAAAAGAACACATCCTCGCCCATGTAGCCGCGAGTACCTGTCTGCCAAGGCATATCAAACCAAGGCTCTGTCATGCCCTCAAAGACGTTGCGCTTGATCATCATGATGCCAGTGCCAACCGAGCCGATCTCTTCAAGTCCGGTTGATTCGGGCATGGTGTAGACAGGCTGGCGCTTGTCATTCTCATCATAGTTCTGCGCTGTGGGTCCTGTGGGCATTCTGCGCCGAGCGCAGTTAGCCGCCACAATGTCCACATCATGCGCCAGCAAACGCTGGATCATGTCTTGTGGAAATGTCATATCGGAGTCAATAAAAAGAATATGGCTACATCCCTCACGCATCGCATCAAGGCATAGGTCAGCACGTTGATTCTGAATCAGTGTGCCTTGAAGTATCTTGAGGCTGACAGCGTCAGTGGTGTTGAGTGTGTGGTACGCCACCAAATTGACCATGCAATAGGTGTAGTTGGTGTGAACCATGTCCCGCGCTGGGGTGCAGACTGCTACATAGTTCATACCTGACCTGGCCTTACTCTAAAAAATCTGTTGTCAAAATCGTTTAACCATTTTTTCATGTAAGCCTGATCATCCAACTTTCCCTCTGCTTTCAACTGAAAGTAAACAGACTCAGGAATGCTGGCAACGTGATGCCATTCGCCCTTCCAGTTCGCCTTGTTATCAGTGGCGGCAAAGTCTCGCTTGTTGGCCTCAATGACAGCAGTCATGTCCTGCGTTGTCTGAATCGTTGCCTCATCAGTGCCCTCGTTGTAGTGCCAAGTGCGGGTGATCCCTTTGTCGGGGCTTGCATCAAAAAATCGTTTTTCCATATAAGTAAGGGGAGGATTTCTCCTCCCCTTTTTCCTCTCAGTTGATTAAGAAGTGATCAAGTCTGCACACAGACCATGAGCGTTTTCAGCCGTGACTTTATGGCCGTACTCGATGAGCAGCATACGCTTTTCGGCATCACCGGTCTTTGCCAACTCGACTTGCTGGTAAGGACGCAGGACAACCATCTTTGCGTACTCAGGATCAAGCACCCAGCCATCACGCTCGCGTTGAAATCTGTTCGCAATTACGGCCACGTTGCCAAAGTCGCTGACGTAGATGTCAACTGCACCGATCAACACGGCAGGCTTTTCGCCGCCGTTGATGTTGAAACGTGAAGATGCAATGCCAGAAAAGCCGGAAACACGTTGCTTATTGACAGGACCAACCATCAGAATCTTAGGATTGCCGCCAGACGACCATACTTTTTGAATCACACTCTTGAGAATGGTTTCAGTGAAAGTACGCACGTTGCCGTCAGTACGCGCACTGTTTGGCAGTGTGCTGTAGCTAGGGTCAGTGCCGTTGGTTTGCTTGTCGGTGTTTGTCTTAACAAAAGCCTGCAAAGAGGCAGTCACGCGAGCAGTTGTGGTGTTACCTGCAACAGCAATACCGCCATTCAAGAAAATGAATTCTTGATCGCGCTTCAACTCAGAGCCGCGCTTGGCGATCTGATAGGCCAACTCAGAACGGCGACCAGCCTTGTTAACAACTTCTTCAGTGTTCGACAAGACAATAGTCTTGCGTGAAATCTGAGCGTAGTTAGTCAAACGAACAGTTGCGACAACAGCGTCAAAAGAACCGACATCATCACCTTCCAACTGAGCATTTGCGGCTGCATCTGCCAATGTGTCGGTCTGCCATTCAAACAAAGTATTGCTGATGGTTTCGCGGCCAATGTTGGATTGGTACGGCGTTTCTTCCGGTGCTATGTTATATATAACATTACTCAAATCTTCCCGAATACCCTTTGCAGAGTATGTGGTGAACGTGTTACTTACGATAGTCATGATTTATTCCTTATTTCAAAAGTTGAAAGATTGCATTAGCCGCGTCATCGACACGGCCAGTTTTAGCGACGCGCTGTTGTGCTCGAACCACTTCAGTTGAATTTGAGACTCTTCCCGCTGCACCAGGCTTGGCAGGTCGAGGGCCGTTGTTTGTCACTGGCTTAATGTTGCCCCTCTTGGACATCATCTGATCGTAGAGTGCCGCTTTACGCAACATCAAAACCGCCCTGTGATCCACCACATTCTTCAGCTCGTCTGGCGTGAATCCGATCTTTTGACCAAATTCAAGAAGCAAAGCCTTTTCAGCTTGAGCCTTTTTAGCGTCTTTCCAGTCCGGAATGGCCGCCAACAAAGCCTCCTGCTCATGCTGCAATTTCTGCTGCATGAACTGTGCTTGCTCCTGCTGAGACAACTGACTTAGCCGCTGCTGTTCGCTTTGAATAGCCGCCGCCTTATCTTGGTTGTCTCGCATAACCTCGCGCTGCCGTACCCATTCGAGGGGGTCTTCGTTATAAAGACGATCCCAGTCGATGTTTGGCTGCGCCGCTTGCTGAACCTGTGCTTCCAACGCACTCAACAACTGAGCGTACTGTTCTCGCTCGGCACGCACTGCCTGCAACTCACCCTCGGTCTGCTTTCGCACCTCGGAAATTTGCTGCGTTTTGCGTGTGTAATCCTGAGTCCTTGAATATCCCTTTTGAAGCTCCTCCAGCGTCACATCGACCTCTTTGCCGTCAACTCGGACGGTGAAGACTTGTGACTGTTCTTGCTCCTCGGTTTCTTCATCCAACTCGGATTGTTCGGTATCTGTTTCGTTATCAGCCGCGTCTGCGTCTGCTAATAACTCCTCATCTACCGCCGCGCCCTCGTCGGGCAACTGCGCCTCGCGATCTTGCTGTTGTCCCTCATCGGGCAGCAATCCCTCAAGCACATTGGCTGCTTCAGCCATATTCATTGGACCTTGTACTGCACTGCCTGATGGCGTTGGTGCTACTGTCTGCATGGTCTATTTTCCTATTTAAACAAGATTCTTGGATGCGCGCTCAATGGCGCGTTGCGCTACCTTGCCGTTGTCAATCATTTTTGCCATCTCATTTCTGAAATTTTCTATGGCACGCAACTGCGCCCAAATAATTTCACGCTTGGCAGCCTCTTCGGGTTTGCTGTTCTCAAACTCCCAGTGCAAATCTCCACGCATCTTTTCCAAGGCCGTTGAAAATACCTCGTCCTGCATAAACTGCTCGGACCTACGACCTTTTTTTACCTGTTCTTCGTTCATTGAACCATTCCATTAGGGTTGATGGTGGGTGGCACTTGCGCTACTGGCGGTGCTTGCACTTGACTTGCGGCTTGCACCGCATTCTGTACAAGCGCCGTCTGCTGGCGCATTGCCTCTCTGTCCATAGCCTGCCGAGCGTCAATCTCAGCAGTGCTAATCTGTGTGCCGTACTTTAACTCTAATTCGTACTTCTTGAGCAGTAAGTCCTGCGCCAGTTGATCTCTTCGGTAATCATCATCCCTGAGCATCTTCTCGCGTTGCAATTCCAGCTCTGCCGCTTTCTTTTGGATGTCGGCTTGGATAGACTGCGCCTGCACTTGCGCCAGCACCTCTTCGGGTGTCGGCTTGGGTTGCTCTTGCGGCATCTGAAAGTCAGCAGGCAACGTATTGAAGTAGCTGGATGCGTCCTTGTAGCCAGACAACTCAATAGCTTTTTGCAGTGTTCGGATGTACATCGGCAATGAGGCAATCTGATTCATGGGTCCAAACTGCGCCATGAGTTGCTCTTGCTTTTGCATAATGATATTAAGTGCCGCCAACTTCTCGTTAGTGTCGCCATTACCCAAACCAATATTGACGTTGACATCCATGCTGGCATCCCAAACGCGGGGGTCGATCTGCACCCACTCGTTACGCAAACGCACCATTCGGGGCTTGTCTTGATGAGTGGTCATCAAATACAAAATACCCTTAAAGAGCTTCTTCATGCCCTCAGCCAATATGCGTGCTTGCAGCTCAAGTCGAGACTGGCTGGCGCTGACAGTGGCGGCAACCGCCGCTTTGGTAGTGGACTGCAACGCATCAGGGTCTAATCCCATGGCTGCCTTGCTCATGCCGGTGCGGTCTTCACGCATCTGATCCATGTATTCGAGCATGGGGAATGCGGCTTGTCCAACGAATGGGGAACTGAACGCCTGCACCATGCCTGGCGCTCTCATGCGGATAATCGCCCCAGTCTCGTTGTTCAGCACATCGTCAATATTGACCTGACCTTCGACAATTGCGGTACGCGGGTGTATTGACTGCGCCAGCGAATCCAGCGTATTTCGCATGATTTCGGACTTGATCTCTTGAATGTCCCGCGTTATGTCAAAGATCGACATCGCCTCTAGTGGTGATGTGTGTGGCTCTGGATCGCAAGGGAAGTCCACAAATGGGATGTAGCTGGCTGGCAGATTACGCACCATTGTGTAGCCTGAACCCATGCAACAAATCTTGCGTAACTCAGGTATGCCGTCACCATCAAAGTCAATCCGCATATACGCTTCAACGTACAGAACCCGCTGTTGCATAGGATTCATACTGTCACCAGCGCCCATGCTGGTGCTTAAAGGCTGACGCGCTAAATACTCGTCATTGCTGTCTAGGTCGGTGCTGGAGATGTTCTCTTCGATCTCGTCTTGGTCATAACCCATGCCAATCAAGTCAGAGACTGTCGCCATCTGTCGGTGGGCAATGATGCCAGCATCATCAAACGATCTCGCCCTGCGATCTAACAACAATTCTTCGGGGGGTACGGCCATGATGCGGATACGGCCATCCTTGGTATTACGCTTGACCTGTACGTCATGCAACATCGGTTGCGGCATCTGCATCGGCAGTCCGGTGGCAGGGTCTACCTGTGGTTGCATCATCTGCATCGGCATAGATGGGTCAGGGTAGCTGGTCACAATCTTGACCTCGGCATCCTCTTGCATCAAAATTTGGATAGTCTGGTCATCTAACCCCGAATATTGGTCAATCTTGACCTCTTCGACATCCTCCCAGTAGTACTTGGCAATGCCGCACTTACGCACCAAGGAGTCCTTAAACAACGCATAAGTGGTCATAAAACCATTGTTGTCGTTGCTGAATATGTAGTTAGCGTAGT
>Ga0209769_1001253_pt1 | contig 10265 bp, 9 predicted proteins | sample LauGreSuBDMM15DN_2_FD_187569 | JGI IMG/M metagenome (GOLD analysis project Ga0209769, IMG submission 187569) | Freshwater lake microbial communities from Lake Michigan, USA - Su13.BD.MM15.DN (SPAdes) (version 3) | ecosystem: Environmental > Aquatic > Freshwater > Lake | place: Lake Michigan, USA...
AATTTTGCAGAGTTAGAGCTGCGCTCAAACCTGCTAGCCCCGCCCCAATAACTACATACATCTAAGTAAGAAGACTTACTTGTTTTGCAATTTAGAGGGCCACCAGATCTTTGGCCCGATCTCATGTACCAAAGCTGGCACCAAGATCGAACGAACAATGATGGTATCTAGCAGAACTCCAAAGGCGACTGCGAAACCTAGTTGGGCAAGTGGCACCAGTGGCAGTAAACCAAGAACGGCGAAGGTTGCCGCAAGCACAACACCTGCTGAAGTAATTACTGCACCAGTAACTGTCACGCCCTTAATAACACCAGCTCGGGTACCGATCTTGGCGCTTTCTTCACGCACGCGAGTCATAAGGAAGATGTTGTAATCGATGCCAAGTGCCACCAAGAATATGAATGCAAAGAGAGGGAATGAGTTATCTCCGCCAGCAAAGCCAAAGATGTGATTAAAGACGAGTGCGCAAACACCGAGAGTTGCGAAGTAACTAAGTACAACAGTTCCTAAGAGCACGATTGCGCTTACTATGCTTCGCAGCAACACACCCAAGATTAGGGTTATTACCAACAAAATAATTGGAATAATCGTCTTGTTGTCACGATCATTGGCTGTGCGCACATCAAAATAAACAGCACTTGTTCCACCTACCAAGGCAGTTGAGTCTGCTTCTTTAGCGAGTTCGCGAATCTTCGGAATGTCATTACCGGCTTCGACACTATCTGGGACTTTATCAAGCGTCACATTTAGAATCGCACGCCCATTTACAATCTTCGTCTCAGGCGCTGGCTGTCCTGGAATTTCAATACCATCAAGCATCGGAGTTACATTTGTTACACCGGGTGCGTTCTTTATTGCGGCGGTGACTGCAGCAATCTTATTGACATCAACCACAACCTGAGTTGGATCGCCTTCACCGCCAGGGAAATGTGTTTCAAGAAGTTTCTGACCGACTACGGATTCTGGATTACCCGTAAATGAGTCAACGGTCCCAAGTCCATCGGTCTTTAGCGTTGTTGAAGTTATTGCAAAGCCCAACAGAATTACTCCGGTAATAACCCAAGCTTTCCGCGGATTGCGGCCAATCCCATTGGCAACTTTCGACCAACTGCCGGTCATTACGTGATCGTCACCATCATTTTTTGGAATTCGTGGCCAGAAGAGCCAACGCCCAAAGATCAAAAGTAGCGCTGGTAGTAGTGTCAAAATTGTGAACATCGAAACTACGATGCCGATCGCACCGATTGGACCGAGGCCAGCAGTATTCGTTAATTGGCTAAAGAGTAGAACCAGAAGCGAAATCGCAACGGTAGAACCAGAAGCAAGAATTGGCTCCCATACGCCTTTGTAAGCAGCGCGCATTGCTACAAATCTATTGTCGGTGAAATGTAACTCTTCGCGGTAGCGAGCGATAAGCAAAAGTGCATAATCTGTCGCAGCGCCAATAACTAACACTGAAAGAATTCCCTGAGATTGACCATCGACATCGATAATGTCGTTCTTCGCAAGTAGATAGACAATTCCACCGGCGGTTGAGAGCGCGAAGAGCGATGAAAGCAGCGGAATTATCCATAGAATCGGCGAACGGTAAACAACTATGAGAATTACAGCGACAACGGCAAGGGTTGTTAGCAATAAAGTTGAATCGATATCACCAAAGGCCCCAAATAAATCACCTAGTAATCCGCCAGGACCAGTTACATATGGCGTGAAACCATTAGCTTCAGCGATTGGCTTAATATCCTCGCGCAGCGCTTCAATTGCTGCAGGAAGTACCGGCTCATCGTTCGGTAGTAATTTGGAGATAGCGTTTCCATCTAGCGGAATATTTGCCAAAAGCGCTTTTCCATCTTGCGATGGAAAGACTGATATCTCCTGACCTGGCGCTAAATAATCACTGATTTTCGCCGATGTGCCGGCCAAAGTGAGTTCTCCAACTTTGGCGACATGATCACTGACTGCCGCAAGCGTTGCGGGGGTGAAGTTTCCCTCAAAGAGAATTAGCGCTGGAAAGTTAAACGAGTCTTGCGATGAGAAATTCTTAATCTGATCTGCAGCCAAGGTTGCTTCAGCACCTTTTGGCAGGAAGGAAGAGTTATTATTTTCTTGAACTGAAGTTAACTTGCCAAATAGTGGGCCGAAGATGCCAGTGATTATGAACCAGGCTATAACCACCAACATTGCGATGGCATAAGGTTTACGATTCGTTTGGGCGCGTTGCATAGACACGATATAGGGGCCTTTCGGGCTTGAGGTCGAGCAGAATTCGCTAGGACTACAGCCTACCTTTAGGCTATGGGTGTGCCCCTTCAATCACCGTTGAGCGCCGCTCAGAAGGCGCCAGATATTGTCGTAGATCACATCGGGCTGGTGGAATATGAGAGTGCGCTTGCACTGCAACGGAAAATTCACGCCGAAGTTGCTGCAGGAGTACGCACCAACACATTGCTCTTGCTGGAACATCCATCGGTTTACACCGCCGGAAAGCGCACCCAAAGTTTTGAGCTGCCAAGTGATGGAACTCCGGTGGTCCAAGTCGATCGCGGTGGGCGAATTACTTGGCATGGACCAGGCCAATTGGTCGGATATCCAATTGTTAAATTATTAAAACCAACCGAGTTGGTTGGATTTGTGCGAACTTTGGAAGCCGCGCTAATTAAAGTTTGTAATGAAATAGGAGTAACTGCAGTTCCAGTTGATGGCAGATCAGGTGTCTGGATTTGCGACAGCAAAGGTGAACGCAAGATCGCAGCGATTGGAATTCGGGTGGCAAGTGGCGTGACAATGCACGGTTTCGCCTTAAATGTTTCTCCTGACTTAGTTAGCTTTAGCCAGATAACCCCCTGCGGAATTGATGATGCCTCAGTGACTTCCCTAGCAGTCGAACTTGGACGCTCGATAGATATCGCCGAAATTACCCCGATCGTAGAGAGGCATCTCCTAGAAGCACTGAGTAAGGTAAGCGTATGACTCTCACCCCTGACGGCCGCAAAATGCTACGAATCGAAGCGCGAAACACTGAAACTCCAATTGAACGTAAACCCGAGTGGATTAAGACTCGAGCAAATATGGGGCCTGAATACACCAGACTTCGCTCTCTCGTAAAAAGTGAAGGCCTGCACACGGTGTGCCAAGAAGCGGCCTGCCCAAATATTTTTGAATGTTGGGAAGATAAAGAAGCGACTTTCTTAATTGGTGGCGATCGTTGCACCCGACGTTGCGATTTCTGCAATATCGACACCGGCAAACCGCTACCACTTGATCGCGAAGAACCGCGCAAAGTTGCTGAGTCCGTAAAATCTATGGGGCTGCGTTATGCGACTATCACCGGGGTAACTCGTGATGATCTACCTGATGAGGGCGCTTGGTTGTATGCCGAAACTATTCGTCAAGTACATGAATTAAATCCGGGATGTGGCGTTGAAATGTTGGCTCCGGATTTTCATGCCAAGGCCGAACTGCTAAATCAGATCTTTGAGACTAGACCAGAAGTATTTGCCCATAATCTTGAGACAGTCCCCCGCATTTTCAAGCGGATTCGCCCGGCATTTACCTATGAGAAATCTCTACAAGTAATCGGTATGGCTCGCGATTTTGGCTTAGTTACCAAATCAAATTTGATTCTTGGGCTAGGCGAAACTCGCGAAGAGATCTCGCAGGCGCTGATTGATCTGCACAGCGCCGGCTGTGACTTAATCACTATCACGCAATATCTGCGTCCAACGAATAAGCATCACCCGGTAGAACGTTGGGTCAAGCCAGAAGAATTTGTAGAGTTAGCTGCTGAAGCAACTGCGGTGGGTTTCTTAGGTGTAATGAGTGGACCACTGGTTCGCTCGAGTTACCGAGCCGGTCGCCTATATAAGCAAGCAGTTGAAGCGCGTACCAATCTGGGCTCACTGCGTGGCTGAAATTGTTTATCCGCCAGTTATTGTGGCGCTCAAAACTTTTTGGAAATATTTAGGGCTCCAATTTAACTTTGAAGGTGATGCCCATATTCCCCGTAAAGGTGGCGCGATTCTGGCGATGAATCACATCGGTTACTTAGATTTTGCACTTATCGGAACAGCCGCTCTTCCCGCTGGTCGCTTAGTTAGATTTATGGCAAAGAAAGAAATTTTCGATAACAAATTAGCCGGCCCACTTATGCGCGGAATGCACCACATCAACGTTGATCGCAGCAGCGGCTCTGCCTCCTTCGTTGCCGCACTTCGCGCACTTAAATCAGGTGAAGTAATTGGAATATTCCCGGAGGGCACGATCTCAAAGAGCTTTGAAATTAAAGAGTTAAAATCTGGCGCTGTGCGTCTAGCTATGGGTGCCAACGTTCCGGTGATTCCAGCAATTATTTGGGGATCACAACGCATCTGGACTAAAGGTGTAAAGCGTAACTTGCGACGGAATAAGTTTCCGATCTTTGTCACATTTGGAGAGCCAATGTACTTTGACAAGGCTTCAGATGTTGAGGCAGGCGAGAGAGCGCTCCGTGAAGCTCTGCTTAAACTCTTACACGAAGCGCAAGAGAAATACCCCGATAGCCACCATGGTCAGCGCTGGGCGCCGACTCGTCTTGGTGGTACAGCGCCCGCTCCCCTAAACTGACGCTATGTTCAAAAGAAATAAGGCGAAAGAGCCAAAGATTAAAAAGGTCCGTTTCAAAACTTTGCGTGATGCATATTCGGTAACTAAGAAAGTTAAGCCCTGGATAGGCGCCGGCATTTTCGGGGTTTTTGCTATCACGTGGGCAATTGGAATTTCCATCGGAATAGCAACTGGTCATCCTATTTATCTCGGCTTTGTGGCTCTGCCTGTTGCAGTGCTTGCTGCAATGTTCTTCTTTACTCGAATTGCATCATCTGCTGCTTATGTTTCAATTGAAGGACAGATGGGTGCAGGAGCCAGTGTTCTTATGGCGATTCGTAAAGGTTGGACAACTACGCCAGCCGTTGCTGTAACCAAGAACCAAGATATGGTCCACCGCAGTATCGGTCGTGCCGGAATTGTTCTAACTGGCGAAGGAACACAAGCAGTTCGGATAATGTTGCAAGACGAACATCGCAAAGCTGAGCGATTTGCACCAGGTGTTCCGGTTACAGAGATCTACGTCGGAGATGGCACTGGTCAAGTTCCGCTTCGTAAATTACAGAAGCGCCTAGCCAAATTACCTAAGAAATTATCTGCGCATCAAATGCGCGAAGTGCGTGCTCGCTTCAAAGCCGTTGGCGGAATGTCTATACCAATTCCAAAGGGACCTATGCCAAAGGGAATTCGCGTTCCAAAACGCTAATTAGACTTTTCTCTTTCGCATATCAATCAACCTAGTTCCACTCAGGCGCTCGTGTACTCCACGGCCGTTATCATCATAAGTAATTGCAGTAACGACCAAACAGAGCAAGACAGTTCTAATTAGCGCTTGAACTGGCGTTGGATTTCCTCCGCCTTGGAATTGGACCACTTTTAACCCAACGATTCGGTGGCCAGCGGTGGCCCCACCAAAGGCGGTCAAGATCAAGACTTCGATAAAGAAGATTACTAGGTGTGGAACTCGAGCTTGAGGGACCCGCTCGCTCCATGTACCGCCGCCGCCGAAGAAACCGAGCGCGATCGCATAACACATCAGCCAATCGATGCTCAAACCTAGGAAGCGACGACCAAGACTTATCTCATGTTTCATGTGGGCGAGCCTACAGAGGGCGCCTGAGGGCTGCAGGTTTTACATGGCTGTAACACACCAGTTATGTCAAAAGGCCTTACAAGTCTTAGGGTTTACCTAGATCGGTCGCCCTCAAAGGTGAAGGCCCGAGTAAATCTGGCAGATGTAAAAATCCGGCCTTACTCTCGAAAAATTCGAAGATACGAGGAGCAAACTCAATGTTTAAGAATTCTGCAGAAATTTTTGCATTTATCAAAAAGGAAGATGTAAAACTAGTCGACGTACGTTTCACCGACCTTCCAGGAATCCAGCATCACTTTAACGTCCCAGTTGAATCATTTGATGAAGCAGTATTTACAGATGGCTTGATGTTTGATGGTTCATCTATCCGCGGCTTCCAATCAATTCACGAATCAGATATGAAGTTACTGCCGATTCCTTCATCTTCATTTATTGATCCTTTCCGTCTGGAAAAGACGCTCGTAATTCTCTTCTCAGTTCATAACCCATCTGATAACAGTCCTTACTCACGCGATCCACGTGGCGTTGTGGCAAAAGCGGTTGACTATTTGAAGTCAACTGGAATTGCAGATCAAGCATTCTTCGCACCTGAAGCTGAGTTCTATGTATTTGATGCAGTTCGATTCAGTACCGGTATCAACGAGTCTTACCACCACATCGACTCTTACGAAGGTGCATGGAATACCGGCATAGTTGCCGATCCAGATGGCACGCCAAACCGCGGATACCGCACTCGCATCAAGGGTGGCTACTTCCCAGTTTCACCAACTGATCAATTCGCTGATTTGCGCGATGAGATGGTTATGGAACTCGGTCGTGCCGGTCTTCTCGTTGAGCGTTCACACCACGAGGTCGGTACCGCTGGTCAAATGGAAATTAACTATCGCTTCACCGACATCCTTAGCGCCGGAGATGAGTTAATGAAATTTAAATACATCGTCCGTAACGTGGCTTGGGAAGGTGGCAAGACTGCAACCTTTATGCCAAAGCCACTATTTGGAGATAACGGTTCAGGTATGCACGTTCACCAATCACTTTGGAAAGATGGCAAGCCACTATTCTTCGAAGCAGGAACTTACGGCGATCTTTCAGATATGGCTCGTTGGTATATCGGTGGGCTTCTAAAGCATGCGCCATCACTTCTAGCCTTCACCAACCCAACGGTTAACTCATATCGTCGTTTGGTTCCAGGATATGAAGCGCCAGTTAATCTCGTTTACTCAGCGCGTAACCGTTCTGCCTGTATCCGTATTCCAATTACCGGTTCATCACCAAAGGCAAAGCGCATTGAATTCCGTTGCCCAGATCCATCATCTAATCCATACCTGGCATTTGCTGCAATGTTGATGGCGGGAATTGATGGAATCCTTAATAAGATTGAGCCACCTGCCCCAGTTGATAAGGATCTCTACGAACTCGATGGCGAAGAAGCTGCCGCGATTCCACAAGTTCCGGGTTCACTAGAAGCGGTGCTTAATAACCTCGAAAAAGATAATGAGTTCTTAACTAAGGGCGGAGTCTTTACTAAGGATCTCATCGATACATGGATTGAATGGAAGCGTAAGAACGAAGTTGATTATGTTCGCTTGCGTCCACATCCAGCTGAGTTTGAACTCTACTTCGACATTTAATTCGCATTCAAAAGTAAGTTAAGCCAAAGGCCCCGTCGATTACTCGGCGGGGCCTTTGGCTTACCCAGTAATATGAAGCCATGGCTATGGATCTATTGATCGCAATCTTTTTCTTCTTCATTGGTTTAGAGATCACGACAACGCTCAGCCACCCAAAGCAGATACTCCTACCGTCGCTAGCAGCTTTAGGCGGAATGATCTTTCCGGCGGCAATTTTTCTAGCGATCGATTCAGAAAGTGGTGGCTGGGCTACTGCCATGCCTACCGATTTAGCGCTAGCGCTCGGAGTATTTGCACTTTTAGGTAGCAAAGCCAACCCGGCGGTTCGACTATTTTTGCTGACTTTGGCAGTTGCTGATGATCTCTTCTCACTTATTATTTTGGCGATCTTTTATTCAAAGGATTTAGATCTCATCCATAGCGCAACAACCCTCGGAGCAGCAGCCCTTGGTGCCATCTTCGCATCAATTTCGGTGCTGCCTACCAAGAAAGTAATTCGGCTGCTTGCGCCGCTATGTACTTACCTAATTGTTCCGATTTACGTGATCAGCAAACTTTCACAAGGTTTTGCCATCAGTGACTTAACTTCAAAGACAACTACAGCGCTCGTGATCGCGCGTATTGTTGGCAAAATCCTCGGTATTTCTCTCTTTGCCTGGCTTACGCTCCGTTCGCGAATTGCGATTCTTCCAGATGGTTTGCACTTCTCCGAAATAGTCGGAGTTGGCGCACTGGCTGGCATGGGACTCACCGTTTCGATTGTCATCGCAGAAGTAGCGATTGCCAGCGAAAGAGTTCAAGGTGAGATACGAGCGGGACTAGTCATTTCAGCACTTATCTCAGGGGCGATCGGATACTTTTGGCTTAAGAAAATTCCTGCTTCGAAATAGTCTTCTTTGCAATTAGATAGTGCCCTGCGGCGCCAATAGCCAGCGCAAAGATAACTCCAACGTTTGCATATGCCCATGCTCCATCTTTTCCACCAATTAGCCAGAGAAAATATCCTTGCCAAGATAGCCAACTAGCAAAAGTGTTGGTAACAAAACCCCAGCCGATAATTGAACCTATCGCCATCAGGGTTAGTGATTTAAAGTTCCAGATTCCATAGCGCCCTTCAAGGCGATAGAGATCAATTTCATCGTAGGCTTGTTTGCGCAGCAAAACATCGGTAACAAAGATCGCAGACCACGTTGCGATCGGAACACCCAGGGTGATTAAAAAACCTTGGAATGGATAGAAGAAATTATCTGCGATCCAGACAATGTAGATAGTTCCAATCAACATGACGCTGCCATCAATGCTTGCCGCTACGTGGCGTTTCACCGGAAGCCCAACAGATATCAGAGTTAGTCCAGAGGAATATAAATCAAGGATTGCTCCACCGACCAATCCGAAAATTGCGATTAGCGCGAATATCGCCAGATACCAAGTTGGAAGCAAAGTAGTTAACGCACCAATAGGATCCATGGCAATTGCCTCGGATAACTTCGGATCGCTACCGGCCAAGAGCGCCCCATAAGTAACTAATCCGATCGGAACAATTGAAGCACCTAAAACGGTCCAACCCACAACAGAGCGACTAGATGTTGTGCGCGGTAAGTAACGTGAATAATCTGCCGCGGAATTTACCCAACCCAGTCCAATTCCGGTAATTCCAAAGATCAGAGCCCCGACAAATCCTTGTAGGTTTCCGACAGGAATTTCGGATACTGCGCTCCAATTAACTGAGTCAACTGTGAGAAAAATGTAGAGCAAAGTTGCGGCAACGGTAATAATTGTCAGATATTTCTGTAAGCGCATGATCACTCCATGCCCGAGCACACCACCGTAAATCGTCAGAGCAGCTGCGATAACGAATCCCAGAACCATCGCTACATCTCGATCAAAACTTCCCAATCGAACTAAAATTGTTCCGGTCGCCAGCGTTGCTAGTGAAACCAGAACTGTCTCCCAGCCAACAAAGATTAGATAGGAGAGAAGTCCAGGAACAATATTGCCTTTAATTCCAAATGCGGCACGGGATAAAACCATAGTTGGTGCGTTCGATCTCTTGCCTGCCAGCGAGCTAAAACCTACCAATAGAAATGAAAGTATCGTGCCGATAAAGGCGGCAGCGGTTGCTTGCCAGAATGAGATTCCAAAGCCAAGAAAGAACGAACCGTATGAAAGAGCCAGCAGCGATACATTTGCACCGCACCACGGCCAAAAGAGCGATGAGGCTTTTCCGGTGCGTTCAGATTCAGAAATAACATTGGTGCCATTTACTTCTAGATTCATCACGCTAGGTTACGGTATTTCTCTAACCTTTTCTTAATCAAGAAAAAAATCAAAGAGGAAATCTTTTGTTCCCGGGACTACTGAATAACCTTCAAGATCAGTAACGCCGACCGAAGCTAAGACTTCATCATCTACGAAGAAATTTCCGGTGGTTTCTTTAGAAACACGATTTAAAATTACATAGGCTGCATCAGCCAAGATCTCTGGAGTGCGGCACGCTGCTGTGTCGATACCCGGGATCATCTGAAGTGCCGCTGTATCAATAGCAGTGCGTGGCCACAAGGCATTTACTGCGATGCCGGTCTTACGAAATTCTTCTGACATTCCTAGGACGCACATCGACATTCCGTATTTTGCCATTGTGTACGCCACGTGATGCTGGAACCATTTTGCTTTCATGGAAAGTGGTGGAGAAAGGGTCAAGATATGTGGGTTGCGGCCAGCTTCGGCAGAGGCGCGAAGATGCGGGATCGCAGCCTGAGAAGTTAAAAAGGTGCCACGGACATTTACATCAAACATTAAATCAAAGCGCTTAGCCGGGGTGGCCTCGGTTGGTGTTAAATTGATCGCGCTGGCGTTATTTATCAGAATATCTATACCGCCGAATTCTGCAGCAGTTTGCGCAATAGCGGCGGTGATCTGGTTCTCGTCTCGCAAGTCACATTGGATTGCTAGCGCTGTAC
>Ga0209769_1001258_pt1 | contig 10239 bp, 12 predicted proteins | sample LauGreSuBDMM15DN_2_FD_187569 | JGI IMG/M metagenome (GOLD analysis project Ga0209769, IMG submission 187569) | Freshwater lake microbial communities from Lake Michigan, USA - Su13.BD.MM15.DN (SPAdes) (version 3) | ecosystem: Environmental > Aquatic > Freshwater > Lake | place: Lake Michigan, USA...
ATTGGAACCCTCATCAAGTCCTGGGGCAAGCCCACTCCGCCCGTCGCGCCCGCCGCGTCCACCGCGCAAGGAGGTGCCCCTGCCCCCGCCCCCGTCTACTCGAGGTGGGGGAAGTCCTCCGCAGAGGTCGACGCGACGCACATTAAATACAAGGTCGGCGACGCCGTCGTCGTCACGGGCGCGCTCAAGGCGTACCAGGACTCGGTGGGCCAGACCGGTGTCATCAAGCGTATCGTGCAGGGACACCACTACTACTTCTGTATCCTCCTCGACTGCCCCAAACAGCGCCCGTCCGTCAAGGACGCCAACTCGCTGAGCGGCAATAAGGAGCGCTATCGGTTCCTCAAGCCCGACGAGCAAGAGCTCCTCTGTCTCAAGGTCGGACACATCGAGAAGCGCAAGCCGCAAGACGCACCGGCAGGTGGCGCGGCCTCGGCAAGCGCAAGTCTCGGCAAGCGCAAGGCAGAGGCAGAAGCAGATAAAGATGACGTTTAATGTTTTGAATAAACATCACCAACTCATACACGATGCATGTAGTCCTCCTCGACTAATCCCAAGTCGCTCGTACTTCAAAAAAGTTGCCCATGATGTAAGGGCGCCGGTTTGAGGGCATCCATACCTCCTGCACAAACTTCTTGGGCTGACTTGTGATTGACAGATCAACTTCCCATGATTCTTCATTGAAAGGTCGTACTATCACCGTGAAGTGGGCCTCGGTAGTGTGTACCTTGGTACACACTTGATCCTTGCGGTGCAGCGTGAAGCTAGGACACGCTTCGACGAGCGTCTTGAGCTCGAGAAGGTCGAACAGATTTCCAGAGAGGTGGTTGCAGTTTTGGTGCTCACCGAGTCCGGGGTTCTTCCCGCAGTCGCCGTGACGACTGCATATCTTTATGAGATAGCTCCAAGAGTGATGCACGGATGTGATGATGAACTTGTGGTCGCGCAGGAGCCGCGTGGCACCACGCAACACAGTCTTCATGTGCTCGACCGGCACCGTCCCTACTTGGAACAAGAACCGACGGTTCTCCCTCAAGCTTATCTTAGCACCCTGGAAGACATCGAGTTCACGCACCTTTTTCGAGACCCGCATGCACATCAGCGCATTGTCACTCTCCTGCACGATCACGCGAAGAATGTCATCAGGGATCACGTGGAAAACGGACATCCCTGACATTCACTTGATGCTCCAGCGCGGCGCCTCTTAAATACTAATTCCAAAACAAACGCTTCGAACCAATGTGTCTCCTCGCGAAAAAAAAAGAAACGAATAAGCACGAGTCTCTATATAAGAACAATGGTACGCCCACATCGTGGGAGCAGCATGCTGGACTTTCTCGACATAATGTGGCTCGTCGAGCTTTTACTGTTTCCTAAGACTACACCCTTTCTAGAGCCTACTCCCGGGAAAGACATGAAGAGAACAATTGTTCTCATCGACCCGAGCGAGTTGAAATTAGCGCTCGTCTGCAAGAAATGGTACAAAGAAAGCTGGAACAAAAAGCGTATTTTCAACGAGTTCTACAGACGTACGAAAGAGCATATTGACGGGACATCCAAGGAAAAAGCTCACATTCATTACCGCAACAGCTACCAACTGAGGTATGCAGACAAGAACTTGTACTTCTTGTCTGCGGATAAGCGCGAAGACGAAAGGTCGGAATTTTTATGTATCTTAACTTTTTTTCATAGGCATCAGCCCAACCGTAAGGAACATCTTCGCTTCGTGGTCGAACTGAGCTATCGCCAGAGCTTCGAACACATGATGAATGAGCCGTTGCGCCACGTGGATCCTAAAGCCATAAAGAACTGTCCAATGACGTACGAGGAACCTCTCGTGTGTCGTACTCGTCCTGAGGATCGCACTGAGGAGCAGCGCGAGGAAGCACATGTCTGGCTCGAGGGTGTGTTGTGTGCGTTTGAAAAGGAGATGCTCCTGTGCAATGAGTCTGTTAAGAAGATTTAAATCTTTAATAAAGATTCCTACATCTTGGTCTTGAGTTGTTCTAGTAGACCGTCTAACGGGGCACTCATTGGTTGGAGGAGTACTTCTCGTCCAGGTGATAATGATCGTTTCTGTCTGACTGAGCTTTTCTCCAAATGACGACGTTCTATATATTGACAAATTTCTATAATGCTCTTCATCAACTCATAGAAATTCATGTGGAAGTCGAATAAAGTCGTTTCCTGAACTGGATTCCATTTTCTCGTATCGGGTTTTTCGGGTTTCACATGCAACGCATACAGAGCGGTAAAGATTGGTGTCCATATTTTTATCATCTGATCAGTTTTAATTCTGATGTTGCTAATTTCACTTACAAAGATAGTGCCTTTCCAATACTTCCTGTTCAGGTGCGACGCGTGCGGAGACTGACGAGTGGCGTGCTCTTTCAGATTATACCGATCGCTGTCGGAGAAGGCGCCCGGAAGGACAGTCTTGAAAAACGGACCTTGCTCTATAGCGAGACAATGCAGCTGGTTCATCTCAGTGTCCAGGGCCACCATGGCATACATGATCAATGTGTCATTTAAATTCAGGATATCGGTCATGTACTGCACTCACTCGTCTTAAATATCATTAACAGCAAGACCATCACGGGCTTTGTTTTCAATTTATTCAATAAAATACAGCCTACACTACCCCTTCTTCATTCTCTGACTCCGTCTTCTCGCCCTCCTCCTCAAGCTTCTTCGCGTCCTGTACCTTCTCGGCCGCCTGGTCCTCGCAATGCGAGCTGTCGGCCCCGGAGCAGCGGCTGTCGCTGGTGTCTTTCTTGGCAGCCACGGGCCTCTTCTTCGTGCAGGTCTTGTCGCTGGCCTTGGCCGCCAGCGCTGCCTTCGTAGTCTTCTCGGCCTTGGGCTCACGGTACACCTGCTTGACGCGTGTCATGCTGTATGTTTTGAGAGAATTTCCTTCACTCGTCTTTAAATAGGAAAAGCGGCCACGCGCGAACTAACACATCTATTTTTAGATCCAACTCTGGCTTTTCGTTTTTCCTGATTTCAGGTCCTCGAATTGCAAAGAAAAATTCCAAGCAATCCAGGAAACAGTGCCACGCATGCCCGCCCGCAAGAAACCCAGAACCGCGGTCGCAGCAACCAAGAAACCCAGGACCGCGGTCGCAGCACCCACCAAGGCCAGCCCCCTCGTCGACATCATTTGCATGCTCGCCGAGGCCGACCACGCGCACTTTCACGGCCTCCTCCCGCGTCTCGTCGCGCTCGGCTGCAGAGAGCTCGCCGACCTCGTCTTCGCAGGACGTCTCAAGCTCAGGGGCATTCTCGTGCGCTCACCCGCCTTCGACGACACAAGCGGCCGCCAGCTCGCCGTGATCCGCGCGGGCTACGAACGCTACCGGAGGTGGTATCCGAACCTCTACACCGTCGTTGGAGTCACCGCGATAGCACCGCAGAGGATCTCCTTGCGCGAAGGCTTCTACACTTTCTACGACGAGCTCATCTTCTCGCACACCGGGACGATCAAAACATTGACGATCAAGCTCCAAGACCTCACTTACCTCATCTCGCCGAAGAACGACTCGCCTGTCGTGAGCGCTTTCCTTGACAGCGTTCGAATGTGCACCGAGACCACGCACCTCGACATGGAAATCTACTGCGTCAGCAGCAAACAGGTTGCACGCCAGGCGGAGGTGGTCATCGAGTACATGTACAACCTCGAGCACCTCACCTTCGGTGGCATCTACGACCCGCAATTCGTGCAATCACCGGATCCAAGCATCAGCAAGAAACTCCTTTACCTCCTTCCGCCCACGCTCGTCTCTCTCCGCCTCGCCGGCCGCATCTCACACGCCACGGCCCTTCACAACGAGCGCGCAATCGAGTACCTCTTTGAGAAGGACATGCTGGCGAGCCTCACCACCGTCGACCTCACCGGCTACCGCGTGCCGATGGAGCCCCCCCGCGACACCCCGGGCATCATGGCGAAGCTCGCACACCGCAACAGCAGGATCAACCGCGTGCTTCTCCCGAGCAACTTCGAAGCCACGTACTACTCCAGCCTCTGTCTTCGTAAGATGCTTGGCCAGGGCCGCTTTCTCGCCGAAAGACATCACAGGAAGCCATTCACGGTCGTTGTGCATGACCACGACGATCGCATTTGTGAGGCGCACAAGGCCTCGATCAGGAGGACAATAGCAGACTACGAGATAGTGAACGTGCTTGTCGAGCATAAGACGGTCATTCCTTGGTTATGGTGAAGAACTCAAGAGAATGAGACAGAAGTTGTGCTAGAGTTTGTTTTATTCAATAAATCGATTCAACACACAAGACACAATATTTAAGAAGCCACATGCACCCGCATGCAATCTGCCCCCGCCCCTTTCGTCCTTCTAATCTTGGTGCTCGTCCTCTGTCTCACGTACCTACACCTACTGACTGACAACGCCCACTCTACTCGTATTTGTCGTCCATTCAAGATGCCGATCACTTCTCATCTGCATCAGAAGCAGAAGAGGCCGAGGAGTCCTTGGCAGCCTTGGCCTTCTTGGGTTTCTTATTGGCCTTCTTGGTTTTCTTGATGGTTGGAGTTACAGGCGCAGGGTCAGAACGCATACGATCCGAAGGGCTCTGCAAAGGACGCACAATTGGAACGACATTGCCGTGTTCGTCGACGCGGAAGCGGGCAACCTGCTTGGTGCGTGCCATGCTGTGTGCTTTGCAGACTTGCTGCTGTGGGGCCCTACAAGTAGGGAAAAAAATGTCGTTTCGGATATCGTATCTAAAAATATCATATGTGATGCTTCGCCATAAGCCGTGTTATGGGCCCTAAAATACAACTTGACTTTTCAATTTCAAGAACCTAATGTAGGACCCACCTACCCACCTAATATAATGCATTCAGCCAAAGAGAATGCTGCCCAGCCACAAAATGCTGCCCGCTCGCACGTTCCCTCCGGTGCAGGAGAAGCCGGTCGCTCCGATGTTGCAGCCAGGCTTGGAGCAGCGCACGCTCGATGTCATCACCGCATACACCAATAACATGCAGGCGTCCGTCGCCTCGTACCGAAACGCCATGCAGACCTTGCTTGTCCAGCAATCCGAGCAGTGTTCTGCCATGATCGCCATGCAGCAGCAGTACATCACCGAGAGAGAGGCTCTGCACCAACGGCAGATGCAGGAACTCATCGACTCTTTCCAGTGCCGATACCAGCATCTCGAAGCCCACCTCACAGCCGAGCAGATGGAGAACTTCAGAAGATACATGGAAGTCATGCAAGGGGATCTGGACCTATGGTCAGCCGACACTGTTGCCGACGAAGGTCCGATTTCCGCGGCCAGCATCAAGGATTTCATGAGCGAGTCGGGTGCCGAAGACATCACTCCGTTCGCGTTTGGGGCCGAGGTGGAATAGTAGACGCAAGCATATAAAAGACGCCCATGCGCCGCACATCGAGGTTCAAGTAGACTACGATGTCTACTTTCGTCTCTCGCGTTGCTGATGTCGCTCTCAGCGTAAAGAGGAAATTCTGGGGTGTATACAACCAATGGACAGGCCTTGATGCGTACATGGACAGACTCGAGCGTGTTGACCCTGAGGGCAATGCCCCAGCTGGTACTTGTAGAATGCAAGTGCTCGTCAACACAGACGGGTGTCTGCGTCGTGTCTGTGGCTTTACCGAAGATGGTAAAGCCCAGACTGAGATCGCGGACGAGTGGGCCGTCAAATGGTGGCTAGCTAATAAGGACATGATGGATAAAAATAGAGCAGATGATGACAGCATGCCGGATGCGTTCAAGGCATTTGCGGCTGTTGAAGGCTATGCGTCCGGTGATGAAATGGAAGAAGTCGAGAATCCTGCGGAGACATACGTCTCTACAGGTCGCCCACGCAAGAAGAGTCGTTGGACTAATTGAGATTTATTTCTTTAATAAATCTGCAAACCAAATTTTGACATAGACTCCACTAGCCACTAGCCATGTACGTCTTGAACGCCGCCAGCACGCGCGCGTCGAACGGCCTCAGCACCAGCTCCAACGCCTTCTCGAGCTCGTCCCCGCGAAGCAAGTGCACCAGCTGACTACCTTCCTCGAGCATGTAGCCCTCGCCGTAGTCCATTTCCACCGGCTCACCCGCCGCCACGTCCTTCATGAACACCACACACTCGGCCGCGGAAACCTGGCCCTCGCCGACATGCGTCTGTCGGCCCCACGGATGCACTTCCTCGAAGTTGCCCAACAGCATGTCGAGGCCGGACAGTCTCTCGCACGCAGGCAGCTCCTCCTCGTTGCTCCCGGCCAGGTACCAGTCCCACCGCGCTTGCGGGCACTGCGCCTTGAGGGCGAGACTGAACGTGAGCATGCGGGCCTCATTCTTGAACGCGTGCGACAGAATGAAGCTGAAGACCCGCCACACCGTGTCGACTGGAACGCTCTCCTCCAACCTTTCGCGCCAAAAGTGCAGCCACAGCACGTCGCCGATCCGCATGCGAGAGAACGTCTCGATGACATACCGCTCGTCAAAGGCGTCGTAGTCCATCAGATCCTGCACCATCGCGTTGTCCAACAGCCCCGCCCGCACAAACTCGCCCACGAAGCACAGCATGTCGCTGCCGTGCGGCAGCTCCTCCTCCTGCACCATCACCGCAAACGCCGACGGATAGCCCACCAGCTCCGGCACCTCCCGCCGGATGAAGCCGCTGAACTCGCGGTGCAGGTCCTCTAGCTCAGCCTCGCCCAGCGCCAGCCGCACCTTCTCTATGCGCACGAAAGTGAAGGCAGGAATCGCCTGTGTCGCGACAAGGAAGCGCCCGTTCTTGCCCCTGCGCTCCTCTGTCACCTCACCAAACCAAGGCGCGTCCTGCATCGGGAAGCCCGCAACCTCAAAAATCACCTGAGCCATCTCCGCTTTGCTCTCATCCCAGATCTCTTCACACAGCATCTTGCCCACTGTCGGGCTGGAATTCGCCATTTCGCGACGTTTTTTTTTAATGAAAGAATGAATCGTGGCTTAAAGGCCGAAGTGGAAATTAGGAACGTACTGTAATCGCCCAGTATAAATAGCCCTCTTCTTCGCGCTGCACGTGCAACATCGCCTATCTATATCCGTCCAAAAAAACAGAGCACAAACGCAGGCGCCACGCCATGCCCACACGCAAGTCCAAGACCAGGCCCGCGCCCAAGCCCAAGCCCCCGAAAGTTACACTTTCTATGGCTTTGGTGTGTGATTCGGCCCCGGATGTGTTCAAGCCGGGCTGGAAGGAACTCTACGACTACGGCCTCGAAACTGCTGATCTCACCGTGCGGTACAAAGAGACCAAGAAGGTGCTTCAGGGACAGGAGATCCTCAATCGTTCTCTCTTCGAAGCCAAACAGTGGTTGAAGATGGATCCGCCAGAGTATGCCGGCGCAGCCAAGAAGTATATCAACATGGAAGACATCATGTTCATGCTCGGCTTCGACGAATTGTCCATCAAAATCGTCCAAGAGAAGACGGACGAGTTCATAAACAGCTGCGGCACAGGCTGGAAGGCACCGCTGCGCGAGGCGTCCGAGATCAACCGCGAGGCGCGCAGCTTCCTTCCGTGCTGCGCGGGGTGCGGCAAACACCAGCCCGGCGACGGTATCATGTGCACTGGCTGCAACATCGCCGAGTACTGCAGTGTGGCCTGCAAGCAGCAGCACTGGGAGGAGTCACACGAGAACCGATGCGGCAAGCAGCGCGCGTGTGCGGCCTGTGGCAACCTTCCCGTCAAGCACTTGAAGTGTGGCAGGTGCATGGACGCCACGTACTGCTGCAAGGCCCACCAGTCTTGGCACTGGACCTACAAACACAAGAAAGAGTGTAAGAAGGCTTAGGATAATTTTATTCAATAAAAAAAATATACTACAAAAGTGCGAAAGGACCTGATGTCCTAGCCTCACTCCTACTATATAAGAACCACGCCCATACCACATGGCACACACCGTACCAAAGCCGGCAATCGAAGTCGCGATATCTGTGTGCTGGGAAGGGGGTGACCGCAGGTTTACCATGGCGATCACGCACGAGGCCATTCTCGCTAGTAGACCCAATGACACGCTGCTAGCAACGAGGCTCTACGAAACAGTCAGAGTCCCATTTGAGCACTGGCGAAAACTTGAAATCAAACTTGTCCATCTCTGGAGTAGCGGCCAGAGGCAAGAGATCTACAGCCACACGAACACTAACGATAATACCACCACACAGGAGGAGGTCATCGAGCTACTGTCTTGGTGGCAGCAATACGCATGCATTGAACCGCGCAGCATTCGCATAGAACTCACTCTTATCATAGAGACATCGGGTGTGCATCTGCTCCCGCCCCGCGTCACCCTCAAGAGACCCGACACAGACCAGCGGCTATCACCCAGGTCTATAAGTCCAGTGCGCCCGCCGCCCGACCTAGAGAGTGACACAACCTTCAAGACCATTGTATATGACAAACCGATACGCGTAGACAAAGACGAGGATCTCGTTCCTCAAGCACACGTCGTATTTGACCGGACAGCAGGAACGTGGAATAGAATCGTATTCTCTAGGCCATCATCAAATTGGTGAAATGAGAAATACGCGGACTTTTTTTACTGTAAATAATACATACACTGTGCCAGACTCACGAAAAGCAACACACCATGACCGCTGTCAAAAATAAACGCAAGATCGCCACTTTATTTTTTTTTCTTTTACTGCTAGCGCCGTCGCTGTCGCTAGGGAAAACATGCCCGCTGGGCTTAAGAAACGGGACTTGCGACTCAACCGCTAAGTGTGCTATGTTCGAAGGAAATTCGAATGTATGCGTAGGCTGGTCTCACTATCTCTGTGGCACAAAACAATACAGAGACTTGAAGACATGCTCCTGCGTCAACTGCCCCTCCGGCTCAGGGGCCTCCTGTGCACCACTGAGCGAGTGCTGCTCCCTCCTAGACTGTGGCAGAATAGATCCAGCGGCTAAGGCTACTGAGAAACCGCGGGCACTCTCAACGGCCCCTCCCCGCGCTGCCCACGCAGCGAGCGGCATGCTGCTTGCGGTCACGCTTGTGGTAGGCTTAGGCTACTGCCAGGGCCGCACACCGTGACCCTACTCCCTGTCCTTTTTCTTACCACTCTTCGAGTGCTTGAGCTTCTCCTCCTCAAATGAACTCTGCAGCCTGTCTGCCTCAATGAGCTCGACGATCCTTTGCTCGCTGCGAATGCAACCAGGTTGGCCTGCACATCAACGGCATGCAGTAAGCGTTTTAAATGAGAGCATAATAAAGCCAGATTCAAAATATATACCGCAGTGTTTCGCCATAACGGAGATCGGGTACTCGTCAAGCAGCATGCACAAGTCATCGACGCAAGTGAACCTCGCCAGCCGCTTTTTGCGGCCGGTGCTGCTGCTCCCTCCCTCACCATATTCTTCTGCACCTGCGCCTGACTTGAAGCGCTTTGCACAAGCTCCACCGCGCTCGTCCGGCGTGTGAACCTTGCTACTGATGCGCGCGTTAGCAACCAGCTTCTTCGACTCAAACTTGGCCTTCTTCGAGGCAGTCTTGATCCCAGCCAGAGCTGCACACACGCGTCACACGTCAGTACCGACACTACACACGCGAGACACAGGCATCACAGGACAGACATTACCGAGCATGTGCTGGGCCATCCTGACGTACTTTTCCTTCGTCTGTGCGTCCTTGAGCGCTGCAGCCTCGAGATCAGAAACGCGTGCCATGAGCATTGCATTTTTCTTTTTTTCCTTTTTGAGCTGCGCCACAGGGTCAGGATCGTTGTCTTCCGCGGCAGCCGGATTGCCTGTGTGCGCATATGTCAGGTCTAGTGCTCTCTCTGCTCATACACGCACATACACGCACACACGCACACACGCACACACACACACACACACACACACACACACACACTCACACACACACACACACACACACACACACACACACACACACACCTTCGGTCAGCATACGCAGAGCCTCTCCAAGGACATGGCGGGCCCCCCCCTCAGTCGGAGCGGGACCCTTCTTCTTCTTCTTCTTCATCTGGCTTTCGGGATCCTTGGGCAGGATCTTGTAATGGTGCCTTTCCATATGCACAGCGATGTTGGCCTTCTGAGTTAGACCGGGATCAAAGTACCAGGTGCACTCCTCGCAGTACCACCGCCCATCTTCACCAGCCTCATTGAACGCATCAACGGTGATCAGCTGAATGTTGGCTGCAGCGGCCCCTGTGGCCTTCTTCAACATCGCAGACGTACGCCGAGGGGGGGGGGGGCT
>Ga0209769_1001259_pt1 | contig 10236 bp, 9 predicted proteins | sample LauGreSuBDMM15DN_2_FD_187569 | JGI IMG/M metagenome (GOLD analysis project Ga0209769, IMG submission 187569) | Freshwater lake microbial communities from Lake Michigan, USA - Su13.BD.MM15.DN (SPAdes) (version 3) | ecosystem: Environmental > Aquatic > Freshwater > Lake | place: Lake Michigan, USA...
CGATGCTGCTTCCCAGGTAGGTAGTGAGGGCGACACCGAAGGTGGCGCCCGGTGTAATCCCAATCAAAAACGGACCCGCCAATGGATTCCGAAATAAGGTCTGCATCATCAATCCGCTCCATCCCAATGCAATGCCGCCAATCAACGCACTCAACACACGGGGCAATCGCAATTCCAAAAATATTTCACTTTGCCAAAACGCAATCGCATTTCCTTGACTCGGCCATAGGTCGATTAGAATCAGTCCGATTAATCCCAGACAAACCCAAAAAGAAAAAAGCTGCTGTCGAGTTAATTGCATCGTTGGTAAAAATACATTGATTGTGTATCATTCTGGATGATCTTGTAAAGATCTCTCAAGACAAGATTTGGAAAAACACACCCTAAATCCCAATAAGAGTTACTTCCATTGGAGTTGAGTTTTTTGTTGAAATTAAAAACACGATTCCCTTGTAAGGCTTTGACATTCATGACTCTAGGTTCCATCTCTGTCAAGCATTTTCGGGTGTTGCAATTATCCGTGTTTATCCAAATATCGGCGAGTTTCATGGCCTGCAACGCTTTTTCTAATCCTACCATATTGCTGCCGCTTCCTTCGGGTTGAAGGGTGATGGGCATGCCTCCCGCATCCAAAATGAACTGACTCATATAAGATTGACCTTGGGGCACAAACCATTGACCATTGTATGGGATGTTCATCATTACGGTGGGTCGTACTTTGGATCTGTTGGATCCTGTCGTGGATTTTTTCTCCTGATCCGCTTCCGCCGCTTGTTTTGCAATGGCCAAATATTCTTTCGATATCCCTTTGAATACGTTGGCGCTTTCTTTCGATTTGCCCAAGAGCCAGCCAATGGCGACAATCCACTCGGCGCGGCCCAACGGGTGAGGTTCAAGGTGATTGTTGGCCCAAATCACAGGAAAGTGGTTTTTGGCGATGCGTTCTATGGTGTTTTTTTCTTGGATGTTAAAGACATATCCAATGAGTATTTGGGGTTTAAGATTGGCCAATTTTTCCGGTATGACAGGTCCGTTTGGAGCAAGTTCCTGCACCGAATCCAGTAGTGTTGATGAATAAATTGCTGGGTGGGCGATGTATTGCTTCGATTCCACGCCAACAATTGATTTTGCTAGTCCAAGCTCTGCCAACATTCCAGTATGTATGGCTGATAAACTCACGATTTTGTCACGATTTTCGATTTTTTGATACCCCTCGATTTTTGACGAGCTACCCCAATAGAATTTCCCAACACTTAGCATCGATTTAGGGGCATCATACACCTCCAGGAAACTGTCTGTTTTGGTAAGCCCGATTCGGAATAACTGTGCGTGCGTGTTCTTTATCCACACGATGTCGTTTGGTCCCGATTTTTTGGGTGCATTTTGACATCCAATGAGCATCGAGATTGCGATCAAAATGGTAGTAAATACTAGGCTGGCTCTTGAGGATGTCATGCAGTGTTCGAAAATAGTACAAATAATCGCACAGCCCCACAAAGTTTGGTTTGGAACAACGGAAAAAAAGTGCAATTTTGTTTTGTTATGTTGCATCCGCTGTTTCGCTTTCGGTATTACATCCTTTTCGGCTTTTTTGCCATCTGGATGTCGTTCTTCGATATGAACAATTTGTTCTTTCGCTATCGCATCGCAAATGAAGTAAGCGTCTTAGAAGATAACATCGAAGAGCACAAGCAAGCCATCGCAGAGTTGGATCAGCAAAAGAAATATCTGTTTGGGAACGATCGCAATTTGCAACGATTTGCCCGTGAGAAGTATTTGATGAAAAAAGACAACGAAGACGTGTTTGTGATTGTGGAGGAGGAGAAAGTGGAGGACAATAACAAATAGTGTTTATAAAACAATGTACAATGTGTATTTCTGTTGCCCAAGATGAAATATGTTTGTATCCAAGGAAAACTAAAATAAATCCGAATAAATTATGAATTTCATAGCGCCATCTAGCGAACTCTTACAGCATCTGTTAACCGTTAACGGAGCCATCATGTCGAAGCCGATTATTCCAATTTTGGAAAACTTCCTTTTCGACATAAGCGACAATCAGTTAAAGATTTACAGTACTGACTTGGAAACCAGCATGACCACCAGCATGGCCGTTGAGTGTAAGGAGAACATTAAAGTTGCTGTGCCTAGTAAGATGGTGATTGATATTTTGCGTTCATTGCCTGATCAGGGCGTGACGTTCAACATCGATGCTAATACTTACGGTATCGAAGTCGTTAACAATAACGGTCGTTACAAAATGGCTGGCCAAGACGGTGTAGATTTCCCAGCGATGCCTGAGACCAATGCCGACGGCAGTTTTACTATCGCTTCTAACATTTTGTTGCGTGCGATCAGTAAGACATTGTTTGCTGCAGGTTCGGATGAGTTGCGTATGAATTTGACCGGTTTGTTCCTTGAATTAAAAGGCGATTCAGTGAATTTCGTCGCCACCGATGCCAATAAGTTGGTTCGTTTGACCCGAAAAGATGTCAATCCAGGTGTTGAAGGCGGTATTTTGATTCCAAAAAAGCCGTTGAACTTGTTGAAAACAGCTTTGCCAAACGACGAGACACCCGTGATCGTCGATTACAATCGTTCTAATGTCTATTTCACTTTTGGCGAAACCCGTTTGATTTGTCGTTTGTTGGAAGATAAATACCCCGATTATGCGGCTGTAATTCCACAGGAGAATCCAAACATCATCACCATTTCTCGTATGGCTTTGTTGAGTTCGATCAATCGTATCAGCATTTTCGCGAGTAAGACTACTTATCAGGTTCGTTTTAAAGTAACGGGCAATGAGTTGACCATCAGCGCGGAAGATATCGAAATGGCCAATGAGGCGGTGGAGAAGATTCCTTGTGAGTTTGAAGGCAACGACATGGAGATTGGCTTTAACGCGAAATTCTTGAAAGAGATGTTGAGCACTTTGGATGGCGATCAAGTACAATTGTGTTTGTCGGCCCCTAACCGTGCAGGTTTGGTGATCCCCAACGAAAACGAGCGCGATGAAGACATTACGATGCTCATCATGCCGATGATGTTGAACAATTACTAAGCAAAAACGGCGCTTCCCACTCTAATTAGGGTGGATCCTTTTTCGATGGCGATGCCATAATCGGAACTCATTCCAATGGATAACTCACAGAATTCTTCATTGTTAGGGTAATATTCTGTTTTTATTTCTTGATAGGCTTGAGCTACTTGGCTAAATTCTGCCTCTATCTGCGCTTGGTCTTGTGTGAAGCTAGCCATCGCCATTATGCCGTTCACAGAAATGTTATTTAAGTTAAGTTGTTTGATTTGCTGAAAAAACGGATGAATTTCTTCTAGCGATAGTCCAAATTTGGTATCCTCTTGAGCCACATGCAATTGGATCAGACAAGGGATAATACGATTGTTCTTTTGGGCTTCTTTGTCGATTTCCTCCAACAATTTAACACTGTCTACCGAATGGATCATCGCAATAAAAGGCGCAATGAATTTGACTTTATTGCTCTGTAGATGACCGATTAGGTGCCATTGAATGTCGTTTGGTAACGCCGCAACCCTCTCTAACAAGGGCTGTACGCGGTTTTCGGCAAATTCGCGTTGACCGGCATCGTAGGCGAACTGAATATCGTCTATTTCGCGGTATTTGCTCACCACAATGAGTTTGCAATGGGCGGGAATTTTGGCCTTGATATTTGCGATATTTTCGGCGATTTGGCTTTTGCGATTCATAGGGTGTTTGCGATGCGAAATTACCGCAGGGATTGTTGTAATTTTGTATTCTCTCCCAATGAAGTACAGAAATCTCCTTTTTTTATTCATGATTTTGTCGTTGCTGGCCGTGTCTTGCTCTCCTGAGCAGCCCAAACTCGAACAAAAGAAAATGGTTGCTGTCCTATGCGATGTGATGGTAATGGAGGCGGGGCATCAAGTGAAGTATAATTATGGCATTTTACCCGATTCAATTTGGGTCCGCGATTACAGTTTTATTTGCAAGAATCACGGGGTTAAATACGATGATTTCAAGGCGGAACTTTTGCGGTTAAAGACTCATCCTGCGGATTTTAACGGAGTGATGGAACAGGTAATAACCCAACTGCAGTTGGCGGAAATGAATGCGAGAAAGGGGAATCGGTGAAGTATCCTGAAGATTTTGAGTCGGTTGTAGGGTTTGATCAAATTCGGTCGGCCATTGTGGGACGGTTTAAATATTCCTCTACCCATGAATTGGCATCGAAATGGGAGATGCAAACGGATTTGGAGTTGGTGATCCAACAATTGGATTTATTGGATCAAATTGCTCAATTGAATTTTGCAACCCCCAGTGCATTGAATTTGTTGGGTGGGGATATCTCGGGTGATTTAAAACATCTGGGCATCGAGAATTTTTATTTGGAGGAGCCTTCCTTGAGTGCCATTCTTCAAACGATTCAAACATATCAAAAACTATCTACGGCATTGCAGGCGAGATCATCGGAACTGCCCTTGTTGTTTGCTTTGTTTCCGGTTGAAGACGCATCAAAATTGATTTTCGCCGCCATCGGGAAAGTACTGGATGAGTTTGGTGAAATATCGGCTAGGGCTACGCCCCAGTACGCAAAAATATCGCAGGAAATCAATCGATTGGAAGGGGAGGCGCGCAATGTGATGCGGGGTATTTTCAGGGAATGGAAATCCCAAGGGTTTACGGCGGAAACGGATGTCACAGTGCGCGAAGAGCGATTGGTGATTCCAGTGCTAGCGGAGTTTAAGAGAAGGGTTCAAGGTTTTGTGAAGGATATTTCGGCCACGGGAAAAATCTTATATGTTGAGCCAACGCAGATGTTGGAGATGAATAATCGCCTCAAGGAATTGTTTGCTGAGAAACGGCGGGAGCGGGAGCGGATTTTACGACAGATTACGGCCGAATTGTCGCCCCATCAAATCGTACTGGGAGAAATCATGGATCGACTGATTCAGTTGGATTTTGCCTTGGCGAAATGGGACTGGTGCATCGCAGAGAAGGCGGAACGTCCGAAAGTGAGCTCGGTACCGCAGGTTGTGTTGCGCAGGGCCTATCACCCCGTGTTGCGCAGGCAGTTAAAGCAATTGAAAAAGGAAGCGATACCGTTGTCGATGGTGCTTAGCGATCAGCGCATCATGGTTGTGAGCGGTCCAAATGCAGGGGGTAAATCGGTGGTATTGAAAACCGTTTTGCTCATGCAGTATATGGTTCAGTGCGGGTTGTTTGTTACGGCCGATCCCGAAAGTCGTTTTGGCGTCTTTGATTATTTGGGGATTGATTGTGGTGATGGTCAGGACATTGAGCAGGGTTTGAGTACGTTTAGTGCGCATTTGCATCATCTAAAAAACTTACTTTCTCATTCGTCGGATCGAGCTTTGATTGGCATGGATGAAATTGGTGCGGGTACGGATCCTCGATTTGGGGCACCTATCGCGCAGGCGGTGTTGGAGCAGTTGTTGGATGCTGGGGCTTTTGTGATCGCAACGACGCACTTTTCGCAATTGCGAGAGTGGGGCATGGGGATTTCTGAGGTGGTTCAAGCGAGTATGGCCTATGATGCTGAGGCGTTGAAGCCCTTGTATCATTTGGTTGTTGGAAAGCCGGGTTCATCGTTTGCGCTCGAGTTGATGCGTAAAACGGGTTTCGAAGCGGATTGGATTGATCGGATCAAAACGTTGGCGGGTAAGCAGATGGGTAAAACGGAGGATTTGATGCTTTCGTTGGAGAAGCAGAATCAGCAATTATTGCAGCAGGTGGGGTCGTATAATGAAAAGCTGAAGCATTTAGAGGAGCTAACGACATCGTATCAGCAGTTGAAGGATAAGTTGCAGGCGAAACGACAAGAATATTTATTGTCGGCCCGCGACGAGGCAAAGAAATTGTTGGCCGAAACGAATCAGCAAATCGAAAATACGATACGTGCGATACGCGAACATGGGGCGGAGAAAGAGGCGACATTGAAGGCGAGAAAGGCCTTAAGCGACTTTAAGGGTGATATGGAATCGGGCGAAAACTTGGGTTCGGCAGTGAAGGGCAAAGGCGCTGGAATGCGGGGTGGGGTTGATTTGAAGTCGAAAGTGAATGGGTTAACGGTTCAGGCTGTCAAAGGCGGTTTGGGCGATGCAAATCCCACTTCGGTGTCGGCGAATTCTAAGAGTTTGCAGGCTGCAAATAACGATGTGCCGGTTACGAATGCAAAGCAATTGGTGCCTGGGGCTTTGGTAAAAAGTACGGCCACGGAGGCTCAGGGAGAGGTGTTGGAAGTGAAGAAGGACAAGGCGTGGGTGGCATTTGGTGTGATCAAAATGTGGGTGCCGATTGGTGAGTTGTTGCTGACGAAAAAGCCTATGGGTGGCAAGTCGGAAAAGACGGGTAAAACGGGCGGTTATCAGTGGGTGGAGCGACAATCATTATACAATACCACGATTGATGTGCGGGGTAAGCGCATGGAGGAAGCAACGCAGGAGGTATTGACGTGGTTGGAGGAAGGGTATTCTTTGGGTCATCAACAGTTAAAGATTGTGCATGGCAGAGGCGATGGAATTTTGCGCAAAGGATTGAAATCACTGCTTAAGACGGTGAATTTTGTACGTAGTTATAATCATGAAACGGAAGCCGAAGGGGGTGATGGTGCTTTGATGGTGCAATTATTGTAAAACATTTTTTCTCTGTTGGATTTATTGCCAAGGGTTGAGTGACTTTGGAGGATAGCGAGTATTTTTGTAAAATATGGCCATTATTCTCGATGGTAGCCTTGCTGCCGCCTCAATTAGAACAGAAATAGCCGAAGCGGTGAAATCAAGTGTTGCTAAAGGCAATCGTCCTCCGGGTTTGGTCGCGATTTTGGTGGGTGAAGACGGTGCAAGTCAGACTTATGTGGGTGCTAAGAAAAAAGCATGCGATGAGGTGGGTTTTGCCGGTGATGTACGTCGTTTCGCTGCGGATATTTCGGAAGAGGATTTGTTGGCAGAAATCGAAAAGATCAATAGCGATGAGACAATTGATGGATTAATTGTTCAGTTGCCATTGCCAAAACACATTTCAGAAGAAAAAGTAACTCAAGCCATTTTGCCAGGTAAAGACGTGGATGGGTTTCACGATATCAATATGGGTAAATTGGCCAAGGGCGATGAGACTGGTGTGAAGCCTGCAACCCCTTATGGTATTACTTTGTTGATGAAGCATTACGGAATCGAGGCTTCAGGCAAGCATGTGGTAGTGGTTGGAAGAAGTAATATTGTGGGTCGTCCGATGAGTATGTTACTCTCAGCAGCTGCTCCTTATGGAAATGCTACGGTAACTCTTTGTCATAGTCGCACCAAGGATTTGGCATCGTTCACCCGCATGGCAGATATTTTGGTTGTCGCTTTGGGTAAGCCAGGATTCGTTACCGCTGATATGGTGAAAGACGGCGCAGTGATTATTGATGTGGGTACCACGCGCGTTGATGATGCAACACGTAAAAGCGGTTGGAGGTTGCGGGGTGACGTAGATTATGATGCAGTATTGGATAAGGTGAGCGCCATTACGCCAGTGCCTAAGGGTGTGGGTCCAATGACAATTACCGGTCTGATGATGAATACTTTAGAGGTATATAAAGCCAAGTTTGCATGATGCGATTTCCTGTGATGGAGCATTTTTACACCATCCAGGGTGAAGGTGTTCATGCGGGGAAGCCAGCCTATTTTGTCCGTTTGGCGGGCTGCGATGTGGGTTGTGTTTGGTGTGATGTGAAAGAGAGCTGGCCTACAGATGGTTTTCCGATGCATTCGGCTTCTGAAATTTGTGATTGGGTGAAAGCTACTGCGGCAGAAATTGTCGTAATTACCGGTGGAGAACCCGCGATGTATGATTGCAATTCCTTGGTTGATACGCTGCATGAGGCAGGTTATCGCGTCCATGTTGAGACTTCGGCGGCCTATCCACTGCAAGGGAATTACGATTGGGTTTGTATTTCGCCAAAGAAATTCAAGCAGCCCCAAGCAAATGAAATGGGAAGAGCCAATGAGTTGAAGGTCATCGTTTTTAATGATTCGGATTTTGAATGGGCTGAAAAATGGGCTGAGACCTGTTCCACTGATTGTGCTTTGTTGCTGCAGCCTGAGTGGGATAAGCGGGATAAAATGATGCCAAAAATCATCGATTATGTGAAGGAGAATCCTCGTTGGAGAATTTGTATTCAGACCCACAAGGTCATCAACGTGCCTTAATTTTACTCGAAAGGACACTCGATTTTTGGGTGTGTAACTTGCTTTTGTTGGGATTGGTACGTGGATTGCATGGTACCTATTTTTGTAAATATGCGATATTTCGTGAAAGGACTGGTTTTGCTATTGACGCTGTTGGCAATGACATCCTTCCGAAGTATGCCCGAACCACCCAAAAAGCCTAGAATCAATCCCTATGATTTGTCGGGGTATTCCCGTTTTAGTGATACTACCGAGTTTCAGATCGACAGTTTTTTTCGTAGGATGTATCGCTATGGGATATTTAATGGGACGTATTTGTTTCACAAGAATGATAGTCTGTGTTTTGGCGCGATGGGTTATGCCACATTCTCGCAGTTGGATTCATTGAAGCCGGCGGATTTATTTCAGTTGGCCAGTGTGTCAAAAACCTTTACGGGGACTGCGATGATGATGTTGGTGCAGGATGGGTATTTGAAATTATCGGACAGTGTCCATTGGTATATTCCAGAACTCACGCGTAGGAATTTAAGTCTGCAAAATCTTATCAGTCATAGCAGTGGGCTGCCAGATTATTTCTACTTCAATATGAAAGCGTGGGATGATCCCAAAGCACATTTGACCAACGAGGATGTAGTTCAATTGTTGAATGCGCAACCAATCAATCATTTTGCAAAACCGGGGAGATACGATTATTGCAATAGCAATTATGCTTTGCTGGCGTTGATAGTGGAACGACAGACGGGCGTTGAGTTTAGAGAGTTTGTGAAGGATCGAATCATGAATCCCAGCGGCATGAAATATTCCCATTTATGCAATTTTGATAGTTTGGGATTGGTGAATTATACGGTGCAGGGGTATGATAAAAAGCATGTGTTTGCCGATAATATTTATAATGGCGCGATGGGTGATAAAGGGGTGTATTCCAATGTTTTTGAGATGTTGTCATTAGACCAAATGTTGAGGACGGATTATTTGTTGCATTCGGACATCAAAAATCAGATGGTAACGCCTCAAACTGCGGTAAGTGCGGATGCGTTTTATGCAAATGGTTGGAGGGTGAAATGGATCAACGGTCAGAAATGGAGTTTTCACAACGGTTGGTGGAAGGGTTTCAGGACTTATTATTGGCGATGTTTGGACGAGGATAAGTGTTTTGTTGTACTGACGAATAATGTTCAGGGCCCATTTTTGAGAACCATTGATATGGTGGGGTTGCTGAAGTAATTCAGATATCAGCGATTGTCGGTCAAGATAATTTTAATCGAGTAATTTTTGTATTGAGCGATGTAGGTTCCTGCGCGTAGACTGGCAGGGATTTGAATGCTATGATTGATCGTGTTGGTCGCGGGAATCAACGTTTTGAAACATAACTGCCCGGCTAAATTGTAGACGTTTAAGTCATTGTTTTGATGGTGATTCGTTGTATTTGCGTTTGCCACAACATGAATTGTATTGGAAGTGGTATTGAAATAGAGTGGTCGTTTGATTTGATGGGAATACGTTTCGCCGCTCATTGATGCCGCTTGGTTGATTACACCCACCGCGTCCAAATCGAAGCCCGAGCTAGCAAATGGGGTAGGCCAGGGGTCGTTGATGATTCTGTTTTTGCTATCGCGCTGGGCATAGAGGGTATCGATGCTTCCCACCACGTCTATAATTCTGACATATCTGATTTCATTGGTTCTGATATTGCTCATCATTGCTAAATCCTTTAGATCGAAAGGCGTTCCATAAGGATGTCGGTATTTCCCCGCCAGGTTATGAATTTTTATCGGCTGGGTAAATCCAAATGCCGCCGTTTGGACTTTGGTTTGAGTAAGGCTTTCGTTGGGGAAGCGAGCCCAGGATTGACTGTCGGTGCTGACTTCTACGAAGGCTAATTCGAGGAAGGAATCGAGGAATGTGTTTTCGAAAACGGCAAAATCGAATCCGTCGCCATCAGAAATGGGAGGGTCAAAAGTGAGGGTCGCGATGCCGCCATCGCCGAGGGATACTACCCCGTTGGTTGATGCTTGGCCGATGGCGGATTGGGCGGTGCCGACGGAGGCG
>Ga0209769_1001260_pt1 | contig 10225 bp, 11 predicted proteins | sample LauGreSuBDMM15DN_2_FD_187569 | JGI IMG/M metagenome (GOLD analysis project Ga0209769, IMG submission 187569) | Freshwater lake microbial communities from Lake Michigan, USA - Su13.BD.MM15.DN (SPAdes) (version 3) | ecosystem: Environmental > Aquatic > Freshwater > Lake | place: Lake Michigan, USA...
TTCCCTTATAGACAATTGTCTGTGAAGAAAGAGATGGGAAGTAGAGATCAAGTGAGTGCTCTGCGCGCTTACGCAGTGCAAAGGCAAGACGATCGAGTCCAATCCCAGATTCCTTCTTTACACCCGCTACGAAGAGCTGCTTGAACTGCGGCATGACAGAGAGTGCAGTCTTACCAAGGGAAGTTGAGTTCACTGGAAGATCGCGCCATCCAAGAACTGTGAGTCCTTCTTCCGTCGCAATCTTTGCAATCTCTGCTGTCACACTGACACCTTGTGCAATAAATGCAATGCCTGTTGCATAAGAGCCTTCTGCGGGTAAATCAAAGGTAGTTTCTGCGCGATAGAAAGCATCAGGAACACGAATAAGAATTCCAGCACCATCTCCTGAATCAGGTTCAGCTCCTGATGCACCGCGGTGCTCGAGATTACGAAGAGCTGTAAGTGCCTTCTCTACAATTTCATGTGTGGCAACTTTATTAAGGGTAGCCACCATCGCGACGCCGCATGCATCATGTTCATGTGCGGGATCGTAGAGACCCTGCGCTGCGGGATAGTTCGATGAGAGTGCCATTACCCGTTGTCCTTTTTCTTAATTCTTGATTTTGCAATTAAGGGGACAACTTTGGCCCGGTGTAGCTGGTGAAACGATAAGTCAGTGTGAAAAGGGTAGCAAGGGGGTGCTTTAGATGCCACTTATATGCAAGAGCTGACCTATTCCAGCGGTGATTGCCATACCCAGGCAGCCACCTGCGATAACGCGCAAGGTAGGGATTAGGAGCTTTGAGCCAGCAGTTTTGGCGCTAATCATTCCTGTGAAAACCAACCCAATCACGGTAAAGGCCACGATTGTCCACGCCGCTTTTCCACCGGTAGCAGCAAATGCTCCGACGAAAGGTATAAGGCCACCTGCTGTAAAGGCACATGCAGATGCAATCGCTGCTTGCACAGGACGCGCCTTGGTATGCGGGTGCTGACCGAGTTCATCACGCAGATGAGCTTCGAGTGGATCCTTAGCATGCATTGTGGCAGCAACCTGCGTCGCTAACTCTCGGGTTAAACCACGTTTGATGTAAATCTCGATTAGCTCTTCAAGTTCACCATCGGGATCGATTGCAAGGTGTTCCATCTCAAGGAGTCGATCAGAATCTTCAATATCATTTTGTGAACGAACGGAAACATATTCACCGACTGCCATTGACATCGCACCAGCTGCAATTCCTGCAGCACCTGCTGTAATCAAAAATCCATGATCACCTGACTTTGCAGCAGCAACACCAATCATCAAACTCGCTGTTGAGACGAGGCCATCGTTTGCACCGAGGACTGCAGCGCGCAGCCAACCAGCACGGTGTGTGCGGTGATGCAGATTGCGACGATAGACATCTTCCAGAGCCATATTTATAGCCTACCGCTTTAAGCGAGAATATCGACTTAAGGCGAGCACACCACCTGCAACAAGTATGAGTGAGACATATTGATTCAGACGCAAAGCACCAAATATATGGGCTTGGTCGATGCGTAATCCCTCAATAAAGAATCGGCCAGCGCTATAGCCTGCAACATAGAGAGAAAAAATCGCTCCCCCAGATAACTTTGGCGTCATATAGATCAAGATCACCGCAATAACGATGCACCACAATGATTCATAGAGAAATGTGGGATGGAATGTTTCAAACTCTTCAAAACCGACGGGTCTTAACCGAACTGGAATGGAGAGCGCCCATGGAGCATCAAGTGGCTTTCCGAAGAGTTCGCCATTAAACCAATTTCCCCAGCGCCCAATCGCTTGAGCAAGTGCAAGCCCTGGAGCAAGTGCACCGGCAAAGTGAGAAAAATGCGGAAGTGATCTACTGGCGCCAATCCTCTTATAAGAAATGTATGCCCCGAAGGTACCTAAGGCTATTGCGCCCCAAATACCTAAGCCGCCCTTCCAAATCTTGAAGATATCGACAACGTCTGCACCGCTACCGAAATACTGTTCCGGTGATGTGAGCACATGATAGATGCGCCCGCCGATAACTCCAGCAGGAACTGCAACTATCGCAACATCTGCAACCACACCATCGACTCCATCGTGTGCACGGGTGAATCGACGATTGCCTAACCAGATCGCTAAAGCAACTCCAGCAATAATGCAGAGCGCATAGAAATGGATAGTCAGCGGTCCAATTTCAACTGCCGAAGTGGTCGGAGTTGGAATTGAAAGGTGCATCGTTATCCGCGCTCTACAGCTGCTTTGAACTTATCGGCGTTGAAGTATTCATTCTGGCGATTGATCTCTTTGCCATTGATGAAGACTGTAGGAGTTGAGTTCACATTTGCCTTAGCGCCTGCAGCTGCTGCATTAGAGACCCAGCCCTGGTAATCCATATTATTGACACATGAAGTAAAGGACTTGGAGGTAATGCCAGCTGCCTGACCGAGAATTCCTAAGACATCGTTAGACCAGACACCTGTATTTTCTGCAGGCTGATTGGCATAGAGAGCGCGGTGATAACCAAGGAACTTTCCTTCATCAGCAGAACATGCTGCTGCATTTGCAGCGTTAACTGACTCAGGTCCTAAGAATGAGAGCGTGTGATACACAACTGTCGCCTTCTTGGCCGTAATTAAAGATTCGATGTAATCGCCCTGGAGTTGTTCAAACTGAGCACAGACTGGGCATTGGAAATCTTCGTAAATTTCAATCACTGGAACACCTGTGAGCTCTTCATTGAAGACGATTCCATATCCGCGATCTGCAGAGACACTTGCCGGAACCTTTGCAGATGTATCTGTCTGCTTAGAGAGAAGGGTTGGTACCAACATGATGAGAAGAACGCCTACGACCACCGCAATGACAATATTGCGCGTGAAGTTATCTTTTCCTGGTTTCTGATTAGCCATTATTGCCTTCTCCTAGTTCGGTTGCAGTTTTCGGTTTCTTATCGAGCCCAATTTTAGTATGTGGATAGAGAGTTAGATATATCGCTAGCAATGTCAGACCTGTGTCGCGCAGAAGCGGAGTTACGTAATCTGCCTCACCAGGGGCTACCTGTCCGCCGCCACCAAAGCAGCCACAATCGATTGAGAGCCCACGCGCCCAGGCCTGTGAAATTCCCATTATGAAGGCGAACATAAGTAATCCACTTAAGAATGCAGCGATGCGGGTGGATGCACCTAAGACAAGCAGGATTCCAATTGCTAATTCAAAGAATGGAAGGAAGATACCCATGAAATTTGCTAGAGGTATCGGCAGAAGCTCATAGGCACGAACTGCCATTTGAGATTTATCTAGCTCATCAAACTTTAGGTATCCAGCAACAATGAGAGTTCCGCCAAGAATAAGACGAGCTACAAGGCCAACCCACGGTAAATATTTTCTCATCGTCCTTCACGTACTCCTAGCGCTAATTGAGATGCGAGTTCTTTAACAGCTGTTAAGCCTGTTGCTTCATCCGGAGCATCCAGTATGGCTTTGATAAATGCAGAGCCCACAATAACGCCATCGGCATAGCCGGCAACACCTTTTGCTTGTTCCCGCGTTGATACGCCAAGGCCCACAGCAATGGGTAGTTTCGTTGTTGTGCGAATGCGTGCAACAAGATCTGGGGCACCGGATGAGACTGAGGTACGAGTGCCTGTAACACCCATCAAACTTGCGGCATAGACAAATCCGCTACATCGCGAAGTTACCTGAGGAAGTCTGGAATCGGTAGTACTCGGTGCAACAACATAGATGGGATTGATTCCTATCTTCTCCACTGCCTCTTTCCACGATGCAGATTCTTCAATGGTCAGATCCGGAGTAATGACACCTGATCCCCCATTATCTGAAATCGATTGTGCAAACTTTTCAACTCCATACTTTTCAATGGGGTTCCAATACGTCATCACAACGGCTGCAACGCCAGCATCGGTAGCTACTTTGAGCGCTTCAAAAACTTCCTTCGCCCCAGTTCCCTGTGCAAGTGATTGATCTGCAGCCGCTTGAATCGTCGGTCCATCCATCACAGGATCGCTATAAGGAAAACCGATTTCAATGGCATCCACACCGCCATCGACAAATGCTTGAATGACCTTCTTGCAACCTTCAATACTGGGAAATCCTGCTGGGATATAGGCAATCAGCGCCGCGCGATTTTCAGCACGAGTCTTTACAAAGAGATCATCCAGCGGAGTTGTCATTTAGAGGGGAATTCCAAAGTACTGCGCTGCAGTCTGCACATCTTTATCTCCACGACCCGAGAGGTTAATGAGGATAATGGCATCTTTACCTAACTCATTTCCCACTTGCATAGCTCCTGCCAATGCGTGGGCTGTTTCAATCGCAGGAATAATTCCTTCAGTCTTTGAAAGCAAAGCAAATGCATGCATCGCTTGAGCATCGGTGATTCCGCGATATTCAGCGCGTCCAATGTCGTGCAGATATGCATGCTCAGGTCCAACACCTGGGTAATCAAGTCCTGCTGAGATTGAGTGCGACTCGATTGTCTGACCATTGGCATCTTGAAGCACATAGGTGCGATTGCCATGAAGCACTCCTGGTGATCCACCTGAAATAGAGGCAGCATGGCGACCGGTTTCAACGCCATCTCCCGCTGCTTCAAGTCCAATCAATCGCACAGATGGATCTGAGATAAATCGATGGAAAATTCCAATTGCATTTGAGCCACCACCAACGCAGGCAAGCACAGCATCAGGAAGACGACCTGTCAGAGCCAATACTTGTTCGCGTGATTCTTCACCAATAATTTTATGGAAATCACGGACCATAGATGGGAATGGATGAGGTCCTGCAACAGTGCCGAGTAAGTAATGTGTTGTCTCCACATTGGTAACCCAGTCACGCATCGCTTCATTAATTGCATCTTTGAGTGTGCGAGAGCCTGACATGACGGGAACAACTTCTGCGCCCAATAACTTCATTCGAGCAACGTTGAGTGATTGGCGCTTTGTATCTTCCTCGCCCATATAGACAACACACTCAAGACCCATCAGCGCTGCAGCTGTTGCAGAGGCAACGCCATGCTGACCTGCACCAGTTTCGGCGATGATGCGCTTCTTACCCATTCGCTTGGTCAGAAGTGCCTGACCTAAAACATTATTAATCTTATGACTGCCTGTGTGGTTGAGATCTTCGCGCTTAAGAAGTATGCGCGCACCACCTGCATGTTCGCCAAATCGCTTTGCCTCAGTGATGATGCTTGGACGACCGGTATAGGTGCGATGAAGTTCAGCTAACTCTGCAATAAATGTCGGATCTGTCTGTGCCTTGATGCGGATCGCATCGAGCTCTTCGAGCGCGCCAATCAACGCTTCAGGAACGAAGCGACCTCCATAGGGACCAAAGTGCCCTGCAAGATCATCGACAGTAGTCATGGTGAAAGACTACCTGCGACCTAGGAGTTCCTGCATGGCAGAAATAGGGTCACCAGATTTCACAAGAGATTCTCCGACCAAGATTGCTGTGGCCCCAGCCTCCTGAGCGAATTCCACATCTGAGCGAGTGGCTATACCTGACTCAGCTACCCGAATCACATCCGATGGAATGCGAGGAATGAGGTCTGCAAAAGCTGCACTATCAACATCGAGAGTTTTCAGGTTTCGTGAATTAACCCCAATGATGCGCGGTTCAATATCCATTGCACTATCAAGTTCTTGCGCTGTGTGGACTTCAATGAGGGATGCCATCCCAAGTTCAGTTGCAAGATCGTAGAAATCTCTCAGCTGACTCTTTGAAAGTGCTGCAACAATAAGCAAAACCATATCTGCGCCATGTGCGCGAGCTTCTAAGAATTGATATTCATCCACCATAAAATCTTTGCGAAGAACTGGAATTGAAACTCTCTTGCGCACCGCATCAAGATCTTCAAGAGAACCACCGAAGCGACGACGCTCAGTTAATACACTGACCGCAGCAGCTCCTGCCTCTTGATATTGCTCAGCCAAAGCTGCTGGATCTGTGATGGAAGCAAGTACGCCTTTACTTGGTGAGGAGCGCTTAACTTCTGCAATCACATTCATCTCATCTCGCGATAAGAATTCATGTGCATCAAGTGCTGGAGCTGTCTGCTCCATACGTTGGTGAATCTGCACCAAGGGAAGTCGCCTAGCTGCTAAATCTTCGCGAACACCTTCGATGATGGAATCTAAAACGCTCATGACTGATCCTCTGTCGGATCGATTCCCTTATCCATCGAGTTCCATTGAGTTAATTTACGTGGCGCTCTGTCATAGCGAGGCGAGAGGCGGATTCGACGACTGATGGCAATTGCTAAGACTGCAACGATGATGAGTGAGATGCCGACCTTCATTACTAGCCCCGCTTCAATTCATTTGCGGCAGTGATAGCACCAAGTACTGCAGCTGCCTTATTGAGAGTCTCATCATTTTCAGATGCTGGATCAGAATCAGCAACGACACCAGCGCCAGCTTGAACATGGGCAACGCCTTTATGCAGAAGTGCTGTGCGAATTGCGATGCAGGTATCAATATTTCCTGTGAAGTCGAAGTATCCGATTGCACCACCATAGAGACCACGTCTAGTTGGTTCCAGAGTTTCGATAATTTCCATCGCACGTGGTTTTGGAGCACCGGAAAGTGTTCCTGCTGGAAAGACAGAGAAGAGTGCATCAATCGGAGTTGAGTTCTTTCCAAGCTTTCCAATAACAGTTGAGACAATATGCATCACGTGCGAGTAGCGCTCAATGTGCATAAAGTCGATGACTTCAACGCTGCCCGGTGCGCATACGCGACCTAAATCATTGCGACCAAGATCTACCAACATCAAATGCTCTGCACGCTCTTTCGGATCGGCCAGGAGTTCTTCACCTAGTCGAATATCTTCTTCGATAGATGCTGAACGACGGCGGGTACCGGCAATCGGATGCACCATCACTTCAGTGCCCGTTACCTTCACAAGAGCCTCAGGACTTGAGCCCACAACTTCGATTCCATCTTCAAATCTGAAGAGATACATATATGGACTTGGATTATTCAGTCGCAGCATGCGATAGACATCGAGCGCATCTGCAGAACATGGCATAGAAAAACGTTGCGAAAGCACAATCTGGAAAGCCTCACCCGCACGAATCTCTTCCTTCGCAATCTCAATCTTTGACTTGAATTCTTCCTCAGTCATATTGCGATCAAACTGTGGAGATTTCTTTGCTGGAATCTGCGATACATCTCCAGCTAATGGAACGAGAAGCTCAGCCTGCATGCGATCAAGGCGAGAGACTGCATCTGCATAGGATTCGTCAATGCGCTCATCTGAGCCATCCCAGTTGATGGCGTTGGCAATCAAGGTGATAGTTCCTTCGCTGTGATCCATCACCGCCAAATCACTTGTCAACATGAAAGCTATTTCAGGTAGATCAATATCTTTTGTGGCGAGGTTTGAAATCTTTTCTAATCTGCGCACAGAGTCATAACCCATATAGCCAACGAGCCCACCAGTCAGAGTAGGAAGCCCTTCAATTTTGGGAGACTTCAAGTGCGCCACAGTCTTACGTAACGCCTCAAGCGGATTCATTCCTTGAGGAACACCAGCGGGTGGCTTTCCAAGCCACACAGCAACGCCATCTTTCTCAGTCAGCGTTGTTTGGCTATGTGCACCAATAAATGAATAACGCGACCAGACTCCCCCATGCTCAGCGGATTCAAGCAGGAATGTGCCAGGTAGGTTCTTTGCTAACTTCTTATAGATATTTAGTGGGGTTTCGCCATCACCCAAAAGTTTGCGATAGACAGGGATAACGTTGTTGCTCTTGGCATACTCGCGAAATTCTTCAAGCTTCATCGCGTCATCTCGATATTTCTATGAAAACAGGAGCGATCGCCTGTGTGACAGGCAGCGCCAGTCTGTTCAACTTTAAACAAAAGCGCATCACCATCACAATCGAGTGCGATGGAGTGCACCAACTGAGTGTTGCCCGATGTTGCACCCTTCTCCCACAGTTCATTGCGAGAGCGCGACCAATATGTGGCTCGTCCTGTAGCAAGAGTTGCAGCCATTGACTGCGAGTTCACATAGGCAAGCATCAAGACTTCACCTGAGTGAACATCCTGGGCGATAGCCGGAATCAGAGCTGTCGGATCTTTGAGAAGCGCAGATATCTCGGGGCTAAGGGCTTCGCTCATGTGCTTATTCTGCCTTAGACCGTTTGCGCATTGCGCACCGAATAATTGTGACCAGAGAGGTACTTCTTCACATCACCAATACGATGAATTCCAAAGTGAAAGACGCTCGCGGCCAAGAGCGCATCGGCTCCAGCATCTAGAGCTGATGCGAAATCCTCCAGTGTTCCAGCCCCACCACTAGCAATGAGTGGAACCTTAGAGACAGCACGAACAGCAGTAATCATTCCAATGTCATAACCTGCACGTGTTCCATCTGCATCCATAGAGTTGAGCAGAATCTCACCCACGCCCAGTGCACATGCCTTTTCAACCCATGCCAATGCATCAACACCTACAGATTCGCGTCCACCGTGAGTTGTTACTTCAAATCCAGAGTCAGTACGAGCGCGACGTGCATCAACAGAGAGCACTAATACTTGTGAACCAAATCGATCTGCAATCTCTGCAATCAGTTCTGGTCGGGCAAGGGCCGCGGTGTTGATAGAGACTTTATCTGCGCCTGCTCGCAGCAATCGGTCAACATCTTCAACTGTTCGGATTCCCCCGCCAACAGTGAGAGGAATAAATACTTGCTCTGCAGTCTTTCGAACAACATCTAACGTTGTCTCACGTCCTGCAACACTTGCTGAGATATCAAGAAAGGTGAGTTCATCTGCACCTTCTCTGCCATAGAGCGCTGCCATCTCAACAGGATCTCCTGCATCAACTAAATCTGTGAAGTTAACGCCTTTGACTACTCGACCATCGGTGACGTCAAGGCAGGGAATGATGCGGATAGAAAGGCTCATCGTCGTGTGAGCTCCAGAGCTTCTTGCAAAGTAAAGGCGCCCGCATAAAGTGCTTTACCCACGATTGCACCTTCAACGCCTGAGTTATTCAATGCGACAAGTGCTGCAATATCTTCCAGCGAAGAAATACCGCCGGATGCAACAACAGGCTTGCGTGTGACAGCACAAACTTCTTTAAGCAATTCAATGTTGGGACCCTTGAGCGTTCCATCCTTTGTCACATCGGTAACGACATAGCGAGCACAGCCATCGCGCTCAAGACGTTCTATGGTTTCAAAGAGATCGCCACCCTCCTTCGTCCAACCACGAGCTGCAAGTACATGGCCTCTCACATCAAGTCCCACTGCAATGCGATTACCAAATTCAGCAATGACCTTTGCAGTCCATTCTGGATCTTCAAGGGCTGCGGTTCCAAGATTGACTCTCTCACATCCTGTTGCAAGTGCCCGTCGCAAAGATTCATCGTCACGAATTCCACCCGATAGCTCAACCTTGATATCGAGTCTGCCCACTACTTCAGCAAGGAGTGCGCTATTTTCCCCACGACCAAATGCTGCATCAAGATCGACAAGGTGTAACCACTCAGCTCCTGCTGCTTGAAATTCAAGGGCTACTTCAAGTGGATTGCCATAGGCGGTCTCAGCATCGAGTTCACCCTGCACAAGCCTGACAGCGCGTCCATCTTTGACATCAACAGCTGGTAATAGCTCTAGAAAACTCATAGCCCATCCACCCAATTCTTAATCAGATGCAGACCCGCATCTCCTGATTTTTCTGGGTGAAATTGCGTTGCGGCAATAACTCCATCTTCAACTGCTGCAAGAAAATCTTCACCATGGTGAGCCATTGTTGCAACTGCACCCACCTTCTTCTTCACAGCGTATGAGTGCACAAAGTAGAAGGACTCATTTTCAACGCCTTTAAAGAGCGAGCTCCCGCTTCCAACAGAAACTGTATTCCACCCCATATGAGGAAGGATCGGTGCTTCAAGTTTTTCTACCGTTGCATCCCAGACTCCAACTCCATCATGGTTTCCATGCTCAACGCCATGCGAAAAGAGAATCTGCATTCCCACACAGATGCCCAGAGTGGGGCGCTTCAAAGCAATTCTTTCGCGAACAAGTTGATCACCACGAACTCCAGCAAGTCCTTGCATGCATGCCGCAAATGCTCCAACACCTGGAACAACTAATCCATCGGCGTTGAGTGCGATGTCGTAGTCAGATGTAAGAACTACCTCTTTGCCAGAAGTTTCAAAAGCACGCTGCGCTGAACGAAGGTTGCCAGATCCGTAATCGAGAATTGCAATCACG
>Ga0209769_1001265_pt1 | contig 10218 bp, 6 predicted proteins | sample LauGreSuBDMM15DN_2_FD_187569 | JGI IMG/M metagenome (GOLD analysis project Ga0209769, IMG submission 187569) | Freshwater lake microbial communities from Lake Michigan, USA - Su13.BD.MM15.DN (SPAdes) (version 3) | ecosystem: Environmental > Aquatic > Freshwater > Lake | place: Lake Michigan, USA...
GCACGGTGCATTCTCCAAAAGAGCATGCCCACCTTGTCCTTGGCGTCTCTTGGGAATTGACGGTCCCACAACACAAACTCCCAATACAAAGCCCAGCCCTCTGTCCAAAACGGCGTGCCAAACGGTCGGCGGTGGGTCATGTAACGCTGGTTCATAAATTGCTGGAGGTGGTGCCCCGGGATCAATTCGTGCTGCACCGTAGCTCTAGAAAAATGGGGGTTATTGCCCCGCATAGACATCATTTTATCCTCGTGGCTCATTTCAGAAGTTGGATAAGCAATCTGAATAACCTCTCCTCCCAAGAAAAAAGGACTTACGCGCTGTCGCTCTGCTGAGATCATACTCGTTCTCCAGGTTTCTATGGCTAAAGGCGGCACCGTCAACCAGTCGTTTTTCACCATCAGGTCTATGGCCTCGTCACCCAAGCGAACGACCTCCTGAGGCCAAGCACCAGCAGGGAGATAGGTGTTCTTCACCATTTCAAGGGCTGCTTTCCAGTCGTTGCCGAAACCTAGTTCGTTGGATGCCTTAAGCATCTCTTTCTCGCACCAGGCAAACTGCTTTTCAGCTTCTGCGATCAATTCCTCTGGCGTGTAAGCAATCATTTCAAAAGCCAGTTGCTTTTCCAAAGCCTCCCTTCCAATGGGCTTGCCGATGATGCCACTGCCATCGTCTTTCACTGAGTTGGTATAATGGGCACGTAAAGCCTTGGCATAGGCTTTCATGCTCGCATCTAACGTTTCCCAGGGTGCAGGCATCCACCAAGTAAAAGAGGGGTCAAAGTCAAAATAAAAGTCGTAGGATTCTTTGACCACTTTACCCAAACTTTCCACTGCCTGGGCGGCCAAATCTGCCTTTTGCCAAGAATCGTATTTCGAACTAGTGGCAAGCGCCTTCTGCTGGGAGTCTAAGGCTTGGGCTACCTGATTCCATTGGGCGGCAAGTGCCTGTGCATCGGGCTGAACAGCCCTGCGTCGGCCAACTACAAAGGCTTCCAAAGGCTTTCCAAAGGCGATTACGGATTGGATTTGCATAAAATCACGCTTTTCCAAATCGAGTTCCGCCAATTGCTTTTCAAGGTAGTTTCTGAAAAGAACGTAATCGATCTTCCCATCCTCAGAAAGCGCTCCATAGTTTTGGGCTTGTAGGGTCTTGAGGTAGTCTCGATTGAAGGACTCCATCCGAGTAAAGTACTCGCCGGAAAGGCGATTGGTATACAAGCGGCCTAAAGCCCCACGGTCTGCTTGGTAGGTTTGGATCAAGTTGACAAGCTCGGTGGCCTGCGCTAGAAATGAGAACAGCGAGAGGGAAAGAAAAAGAACTAATTTTTTCATGGCTAGAAAAGGGGTGAATAGATTGAAGTCCCCTGCTGAAACTTAGAAAATTTTCGGCTACAAAAAAATCTTTCTTGATCCCTAATTTACCATTGCAGATGCTGGTGCAACTTTTCGTAAAAATGTGGACCCCTATCCTCCTGATGCCGCACAAATCCCGCTGAAACTTTGGAATTTGAAAGAATATAATTTTTTACACCACTTAAATTGGTATAGAACTTTAGTATAATTAAGTTAATTGATTCATTTTTGATCAATAAAATATTAAAATGAGCTAATCCAGGAACAAAATTTTTTGTTGTCCCTGCTTAGCTTTGAGAAAAAAAATCAATCAGCCACCTCTGGCCCAAATCAAACCCATATGAACTGGAAAGGCGTATTTCCCGCAGTGACCACCAAATTTCATGCTGACGGCAGTCTAGACATGAATCTGTTTTTTAAGAACCTAGACTTCCAACTAGCCAGTGGTGTACACGGCATTATTTTGGGAGGAACCTTGGGCGAAAGCTCTGTCCTCTCCCAAGAAGAAAAAATCACATTGACTAGAGAAACGGTCAAATACATTAACGGCAGAGTCCCCGTAGTGCTCAACATCGCCGAAGGAGCTACCAAAGACGCCCTCTTTTGGGCTAAAAAAGCAGAAGAGCTCGGAGCTTCTGGCTTGATGATTCTTCCTCCAATGCGCTATGGAGCAGACCCACGTGAAGTAGTCACCTACTTCAAAACAGTAGCTCAATCCACCTCCTTGCCTATGATGATCTACAATAATCCTGTGGATTACAAAACCCTAGTGACGATCGACATGTTTGCCGAGCTGGCAGACTGCCCCAACATACAGGCAATCAAAGAATCTACCCGTGACATCTCCAATGTCACCCGCATGTTCAACCGATTTGGAGATCGATTCCAGATTCTTTGCGGGGTAGATACCCTAGCGCTGGAAGAGTTGCTGATGGGTGCTGTAGGTTGGGTAGCAGGATTGGTTTGTGCGTTCCCGAAGGAGACAGTCGTGATTTACAACTTGGTTCAAGAGGGAAAAATCGAAGAGGCACGAAAGATTTACCGGTGGTTTTTACCGCTTTTGGAACTCGACATCCACCCCAAACTAGTTCAATACATCAAGTTGGCAGAACAGCATTGTGGTATCGGATCCGAACATGTGCGTGCACCACGCTTGACCTTGATCGGTGAAGAGCGCGTACGAATTGAGAAAATAATCACAGATGGGATTAAAAATCGGCCGGCACTTTAAAATAAACTAGAAATAAAATAAATAATCAACCATGCCTATCGATTCTATATTTCACGCAGCCCAAGCCGCTTTTCTAGATTATAAAAATCTATCTGGAAAGGATAAAGGGCATTTTTTGGAGACCCTTGCTGAAATTTTGGAATCCAATCGAGCAACTATTGTTCCCCTAGCCGTACGGGAGTCCAACCTTCCCGAAGGACGAATCAATGGAGAGTTGGGCAGGACTACCGGACAAATTCGGCTGTTTGCCAATTTGGTAAAGGAAGGTTCCTGGGTAGAAGCCACCATCGATCCTGCAATGCCAGATCGAAGTCCACTTCCTCGAGTCGATATTCGCCGATTTTTAACCCCACTTGGCCCAGTGGTCGTGTTTGGAGCCAGCAATTTTCCGCTTGCTTTTTCTACGGCTGGAGGAGATACCATATCTGCCTTGGCAGCGGGCTGTTCTGTCGTTTACAAAGCACACCCCGCGCATCCAGAAACCTCCAGAAAAGTGGCTTCCTGTATCCAAGAAGCCCTTAAGGCTTGCAGGCTAGCACCTGCCATTTTCACACATGTGGAGGGAGGAATTGCCGAAGGCCAAGCATTGGTCAAGCACCCCATGGCGAAAGCAGTAGCCTTTACAGGTTCACATGCTGGCGGAATGGCACTTTTCCACCTCGCCAACCAGCGTGAAGTGCCAATCCCAGTTTTTGCAGAAATGGGATCAGTCAATCCAATTTTCTGCTTCTCGCAAAAATTGGAAAATGAAAATGATGCCTTAGCAAAAGCATTTGTCACTTCACTGACCTTGGGAGCAGGACAATTCTGTACCAATCCAGGCCTGATTTTCGTACCCGAAAAACAGGCAAAAAACTTTGAACAGGCAATTGCCACCGAACTCCATGCGATTGCCGCTGCACCCATGCTTCACCCGGGCATTGCAAAAGCCTATTACGATTCCATCCAAGCACTTGAAGCGCGCAACGAACTCCGCTGGGTAAAAGTAGCAGACCCAAAGCATCTGATTAACGGAAGTCCTGCTTTGGCAGAAATCAAGGCTGCAGACTGGTTAAAAGACCCGCTCTTCCATCAAGAAGTATTTGGCGCCTTTGCACTTATAGTGGTTTATCGTGACCAAGAGGAACTTCTGAAAATCGCCCAGCAACTCCAAGGCCAGCTGACCATCACCCTGTGGGCAGAGTTGGAAGAACTTAAAAATCACCTTCCGCTAGTCAACTTGCTTCAGGAAAAATGTGGACGCCTGCTCTTCAAGGGAGCGCCTACTGGTGTTGAAGTAGGGCATGCGATGCAGCATGGAGGGCCGTTCCCCTCTACGACGGCAAGCCATACTACCTCTGTAGGTAGCTATGCCATCAAACGCTTTGCAAGGCCCATCGCCTTCCAAGATATGCCCCAAACACTACTCCCCGAGGCCTTGATGGATGGCAATCCACTTGGAATTTGGAGGACGGTGAATGGGGATTTGATTAAATAATTCTACCAAAAAAATATGCCTTCGCGCCATACCTTCTCTTGCATCGACGCACACACCTGTGGCAATCCCGTTCGGGTAGTTTCGGGTGGGGTTCCTTTTCTAAAAGGGAACAACATGCTGGAAAAACGACAGTATTTTTTAGAAAACTTGGATTGGATTCGTACTGGCTTAATGTTTGAACCGCGGGGGCACGACATGATGTCTGGCTCCATGATTTTCCCTCCACACGACCCTGAAAATGATTTTGCCGTCCTCTTCATCGAAACCTCAGGCTGCCTTCCCATGTGTGGGCACGGCACTATCGGCACGATCACCATTGCAATTGAAGAAGGTTTGATTCACCCGAAGACCCCTGGATTCTTGAGAATGGAAGCCCCAGCAGGTCTAGTGCTGGTGGAATACAGCCAAGTAGGCAAGAAGGTCACCTCCGTGAAGCTCACCAATGTCAAAAGCTTTTTGGCTGCAGAAGGACTAGAGATCGAATCAGAGGAGCTGGGCAAGCTTACTGTGGATGTGGCCTATGGAGGCAATTTTTATTGCATCGTCGATCCACAGGCGAATTTTCCAGGCATCGAACACTACAAAGCGGAGCAGCTCATCTCCATGGCTAGAAACCTTCGCCAAAAAATGAACGAGCGCTACGACTTTGTGCATCCCGAACAGGAACGAATTCGAGGGCTATCGCATGTGCTCTGGACCGGAAAAACCCTCGATCCAAGCAGCACTGCGAGAAATGCGGTATTTTATGGCGAAAAGGCCATCGATCGCTCTCCTTGCGGCACGGGCACCTCAGCTCGAATGGCGCAGTGGTTTGCCAAAGGCTGGCTCAAGCCTGGTGATGAGTTTGTACATGAAAGTTTTATCGGCTCCAAATTTATTGGCAGAATCGAGGAAGTAACCGAAATTGCCGGCAAGCCAGCCATAATCCCTAGTATCGAGGGCTGGGCGAAAGTGTACGGCTACAACACCATCATCCTGGACGAGGACGATCCCTATGTCCATGGATTTCAAGTGATCTAAACCTTTGAGGTCTTTTTTGACCTCGAAGGTTTATTAAATTCCAAATCAAAATCCTTCGCGGTCTCCAAGACCTCAAAGGATAATCCAAAACCTTCGAGGTCTGGAAGACCGCAAAGGTTAAATACATCTGTAATGAAACCAACCCTAATCATCGGAGGAGGCATTGTTGGCCTTTTTACCGCTTATTACCTGCAAAAAGAAGGCGTCGAAGTAACCCTCATCGACCGCACAGACCTCAAGGACAATTGCTCTACCGGCAATGCAGGAATGATCGTGCCCAGCCACATCATCCCGCTGGCAGCACCGGGTATGATTTCCAAAGGGATCTCCTGGATGTTTTCCTCAAAAAGTCCCTTTTACATCCACCCTCGACTTGATTTCAAACTGGCTCAATGGTGTTTGCTTTTCTTCAAGGCAGCCACCCCCAGCCAGGTTACAAAAGCAATCCCCTTCCTCAAAAATATCAGTCTACTCAGCAAGGCCTTGTACCAGGAGTTTCGACAAGAGCATCCGGACTCGTCCATGGCTTTGGTTGAAAAAGGCCTGATGATGGCCTATCAAACCGAATCTATGGAAAAAGAGGAGGTGGAATTTGCACATTTGGCACGGAAATATGGGCTGGAAGCTGAAATTTTAGGCCCTGAAGATCTCAAAAAGATAGAGCCACATCTCCAGCTTAAGGCCCGAGGAGCCGTGCTATTTCCTGGCGATGCCCACTTGGATCCCGGAGCACTTTACAGCTTCTTGAAAAAATACTTGGAAGAAAAAGGAGTTACCTTCCTTACCGAAACCCAAGTGCTTGGCTTTGAAAAGTCAGGTAACACTGTACAAGCCGTCCTTACAGATAAAGGGAAAATTGACTGCAAAAAAATCCTTCTCTGCGGGGGATCTTGGTCAGGGGAATTGGCAAAAATGCTGCAGTTCTCCTTACCGATGATGGGCGGAAAAGGCTATTCGTTTATGCAAAAGAACAGTCCCGAAATCCAACAAGCAACCATCCTGACAGAACAAAAAGTAGCCGTAAGTCCTTACGGAGAAACGATTCGCTTTGGAGGCACCATGGAAATCGCTGGCACCAACGAATCCATCAACAAGAACAGAGTGAAGGGGATTTTTGAGTCGATCAACCGCTACTACCCAGATTTTCAAGCAACTTTCCCTGAGGATCAGCAGATCTGGAAAGGCCTTCGCCCCTGCTCCCCTGATGGTCTCCCCTATATCGGATTTGCACCAGGATATAACAACGTACTGGTCGGTAGTGGGCACTCCATGATGGGCATTTCATTAGCACCTGCCACGGGAAAAATCCTGTCTGAGCTACATCAACAAAAGGATAGCTCCATGGAAATCCAGGGATTTGCTGTGGGAAGGTATGCCTAATCCTTGTTTCTCCAAAAAAGGAAAGCAGTCGAAAAATTGAAAATTGCTTTGTTCTACCAAGGGATTACCACTAGAAAACCTACTTTTAGGACATGAAGAAAATCATGTCACTTGTGCTTCTTGCTGTAGGCCTCTATTCCTGCGAGTCCAACTGGCTCCCAAGGCCTCCTGGATACAACCGCATCGATTTGCCGAAACACGAATACCAAAGACTAGAACAAGGATATCCCTATCAATTGGATTTTTCAACCTACAGCAAGGTGGAAGCAGATTCCTTCAACCTAGGAGAAAAAGAATGGATCAACTTGAACTACCCGGATTTTGGAGCCAAGGTACATTTGACTTACAAAAAAATTGACCAAAATACCGATTTCAAAATACTATCCAACGACGCCTTCAACCTCACTGCAAAGCACCAGATCAAGGCCTATGGGATCGAAGAGGCTATTTTGCTTACTCCAAATGGTTATTCTGCAGTGGTAGCTGAACTTACTGGAGAAGTCCCTACCCAGTTTCAATTTTTCGTGACAGACTCCACTTCCCATTTTCTACGGGGAGCAGTTTATTTCAATACTGCTCTCAAAAACGATTCCTTGGCACCAGTCATCGAATTCATCAAGATTGATATGGCACACCTCATCAATTCGGTGAACTTTGAAAAGAAGGAAGGAAACAAAAAGTAAGTTTGGAGGACAAGAAACAACTCCCTCCACTAGAACAAGTGAAGGGAGTTGAACTCAATTTTGAAAGGAACCTTAGGAATTTAATTTTTTCCAAGAAAGCAGAATAAACAAGCCTCCCGCCGCAGCAATAACTCCTGCAATTACCCCTTGGATGATCTCTCCATATATAAAAAATCCGGTTGAAAATAAGGCTGCATACACCATGACAGTGCCCACCAACATTAACCCAATTTCCATTCCAAGCCTACCCTTTTCTTGTTTCTCAGCAGGGTATCGATCCAATACTTTTTTCCACCCTAGAGAAGCAGGTTGCACTTTTCGGTAAAAAGAAAGCAGGACCTCGTCTTTTTCGGGTTGGGTAAGGAAGGTCACAAGCAACCAGCCTACGGTAGTAATGGATACTGAATACACGAGTTTGAGGTAACTCTGCTCCGCTGGAATATCCACCCAGCCAAGCCAAGGATTGATCGCTTCAAAGAAAATCGCCACAGCAAAGGAGATGATCATCGCAGAGATCTCTGTGTAGGCATTGATCCTCCACCAAAACCAGCGAAGGATAAATATCAAGCCAGTACCGGCACCTATTTGAAGCAAAATCTCGAAGGCAGACAAGGCCGAGGATAGAGCCAAGGCTAAAAAGCTTGACAAAACCATCAAGACTACGGTAGAAATTCTTCCTACAGCTACCAACTCCTTGTCGCTTGCCTCGGGCTTTAAAAACCGCATGTAGAAATCATTCACTATGTAGCTAGATCCCCAGTTGAGGTGAGTAGATAGCGTAGACATCACCGCCGCAATCAGGGAGGCGAGGACGACCCCTATCATCCCTGTTGGCAAGAAGGTGAGCATGGCTGGATAAGCCAAGTCATCACCCAACTTGTCTGCAGGAATATGAGGAAAGGCAACTTGCAAATCGTCTACCGTTGGAAAATATACCAAGGATGCTAGTGCAACAATGATCCAAGGCCAAGGACGTAACGCATAGTGTGCAATGTTGAAAAACAGGGTTGCCCCGATTGCATTTTTCTCATCCTTAGCGGAAAGCATGCGCTGGGCAATGTATCCCCCTCCTCCTGGCTCTGCTCCAGGATACCAGGTTGCCCACCACTGGATGGAAATTGGTAAAATAAACAGTGGAATGTAGACATTGGGATCTGTAAAATCAGGAATGAAATCCAGTTTGGTAGCTACTACCTCGTGGCTCAAGAGCTGCTGCAATGACCCGATTTCTGGCAATTCCAACACATAATAAGCTGCTCCAAAGGAGCCGATCATCGCAATGAAAAATTGGAAAAAATCAGTGAGTAACACTCCCTTGAGTCCTCCAAAAGAGGAGTATACCACGGTGACCACGGAGGCGATCAACAAGGTTTGAACAGGGGAAAGGCCCAGCATAACCCCGCCGATCTTTATGGCTGCCAAAGACACCGTTGCCATGATGACCACATTGAAGAATACGCCTAAGTAAATCGCTCGGAAAGCCCGCAAAAACGCAGCTCCCTTACCGGAATAGCGCATTTCGTAAAATTCTAAATCTGTGGTCGACTCAGACCGTCTCCACAACTTGGCATAGACAAATACGGTCAGCATGCCTGTCAACAAAAATGCCCACCAAGCCCAGTTACCCGCAACACCATCCTTTCGGACCATATCCGTAACTAGGTTTGGGGTGTCGGCGGAAAAGGTAGTTGCCACCATGGAAACCCCCAAAAGCCACCAGGGCATGTTGCGACCAGAAAGAAAAAATTCCTTTGCGGAACTCCCTGCTGACTTCGCCGAAGCAAGGCCAATTACCAAGGAAATAATGAAGAAAGCGGCAATAATGCTCCAATCTAAGGCAGTAACATTCATAGGGTCTTGGGTTAATTGATGGGCCAATAAACAAAAAATTATTTAGTTAAGGCCAATCCCTTTTTTGATTTTTTTTAGAAAGATCAATAGCTCTTAGCCCCAAAGAACCCCTAGCTGCCTCAAAAACAAGTTCTTGACCTCTCAAAGTTTTGAGGCCGATTCAGGCCCCTGTATTTACAAGAAGAAATTTCTATTTTCGAAACATGTTTGATGCGCTAGCTACCGCCCTAACCCTCGCCTACCCCCAGTTTACCGATGCGCCCCTTACAGTTCGCCCATTTGGTGAAGGGCTAATTCACGAGACGCTATTAGTCAGTCAACTAGACAAAAAATGGATCCTTCAGGGCTTCAATGATTCCGTTTTTCGTTTTCCTGAACGTATCGACCACAACTTAAATCTACTTTCCCATCATTCGGCTAACCATCCCTTGCCCTTCCAGCTTCCCCTTCCGCTGCACAACAAAAACGGAAGTGGGCTAACCGCTATCCAAGGAAAAAATTACCGTCTCTTTGATTTTGTCGATGGCAGCACCTTGCAACAGGTACAGCAAACTGCCCAAGCACGAATGGCTGCCCAGGCATATGGAAAGTTTGCTTCCTGGAGCCAGCAACTGTCCGCAGCAGCATTTGAAGAGACCATCCCCAACTTTCATCGGCTAGACCTCCGATTTGCACGACTTCAAGAAGTAGCCAAGCAGCTTCCCTCTCTCCCAGAAGAGGAGCAAACGCTTCTCCAAGGGTATTTAGCGCAGCTGCCTTTGGTGAATTGGTACCAGGAGCAACGCAACCATCTCCCCCTTCGGATCACCCACAGCGACACTAAAATCAATAACCTGATTTTTTCGAAGACTCTTAGCCGAGTGGAAGCAGTCGTGGATTTAGATACGGTTATGGGGGGATACCTGATGTATGATTTTGGAGATCTCGTACGAACAGTTGCCTGCAGCCTGCCAGAAACGGCTACCGATTGGGAACAAATTCAAGCCCTTCCAGAACTATTTGAAGAGCTGCTTTCGGGCTACCTAGAAGGTTTGAATGATGCAATGACTCCATTGGAAGCGAAATCACTCCTGCTTGGCGGAGAAATCATGACCCTGATCATGGGACTCAGATTCCTCACCGACCACCTCGAAGGCAATGTCTACTACCGCGTAAGCTATCCATTACAAAACCTACACCGGGCTAAAAATCAATTGGCCTTACTGCAAAGCCAGCAAGGAC
>Ga0209769_1001272_pt1 | contig 10185 bp, 4 predicted proteins | sample LauGreSuBDMM15DN_2_FD_187569 | JGI IMG/M metagenome (GOLD analysis project Ga0209769, IMG submission 187569) | Freshwater lake microbial communities from Lake Michigan, USA - Su13.BD.MM15.DN (SPAdes) (version 3) | ecosystem: Environmental > Aquatic > Freshwater > Lake | place: Lake Michigan, USA...
ATCCCAGTAGGGGTTTTTCTCCGCTACCCTATTGGAAATTCGTACTCTATTATCCTGGAAGGTTTTAAAAACATTTGAAATCATATTAGGATCATGACTTTCAAAAAACGTATTTAATGCAAAATAAGTAATATTAAAACCACCAGCCGATAATGGATTTAAGTGCGTTTTTACACCTGTACCACTTGTATCCTTATATAATTCAGAATAGTCTTTACTAAAGGTTTTATCTAAATTAACATCGATAATTAAATCTCTGACGGGTTCAATTTGTAAACGAATAGATAATTTTTGATCAAAACCCTGACGTAACATTAAATTAAATTTATCATCCTTGGACAATAAACCCTTCTCATCTTGTCGTCGTAACCAAATTGAATCAGGTTGCTTACCAAATGCATAATCTAAGCCAGGCGCTAACCCATCCCAGGTTGAATTCAATAAATTTACACCCGACATATAACCAGGCAAACGACTATTATAATTTTCAGAATAATCCAATGTTGCTGTTTTAAACATCGTTAATAACCCAACGATTTGTTTTACACCCCCTGGTACATTAATGGGTTCGTTTGCTTTTAATACACGCTGTGCAATACGTTCTTGCTTGCGTGCTTCCCTCCACTTTTGTAAAGCCACTTTTTTCTCCTTCCCCAATTTACCATCCAAGGCCTCCTTTTTAGTCATTAATATTTTATTCGCTAAAGGATTAGCATTACCACTGGACTGATAAGGTGCATCGGATAATGCAGCGCGAATAAATTTTGATTTATTATAGAAGCTTGAAAAGTTAAACTGTGCACTTAATTGTTGTGAAAATGTATTTTCAATCATATTGCCCAAGTCCTGGGCCAACCTACTCGCGCCTACCCAATTATAATTGGTTGATGCGTTATAACTTGACATAATCCAATCCGTTAATGGAAACTTACTAGTGGGTATATCGTATCTGAGCGTGACTCTTTGATTATACAAAGTATTACGGCCAGCACGAAGTAGTATTCTTGTTAATGAATCCTTTTTCTCCTTGGTATCAATACGGCCGCTTGGCTCATCTATTCTTGAATTTAAGTTAGCCGTCATATCTAAGTTCAAGGATCGGCTTAAACCCCAACGCATATTAAATATGCGACTCATGGTAAAATACTTGTCATAAGTAGTATCCACTTTATCGGTAGTGCCATCAAAGGAATTCACCACCCTTGGAATAAACTCACCAAATTGACGATCAAACACTGCACGATAACTGATTAAGCTTGGCTTTGGATTAAAATTAATTTCTTTGGCCCATGTTAACCAAGGCGAACTTGACTTAATTAATTTTCTAAATGGCTCTATTGATTTTCCATTATTATTAAAAGTATATCCAATCGCACCCCTTTGTTTATCAATCTTATTTTGTTGCACCGTAGGACTTGATTGTGATAATTGAGAATAAGAATAACTAAAATCAAGATTACTCAAGCTGATCAAACTTTGTTTTTGCCCAGGTAAAAAACGGACATTGGTAAAGTTTAATGTTTTAATCGTGGTTTGATCAATAGATGCTTTTTGAACAGAATCCTTTTTCGCACCTGATAAGGCACTCATTTTATCCTTGTACAAAATGTCCTTATCAAATGGATCAAACTGCGGATTTTCCATAGTCTTGTTGATACCTGCAAACACTGGCAAGGAAATACGTGTTTGTTTTGGCAGTAGTTTTCCTGCATCAATATTCGTAGCAATATCAAATTGCGTTAATCCAGTTTTTGCGCGTTCATTCATTTTTTGTTCAATACCTCCAAAGCCACTGGTTCTGCTATTCACTGAAACTGCGATGGTACCTAAATCAGCCAAGGATAAATCCATTCTTCCTAATGCCGCCCATGATCCTTCTTCATCTAAATCAGATAATCTAAGTTCGTTAACCCAGACTTCAGCATCCATGGGAACATCGGACTTGGTATTTTCAAATGCAATTAACACGCCACGCACTTCGCCTAAATTTGGATTACCCATCACTGAATACCTTTGTCTTCCATAATTTTGACCAAACTTTTTATTAAATGGAATATTTTGTTTGTCTCTCTCTAATTTTAATTTAACCAAATCCATTAAACTTAAATTCAACTCATTTTCTAAAGGCCAAACCTCCCGCGCCTCGGAACTCGCGTATAGTTTTTGTTTGGTGGTGGTTAATGGAATACGAATTTCATAAAAGTTATTTTGAAAATCCTGACCAATCCTAATAATTGCAGTCATGGAACCACTATCCACCCTATTAATGTTCCTTTTATCCTCGGCATGTAAAAACATGGACATCTTTCCATAACGCCTTACATCCACATTCATGGTTTTAAACACCCCACGAGGAGAAGCATTTTTTTGTAACCCATTTAATTGTAAACTTAATGCTTGTTCATTTTGTAATAAATTAATCCCATTATTACTTAATAATTGAACGCGCTCAATACCAGGAGGAACCACATAATTCACCGGTGTACGACTCCCATTTTCCTCCAAACTTACCGCCAGAGTATTCACCTTGGTATTTAAGTTAACCCCAGTTAAGGAATCGTAATTACCCAAACTATCAATGCTATAATTATATTGTCTCCATTGATTGCGCACCAAATCCAATTTTGCAAAACGGAGTGTCACTGAATCTTCAAAATCAGTTAAGTACATTCTAATAAATCGAATGGATTTAAAATCTCTGATCCCATTTACATTTCGTTTATACGATTTTATAGGGATGCGAAACAAATACCAGTTTTCAATACTTTTTGAACCATCCGCCAAAGTTACATTCACCGTTTTCGAATCCGTTACGTAATTTGTAGTAGTAGCAGAAATATTGTTTTTCTGTAAATTAATTTCGTATTCAAAATAAGCTTCTGTTTCATTTAAGGTATTATCCCGATTTAAGTCCTCATTATCTGGGAGCATGGTTGCAGCGCTACTAAATAAGCCTGTACCCGCTAATGCAGAGTTACCTTGTGGGTTATTAAAGTTTTTATACCTGCCTAAAATGCCTGTATTACTTGCGTCATACTTGCCATCACGATACCATACATAGTTATCAGCAGATGGATCATTTGTAAATTGTTGCTTAACATTTGCATTGGTGATTTTATTTATGACATAAGCTTTTTTATTTCGCTCATCATCATCACCCAATCCATCCAATCCCACATCCTGGTATTTTCTATCATCTGGATTATTACTAAATGCGTTGGTTACTTGAATTGGATTTACGGGAACCCTTCCCCAGGTGGAACTATCAATCCCTGCAGGTATGGTTGGTGTAGGCATCCCATTTTCATAAAAGCGTCGACCATCACGTAAGATATCTTCACTCACATTTCCTAAATTCAAAACCAAGGTTCCTCTAGTCGCATTAGATTTAATAAATGGATCCTGTGCCCAAAATTCAACATACTCAATAATACCTGTTTCAAAATCAGTTTGATCTAAGGAACGCATTATACCACCCCACTTATCTTTAGGATTCGTAAACTTTCCAGTGGCATCCATATCCTTATAATTAAAGTTATAAGGGCCGCGCTCCTTTGGATAATAGCTTAAATCGAAAGTAGGTAATTGTACATCCGTAATATTCGTTGTTTTTTGTGGAAACAACTCATTCGTATACACCTGACGTACCCTTGGATCACTTAATAAAGCCAAGTTGGATCTGAGTGGATTGTTGGTGGAGTTTTTATCTTGCAGGTTTGGCTCAATAGTATACCATGCAAGCTTTGCTCTATTGTAATTATAGTCAATGGAATCCGACAGGTTGGCTTCTTTAAATCGCTCTTGTGGTGTAGATGCTAAAGTCCAAGAGGTAAATGGAAAACGCAAATCAATATTTGTACGAGTAGCCTCAAAATCATCTAAATAAACCACTCCATTACCGCCCCTTCCAATTTGTCGTGCATGTCCAGGCTGTAAAAAAGCACCTTCTCCATAAGCGGTTAAAAAGGATTTTGTTTTAGTGTTATAAAAAGGAAGTTTATCTAATGCCTTTGTTAATTTAGGCAATTCTGTTTTGTAATTAAAATCAAAACCATACATGGTATTGTTTATCGGATCAGAACCAAAGTTTGTTTTGGTAAAAAAGGGACGTTCACTTAATCTGCTTGATGATAATCCAAAAATGAAATTCTTGCTGGCCACATAATCGAAACGTAATGCCCTAAAACCTCGCTCCTGAAACCCAAAACCTAAATTATTTTCAAAGGAAACATTCACTGGAATATTAGAACTTAAAATTCCTGGATTAATAATACGTACCGTTCCCGAACCATAATCAACCACATAATCACGGCCTTCCATTAATATTTGTCCACCCGCGCGCACACTTACTGAACCTGGCGGTACATTAAATGCATTTAAACTAATCTCGGATCCACCTGCACTTCCCTTCACCTGCCCTTCCATCACAAATCGATTCAAATTTGCATAAGTTTGCGCCTCTGCTTTAATGTTGCGATACAATTGAGGGAATAAATATTTTTTAGCAGTATCATCACTCACTCCTTTAAATGCAATATTTTTTAAATCATCCCCAAAGGGTTCTAATAAAGGAAAAATGATACGCCCCATTTTAGATAATACTGTAAAACCCTCCACAAAGTCAAATACCCCATCAGGCTGTGGATCATTGCGATTATTTAAACGATCCAATTGCAATAATTTTATTAATGATTGTCCCGATACATTTGCCCCTGTTACTGGCATATATCTTTTTAAGCCCCTGCTTGGCTCTTCATATAAAATATTTAATTGAAAATCCTGTTGCTGAATGGATCCAAACAAATCCAAGGAGTAAACGTTTTTCATCATCAAATTCCAGATAGGCAAATCGGTTCGTTGTGTAGTTGCTTTTAATAGTTTTAAAAACAAAATATTTTGTACGCCTTTATTTGGATCGAGTGCGGTATTTTCCGAAAATTCACCCACTTGATACACCCTACCATTATAGGTATATTGAAAAGCAACGGCCAATACTTCATCAGGTTGCAAAGGAATGTTCAATGATAAGAAACCTATTTGCGGATTAAAGTAATATTCGTTCTCGGTTAACTTACGTGCAAAAGTACGTTCGTAATCCTCGGCCGACTTTAAACCTGCCATGCTTAACACGCCTGACACTGCTGAAGGATTTCTTGCTGCACTATTTTTAGCAATACTACTGTATAAACTATTGGCATTATTCTCTGGGAATTTTGCCGAAGCATTCGTAGCATATGTTTTGTTACTCGGATTTGGCTCCCCGATATCCATCAAACCCACCACGTCACGTGCATTGGTCGTTTGTCCATAACGATTGGTCACCCAAACCTCCATTCTTTGCACCTGGGCTTGCCCTGTCACCAATGGCAAAGTGGACATTGCATTGTTAAAATTGTTCCTGAAAAATTGTGCTAGTAAAAAGTGCCTGTTTTCCTCGTAGTCATCCAATCTTTTTTGAAATTTTTGGGTAGACGATCCACCTTGCAATGCCATGGATTGTCGCTGCGACTTTTGATTAGCGATGGCAGCGGTTACAAATAACTTACCAAATTGCAATTGCGTTTTAAGACCAAATAAATTTTGCGTGCTCGGTATTAAAGTACTTCTTGAAATAAAATTAATATTACCGGCCTCCACTGCTTTTATAATTTCATCTTTTTTACCCTTGTAGTTTAACTTAATCTGATTATCAAAACCTAAATTGGAGAGTGTATTTAAATTGATGGGGAATTTTAATTTATCTCCAATACTAGCGTTCATACTAAAATTGGTATTGGCATCAAAATCAAACCCCCCATTTCTTCGCGCGCGTTCAGGTAAGGTTGGATTTTTTACATTTTGACCTTGATAACCCGCTTTAATATTTATTTCCCCTACAGGTTTAATATCTACTTTTAAATCCGAACCGGTTTTACCAAACAATCTGTCAAAATAACTATCAAACACTTTTGACTTAGGTCGGGTAATTTTTCGATTCAACACGCCTATTGAATTAGCTCTTTGTCTAAAATATGCCTGCTCATCCTTGGCAGTTTTTAATTTCCAAAACTCATCGAAATTTAAGGTACTCGGTGTTCTTTGATATCCTGAACCAATCATGTCTGTTAAAAAGTACCTTTTTGAAGCAGCATCATACTCCACCTTTCGCTTCACAATGCTGGTATCTCTTAAATCATAGGGATTGTTACTTGCTTGAGACAAAAAATCACCCCGTTTATCTTGAATGGGGTAACGCAAATCATTCGTGAAGGTATAAACAGTGGTATCTTTTAGCAAATTGGTATTATTTGATCCAACCACCCCACCCAATTTTGTAGTATCTTTTTTAAATGCGGTACTGTCTTTTTTTTTACCAGCGGTATCTGTTACATTCTTTGTTAAATCAATTTTTGTTTGCGCATGCAGATGCCTATTCGCAAAAAGCAAAACGCCCAAAAATAAAATTGATTTAAAAATACGCAAGGAATAAGAATTAATGAATGAAATTAAATTGTTAGCAATTTTTTAGTGCCGCTTTAATCAGCACTTCCAAACTTAATTCGACACCCGCTGATTGCATTGTTTTATCTACTGCTTTTTCAGCAATCGCTTTTTGAATACCCAAAGAAATTAAAGCCTGTATAGCATCTTGTTGAACGTTCGATTTTGCAAAGCCAGCACCTCCCGTTAATTGATGTACATTTAAAGGGATTTTAGAAAGTTTATCTCTTAGTTCAAGTACCAATCTTTCCGCTGATTTTTTTCCGATACCTTTAATTTGCTCTAATAATCTTGCATCCCCATTTACAATGGCCCTTATAATTTCTTCCGGCTGCATACCTGACAACATCATTCGAGCAGTACTTGCACCTACGCCAGATACACTGATTAAATGTAAAAACAAATCCTTTTCGGTTTGTTCATGAAATCCAAACAAAACCTGTGAATTTTCGGTAATATGCAAATAGGTATATAGCAGCCCTTTTTCCTTTTTTGAGATGGCTTCGTAGGTATTTAAACTAATATTTACCTCATACCCAACACCCCCTACATCAACGATTAATTTAGCAGGGGACAGCTGGACAAAATTTCCTTGTAAAAATGCGATCATAATGTGTTCAAAAATAATACTTAAGCAACGAAAAATGGGTATTTGAGCCGATTCTTAACCAAATTTTTAAGATATTTGTTGACCAAATATTAATACCAGTACTTACATGAGTAATAAAGCAGCAATTACAGCGGTTGGCGGCTATGTCCCAGAAACCAAATTGACCAATTTCGATCTTGAAAAAATGGTGGATACCAATGATGAGTGGATTCGAAGCCGAACCGGCATTTCTGAAAGACGCATATTGAGAGAACCAGGTAAGGCTAGTTCTGATATGGCAGTTCAGGCCATCGATATAATTCTACGCAAAAAAAATCTTGACCCTTTAGAAATTGATTGTATCATTTGTGCCACGGTAACACCTGATATGATATTCCCAGCAACTGCAAATATTATTGGAGATAAAATAGGCGCAAAAAATGCTTTTGGATTTGATTTATCAGCAGCATGTAGTGGATTTTTATTTGCACTTTCAACAGGGGCAAGTTTTATTGAAAGTGGTAGGTATAAAAAAATTATCATTGTAGGTGTTGATAAAATGAGCTCCATCATTGACTACACAGACAGAGCCACTTGTATCATATTTGGGGATGGTGCAGGTGCAGTATTACTAGAACCAAGTAATGATGGCGATGGATTTCAGGATGCCATTTTAAAAAGTGATGGAAGTGGTAGAGACTATTTAAATATTAAAGCTGGTGGAAGTTTAAAGCCAGCTACTATTGAAACGGTCATGGCGAAAGAACATTATGCATTTCAAGATGGACAACCCGTTTTTAAATTTGCCGTAAAAGGAATGGCAGATGTGAGTGCGGAACTATTAGAAAAAAATAATTTAACTGGTGATGATATTGCATGGCTAGTGCCACACCAAGCCAACTTAAGAATTATAGATGCTACTGCAAACAGAATGGGCTTACCCAAGGAAAAAGTGATGATTAATATTCAAAAATATGGCAATACAACAGCTGCTACCATACCACTTTGCTTATGGGATTGGGAAAGCCAACTAAACAAGGGCGACAACTTAGTTTTAGCAGCATTCGGTGGTGGATTTACATGGGGCGCCTGCTGGATTAAATGGGCATACTAATGAATCAATTCATTCTGCGATAAATAGGTATATTTATACAGAGACAACAATAAAATATGAAAAAGAAAAACTTTAAAGGAATCAGCACAGTCACATTGCATTCAGCAAGCACTGAAAATGATAACTTTTCACATACCACTCCAATTTATGCGACATCGACATTTACTTTCGATTCAACAGACGAAGGAATGGAGCGATTCAAAAGCGCAGATAAAACCAGAATTTATTCCCGCTGGGGCAACCCTACTTTTACTGCAGCACAGGATGTAATTGCCGCATTAGAATCATTTGGTTTAAAAAATGAAAAAGGAGAACAACTTGAATTAAAAGCATTATTACACGCAAGTGGCCAAGCAGCAATGAGTACTTTATTTTTAAGCACTTTGAGCGCAGGTGATATTTTAGTGTCGCACTATTCTCTTTATGGCGGCACCCAGGAATTAATGCAAAAGCTTTTATTAGAGGCTGGTATTAAATGTATTTTAATTGATGTGCGTGATGCTGCTTTACTTGAAAAAACAATTAAAGAAAATGCAGGTATAAAATTATTACACTTGGAAACTCCTGCCAATCCTACATTACAGTGCGTGGATATAGAAGCGATTTGTAAAATTGCTCACGCTAATAATATACGCGTATCAGTTGACAATACAGTAGCAACCCCCTACTTGCAACAACCATTTGCATTAGGTGCGGATTTTGTTTTTCACTCTGCTACTAAATTTTTAAATGGCCACGGATCTGCATTGAATGGAGTTTTATTAGGCAAGGATTTAGAATTTATGAACACAAAGGTTTGGAAATGGCATGTATTATTAGGAGGCAATAGCAATGCATTTGATGCTTACTTATTAATACAAGGAATGAAAACTTTAGAAATTAGAATGGACAGACATTGTAGTAATACTGAAAAAGTGGCACAATTTTTAGACAAACATCCAGCCATTGAAAAAGTAAACTATACAGGATTAACTTCCCATCCCGATCATGCTATTGCTAAAAAACAAATGAAACAACATGCACCACTTATTAGTTTTGAACTAAAAGGCGGATTAGATGCAGGAAAAAAATTCATTGACGCATTAGAAATTTGCACCCGTGCTGTTTCACTTGGCACAGTAGATACCCTTGTATCGCACCCTGCAACGATGACGCATTACGGCATACCCAAAGAGGAGCGCATAAAATATGGCATTACCGATGGCTTAATCAGGATGAGCGTGGGTATTGAAAATTTTGAAGATATTGCTGCTGATTTAACACAGGCATTAGCGAAGGTTTAACCCTATCTTATTTCGCATCTATATAAATAAAGAACAATGGACATTACCATACGCCGCGCTAAAAAAAGAGATTGTGTTAGATTATTAGAACTCATTCAAGAATTAGCGGAATACGAAAAAGCACCCAATGAAGTAACGGTGACCCTATCTCATTTTGAAGAAAGCGGATTTGGCGCAAACCCAGTATGGTGGGGATTTGTAGCGGAGGTGAAAGGTGTTGTGGTAGGTATGGCATTATATTACGTACGCTATTCCACCTGGAAGGGACAAAGAATGTATTTGGAAGATATTTTAGTAACGGCGGAAATGCGAGGCCAAAAAATTGGCAGTCTATTATTCGATACTTTAATTAAGGAAGCCAAAGAAAAAAAATTCACAGGAATGAACTGGCAGGTATTAGAATGGAATGAACCTGCTATCAATTTTTATAAAAAATACAACGCCAATTTGGATCCTGAATGGCATAATGGGAGTATTGTATTTTAACTACTAATCAAAAATTGTTCTAAAATTATTTGAACGTTTTTTGCCAAACCCAGTTGAAAAAGACAACTCAAAACTATTAGGATTAAGCATTGCACCAGTCATCCCCCTGCTATATACATCATAGCTTATACCAAATCGATACTGTTTCGTTAAAATTGAAAATTGCGGAATCACTGCATCTCCTACTCTGTAAAATAAACCAGCATAAATACGATTCACATACTCATAATAAC